>Ga0268257_1000301_pt1 | contig 68657 bp, 49 predicted proteins | sample AgamicAtPrz_FD_200249 | JGI IMG/M metagenome (GOLD analysis project Ga0268257, IMG submission 200249) | Agave microbial communities from Guanajuato, Mexico - At.P.rz (v2) (version 3) | ecosystem: Host-associated > Plants > Phyllosphere > Phylloplane/Leaf | place: Guanajuato, Mexico | collected... | reverse complement strand
TGCCGGCGAGCCCGACGTCGTTGACGTCGGCGAGCGCGACCTCGCAGCCGCGCCGCGCAAGCTCGACCGCGAGGCTGCGGCCCATGCCCGAACCGGCGCCCGTGATCGCGGCGACCTTGCCGGAAAATCCCTTCATCCGTCGTTCCTCCCGTTCCGCTTGCGCTGTATCGGCGGCGCATCTATTGTGGTGTTGTTCGTCACCACTTTAGTTTTCGGGTGTCCTGATGTCAAATAGCGGAATGGAGAAAGCACTCGAAACGGAAAAAAGGGGCCGGTCGTATGGCGGCGTGGCGCCCGAGGTACGGGCCGCCGAGCGGCGCGACGCGTTGATCCGCGCGGCGACGCGCGTGTTCGGTACGGTGGGTTTTCGCAAGGCGACCGTGCGGTCGATCTGCCAGGAAGCGAAGCTGAACGACCGCTATTTCTATGCGGCGTTCGACAGCACCGAGGATCTGTTGCGCTGCACCTACCTGCATCACGCGCAGCAATTACATGACGCGGTCGCGCAGGCGGTCGCCGCGCGCGGCGGCGATCTGCGCGAGCGCGTCGACGCGGGGCTTGCCGCGTTCTTCGCGTTTTTGCGCGACCCGTGCGCGGCGCGCGTGCTGCTGCTCGAGGTGATGGGCGTGAGCGCGGATACCGACATGACGTACCAGCGCATGCTGATCGACTTCGGCAAGCTGATCATGGCGATTGGCGCGCCGGGCGAGGCCGTCACGCCGGCAGAGCGCACCGAGCAGCGGCTGATCGGGCTCGCGCTGGTGGGCGCGATGACGAACGTCGGCGCGGCGTGGCTGCTGACGGAATATCGCGATCCGGAGGCGCAGATGATCGCGAGTTGCCGGAAGGTATTGCTGGGGACGTTGGGGGAAGCGGGCGGGTAAGGGCGTTAGGAACAGTTGGCTATCCTCGCCTCGTGCAAGACTGAATTCAGACTATGATCGGTCTCATCCGGTGCCCGGCAAAGGACGCGTTCCATGAAATTCTCGACTCAAGTCAAGCCGATCAGCTATCTCAAGAGCCATGCGGCCGAGATCGTCAAGGACATCTCGGAGAGCCGCGAGCCGATGCTCATCACCCAGAACGGTGAGGCGAAGCTCGTCGTCATGGACGTCAAATCGTACGAGGAGCATGAAGAGACGCTCGCGCTGCTGAAGTTGCTTGCACTGGGCAATCGCGAGATCGACCAGGGCCGCTTTCGTCCCGTCGAGGCGGTCTTCGCCGACCTCGACAAGGACGACGATCAATGACGTTGCGCGTTGTCGTTCTTCGCTCGGCGGAAGAGGATCTGAAGACGTTGAAGCGTTATCTCCTGTCGAACTTCGGCTCGGAAACCTGACAGGCCAGCTATGGCCAGATCAAGGACGCCATCGCGTCGATTCGTGCCTTTCCGGCTCAGGGCAGGGTTCCCGACGAGCTGGCGCATATCAACCTCAGTCAGTATCGCGAAGTCGTTGCCGGAATGAATCGCATCATTTCCGACGTGCGCGGCGACACGATCCATGTGCATATCGTGTGCGATACGCGCAGAGATCTGAAGTCGTTGCTCATGAGACGGCTCATGCAGGCGTATTGAGCGCGGATCCCCGCGTTACTCAGGTATATTTGCACGCGCATCCAGCCATGAAAGAGGCGGCGTTAGCGGAAGTATTTGTCGCTCACAACGGACAGTCAGTACGCTACCGCGCACGTGGCCGATGGCTCACGTTCGTCGATTCGCTTTGGTCACCGTACTAAACGCGGGGAGCAGGTCGGTACAACGACAAACGGATCAAGGGCTCCCTTGGCTATCTCGGCCCATCGAGTACCGTGAAAACCCAGCGACTGGAATAACACTGAAAGCGCTAGACGCGTTACAGAGAACATGCGATCCAAAATTCTTTCAATCGCTTGCCTGGTCGGTATCAGTATCACCGCGCACGCCCAAGTGGCCTGTCCGTCAGGCTGGATTCCCTATAGTGCGACGTCTTGTGGGCCGGCACCCCGCGCCCAGGCGGCACCCACACAGCAGGCGCCCACGTTCAGTTTGGCGACGACGTGGGGAGCGATCGCGACCGATGGTGTAAAGGGCGTACTCGGCACGGCCGTCGGCGGGGAAAGCGAACGCGGAGCCGCGCGCACGGCGATGGCAGATTGCCAGGCCAAGGGAGGGGCTACCTGCAAAGTTCAGTTGACCTACTCCAACGGCTGCGGAGCCATGATCGTTGGAAGCAAAGGGTTCAGTACGGCCGGTGCTGGGACCAAGGAAGAAGCCATACAGAAAGGCATGGCTATCTGCCAGACGGATGGCGATACCGCGTGCCGTATCTATTACACCGATTGCAGCCTGCCAAAAAGCGGTCGCTAGCGGGCAGTTGCCATTTTGACCGGGCGCCGGAGCCGCGATCGTTGACGGATACGACGTTCGCGACGAGGCCGCGCAACCTTGTCTCGCACAGCATCCTGGCGAGAGGTCGACCCTGAGATGGCAATTGCCGACACGGAGCTGACGCTCGAACATACACAGGAAACTCGAACATGAAGCACTTCGACACCCGCCTTCTCCTGTTGAGCGTTGCGACGTTGTTTGCCTCGTCCGTTTCCGCGAGCGGTCATTTGCCGCCGGTGGATATGCCGCCGCAATCGTTCGCCAGTTTCGACGCATGCGTGGAGCATCTTCGTCAGTTGTACGGGCGCGACCTGGTCGGCGCGAAGCAGGGTCCTCAACAGATCGAGGGCGGCGCGACGCGCGAGGCGATTGTCGATACCAAGGGTGTCGTAACCAACGAACGCGATGAAGCACATTACGACGCCGAATTGGGGTGGTCGATTCGCAAGCCCGGCGGTGATGCCGTCGGCAATCGCTGGATCCAGACGAATTACAACTTCGAGCGCTGGAGCTGGACCTGTCGGAGCGCTTCGCTGACCGGCACAATGGAAAGCGGCTTCACGTCACCGTCGGTCGAGCCGTTACGTTAGGGGGCGGCCCTTCCAGATAGGCGTCCACGACCTTTCGCTTGAATGTGTATCGTGGCCGGTGTCGAAGTCGTTGCTCATGAGACGGCTCATGCAGGCGTATTGAGCGCCGCTCTCCCCGTTTCTTCGTTTTTTCGCTATTTCGACCGTGAGCGCCTTGTCGTAGGCGCTGCCGGCGTTTCCCCCAGCCTCGCCTTCATCGCCTCGATGAATGCCCGCACCTTCGGCGACGGCAGCCGCGTCGACGGATACACCGCATGGATCCCGGCCGGCGCCGTGCGCCAACCCGGCAGCAGCCGCACGAGCCGGCCGGCCGCGACGTCGTCCGCGGTCGAAAAATCCGTCAGCAGCCCGAAGCCGCCGCCCGCGAGCACGATCGCGCGGCACGCGGTCGCGGTGTTCGACACGACCGGGGCGACGCAGCGCACCGACGCGCGGCCGCCCCGCACGTCATCGAGTTCGAGCGTATGCGGACGCGGCAGCGACGACAACATCACGAACGGCAGCGCGGCGAGTGCATCGGGATCGCGCGGCAGCCCGTGTCGCGCGACGAACGCCGGGCTCGCGACCAGCCATTTCTCGTAGGTGCCGAGCTGCACCGCGCGATAGTTGGAATCGGCGAGGCGGCCGATGCGGATCGCGACGTCGAGGTTGTCCGCGACGAGATCGACGACGCGGTCGTTCGCGACGAGTTCGACCGCGAGCGCCGGATGCCGGTCGCGTAGCGCGACGACGGCCGGCGCGACGACCAGCGCGCCATAGTCGATCGGCACGCTCACGCGCAGCGTGCCGCGCAGCGGCCCGGCGTCGGACGACACCGCGTCGAGCGCGGCTTCGGTGGCGCGCACGATGTCGCGGCACGCGTCGTAGAACACGCGGCCGGCGTCGGTCACGCTCAGCCGCCGCGTCGTGCGCACCAGCAGGTTCGCGCCGAGCTCGGATTCGAGGCGCTGCATGTGCGTGCTGACGACCGTCTTCGCGAGGCCGAGCCGCTCGGCCGCGGCCGTCAGCGAGCCGGCGTCGACCACCGCGACGAAGATCGCCAGCCGGTTCAGGTTCACGTCGCGCAGATCGGCCATCGTCGATTGTCCTATGGAAGAGGATAATGTTTCCGCGATTATCCGTCTTCTGGCGACGAACGGCGAGCGCTACGCTGGAGCCGTTCGTCGCCGATCCCCGGCGGCGCGAGATTCCGGAGTGTTTCCATGTCTGCCGCCAGCAAGCCCGCCTCGCCGATTCGTGTCTATTCGTTCCTGTTGTCCGGCCACGCGCACCGTGTCCGGTTGTTCCTGTCGCTGCTCGGGTTGCCGTCCAGGACCATCGACGTCGATCTCGCGGCCGGCGCGCAGCGCGAACCGGCCTTTCTCGCGCTCAATCCGCTCGGGCAAGTGCCGGTGATCGACGACGGCGGCACCGTGATCGCCGATTCGAACGCGATCCTCGTCTATCTCGCGAAGCGCTACGGCGACGCGCACTGGCTGCCCGACGATCCGGTCGGCGCGGCCGTCGTGCAGCGCTGGCTGTCGTACGCGGCCGGCCCGATCGCGTCCGGTCCGGCCGCCGCGCGGCTCGTGACCGTGTTCGGTGCGACGCTCGACCCGGAAGCGGCCAAGCGCACGGCCGCGAAGGTGCTCGACGTGATCGATCGCGAGCTGGCCGGCAAGCCGTTCGCGGCCGGCGCGCTGCCGACGATCGCGGATATCGCCGCGTACACGTACATCGCGCACGCACCGGAAGGCGGCGTGTCGCTCGAACCGTATCCGCACGTGCGCGCATGGCTGGCGCGTATCGAGGCGTTGCCGGGCTTCGTCGCGATGCCGACGACGCGCGCGGGCCTGCTCGCCGCTTGACGCTCACTGCCACCGCGCCTGTTCAGGAGAATGCGATGAATGCGCCGACCCCCGTCGTACCGGGCTGGGAACTCGATACCGCGCCGTTTCACGCGGGCGAGCTTGCCGTGCAGCAGCGCGCAGGCGTGACGGACGCGGCGGGCGCGGCCGGCAGGCGCGGGATCCGGCGCTTCATGCCGGACCAGCACCGGACGTTTTTCGCGCAACTGCCGTTCTTCGTGCTCGGTGGCGTCGATGCGCACGGCCAGCCGTGGGCGACGCTGCGCGCCGGGGCGCCGGGTTTCGTCACGTCGCCGGACGCCCGCACGCTGCGCATCGCGGCGCGCGCGCTGCCGGGCGATCCGCTGGCCGGCGCGTGGCAGGCGGGCGCACCGCTCGGCGGGCTCGGCATCGAATTCGATACGCGGCGGCGCAATCGCGTGAACGGCGTCGTGCGCGCGGTCGACGGCGATGCGCTGACGATCGCGGTCGAGCAGAGCTTCGGCAATTGCGCGAAGTACATCCAGGGTCGCAAGCCGACCTTCGTCGCGCGGGACGTCGAGGCGTCCGTCGCGCCCGACGTGTCGGACGCGCTGAGCGACGCGGATCGCGCGCTGCTCGCGCAGGCCGATACGTTCTTCATCGCGAGTGCGAACACGTCGGCGGAGGCGGGCGCGGCGCGCGGCGCGGACGTGTCGCATCGCGGCGGGATGCCGGGCTTCGTGCGCGTCGACGATGCGCGTACGCTGACGACGCCCGATTTCAGCGGCAACCGGTTCTTCAATACGCTCGGCAACCTGCAACACGATCCGCGTGCGGGGCTGCTGTTCGTCGATTTCGACAGCGGCGATGTGCTGTATGTCGCCGCGCACGCGGAGATCGTATGGGACGGGCCGGTCGTCGCATCGTTCGATGGCGCGCAGCGCGTCGTGCGCTTCCATGTGCGGGAAGTGCGGCGCGTGCGGGCCGTGCTGCCGTTCCGGTGGTCGGCGGTCGAGCGCGCGCCGCAGTTCGCGGCGATGGCGGCGGTGTCGGGCGGCGCGGTGGCAATGGTCGAACCGGCGCCGTCCGCGGCCGGACCCGCACCGGCGCCCGCGTGGCGACCGCTGCGGATCGCGAAGATCGTCGACGAAGCGCGCGCGATCCGGTCGTTCCATTTCGAACCGGCGGACGGCGGCGCATTGCCTGCGTACGAAGCCGGGCAGCACTTGACGCTGCGCATCGCGCTGCCGGGCAGCGACGCGCCGTCGATTCGCAGCTACACGCTGTCCGATGCGCCGGGCGGCACGCACTACCGGATCACCGTGAAGCGAGAAGGGCGCGTCTCGGCGCGGCTGCACGATCATGCGCAGGCGGGCATGACGCTCGACGCGCAGATGCCGCGCGGCCGCTTCACGTTCGATCTCGCGAGCCCGCGCCCGGCCGTGCTGGTGTCGGCCGGCATCGGCATCACGCCGATGGTCGCGATGCTGCGCCGGGCGCTGGCCGACGACACGCCGTCGCGCCGCGTCGTGTTCGTGCACGGCGCACGCGAAGCGGGGGACCGGCCGTTCGCCGCGGAACTGGCGCGCCTCGCGGCCGCCGATGCGCGCGCGTCGCTTCACTGGTTCGACAGTCATCCTGCCGAAGGCTCGGCCGCGCGAGCCGGCCGCATCGACATCGGGCAACTGAAGCGGGTCCTTTCGTTCGACGATTACGACTTCTACCTGTGCGGGCCGTCTGCATTCATGCGCGACCTGTACGACGGGCTGCGCGCGCTGAACGTGCCGGACGAGCGCATCCGTTTCGAGGCGTTCGGGCCGTCGACGGTCTCGCGCAGCGCCACCCGTGCGGCAGCCGCACCTGCGGTGGCGAGCGTGCCGGTCGTGTTCCGGCGCACGGGGCGCGAAGCCACGTGGACGGCCGCCGACGGCACGCTGCTCGAATTCGCGGAAGGGCAGCGCGTGGCCGTGCCGTCCGAATGCCGCGCCGGTTCGTGCGGCACGTGCGCGACGCGCGTGCTGTCCGGCGCGGTCGATTACGAGCAGACGCCCGATGCGGCGATCGAACCCGGCTGCGCGCTGCTGTGCGTCGCGCGGCCCGTGCAAGGGGCCACGGAGCCGCTCGTGCTCGACCGCTGACGCGCGTGCGACATGCCGCCGCAGATGGCCTGCTGTGCGAAAAGCGCACGCAACTGCTGCTTTTTTCGGATGCCGTTCGGATCGACGATAGCGTCAACCGATTCGATGAAAGGAGCCCATCATGAAACTGCTCGGCATGGTCCGCCTGGTCCTTTGGAGTTTCTTCGGCGTGCGCAACAGCAAGGCGCACGCGACCGATCTCGCGAACGCCAACTTCACGCTGTTGCCGTTCGTCGCGATCCTGCTTGCGCTGCTGGTCGGCGCGGTGATCTATGGTGTCGTGCATCTGGTCGTCGATCCGACCGTGACGATGCAGGGGTTCTGAGCGAACGGCTGGTGAACCGGTCGCGGGCCGCCATTCCCGCTCCGGTTCGAGGTCGCCTGACCGGCGGATGATGACGCGGGTGTCGGCGGCCGACACGCACGACGCGTATCGCGACCGCATCGCTGCCGTCGTCGCCGTTATCGCGCCGCCCGAACCGCCTGTCGCTGTTTCCGCCTTCCCGTCCCCCGTTCCGCCCGATTCCCCAGCCCGTCGCCCCGCCCGGGGTAAAATGCGCGCCACGCCGCGATGTCGCGCGCGACGGGCAGGCCGCCGTTCCGATGAACGGCCGGCGCCAGTGCCCGCCGCCCGAACCGGGGCGTTCGAAGCGTCCCCCGCATGACACGACCGCGCGAGGCGGCCGGCCGTCCGACCCGCCCTCGACGAACCCGTCGGCGCTGCGTCGGCTTCCGGCGCGTCATCCGAATCCGATGTCCCATCCTGCGTGTTTCCGATCGGTTGGCCCGCTTGCGCGCTGCATCGTTCGGTTCGTCTGATGAATATCGTATCGACGGCACGCGTCCGGCGACGGGCGCTGAGGTGTTCGCGGGCGCACGCTTCGCAGCTTCGTAACGGGTTTCGACAGGGTCGAATGGCGAGTTTTCCATCCAGAACAATGACGGTGAATAGAACAACAGCGACGCCCGCACGGCGGCGGCGCGTGAAGGTCGGGCTCGGTGTCGGTCTCGGCGTCACGCTTTTCGCGGCGCAGGCTGCCGCGGCTCAGGGCGACACGCCCGCACCGGGCGCCGACGCGACCGGCAGTGCGACGCTGCCCGCGATCACGGTGAGCGGCGAGCGCGGCCACGCGTTGCGCGCGCGCGAAGCGTCGGTCGCGGGGCTCGACGACGCGCCGCTGCGCGACACGCCGGCGTCGGTGAACGTCATCACGCGCGCGGTGATCGACGATCAGCAGGCGAAGCGGCTGAGCGACGTCGTGCGCAACGATGCGTCGGTCGTCAACGACTATGCGCCGGTCGGCTATTTCGAAGGCTTCGCGATCCGCGGCTTTCCGGTCGATCTCGCGAGCGCGATCCGGATCGACGGACTGACGGTGTCCGGCGAGCAGAACGTGCCGCTCGAGAACAAGGAGCGCGTCGAGATCCTGAAAGGGCTCGCGGGCATCGACAGCGGCGTCGTCGCGCCGGGCGGCGTGATCAACTTCGTGACCAAGCGCTCCGCGAACGTCGCGAGCGTGACGGGCGGCGTCGACAGTCGCGGCTCGACGTCGGCGGCCGTCGATCTCGGCCACCGCTTCGGCCCGGACAACCAGTTCGGGTTCCGGATCAATGCGGCGAAGGAGAACATGCACTCCTATATCGACGGCACGAATGGGCGGCGCACGTTCGGCTCGATCGCCGCCGACTGGGACATCAGCCCGCGCGCGAGCCTGCAGCTCAATGCCGAATTCCAGCAGTGGATCCAGCGTTCCGCGCCCGGCTACCAGTTGCTCGGCGGCACCGTCGTGCCGTCGGTGAAGACGACGTCGAAGGCGCTCGGCACGCAGCCGTGGGCGAAACCGGTGACGACCGATGCGCTGAACCTGAACGCGCGTTTCGACTACCAGGTCAACGACGACTGGAAGGCTTACATCGCGGCCGGCCGCAGCCGCACGATGATCGACGACAACAGCGCGTTCGCGTACGGCTGCTCGTACGCGGCAAGCTGCGCGGCCGGCGCGACGTCGCCGTTCTTCTTCGGTGCGAACGGCGACTACGACGTGTACGACTTCCGCAGCCCCGGCGAATACCGGCGCAACGACGATCTGCGCGCGGTCACGACCGGCAAGTTCGCGACGGGGCCGCTGCGGCACGAGTTGACGCTCGGCGTGAGCGTGCAGCGCCGCGTCGTGCATATGGCCGACGCCGTGTACGACTACGTGGGCAGCGAGAACATCTACGGGCCCGACCTGACCTTCTCGCCGTCGCCGAATTCGCCGGGGCCGTCGTATCCGCGCCTCGACGCATGGCAGTACGGCGTGTTCGGGCTCGACCGCATCAGCATCGGCGAACACTGGCAGGTGCTCGCGGGCGGCAAGGAAGTGCTGCTGCGCCAGCGCAGCTGGGGCAGCCTCGACGGCGAGACGACACATACCGACCGGTCGGTGTTCCTGCCGCAGGTCGCGCTCGTCTACAAGCCGGTGAACGTGCTGTCGCTGTATGCGTCGTACAGCAAGGCGCTGTCGCTCGGCGATCAGGCGCCGGTGCGGGCGACCAATGCGTATGCGTTCCTGCCGCCCGTCGAATCGCACCAGATCGAGGTCGGCGCGAAATATGACTGGCTTGACCGGCTGAGCCTGACGGCCGCCGTGTTCTCGATCAGCAAGCCGTTCCAGTTCGCCGATCCCGACGCATCGGGCACGTCCTACACGTTCGTGCAGCGCGGCACGCAGCGGCACCAGGGGATCGAGCTCGGCGCGGCCGGGCGCGTGACCGAGCGGCTGGGGCTGACGGCCAGCGTCGCGGCGATTCGCGCCCGCGCGGTCGATTCGGGATCGCCGGCGTACGAAGGGCACCAGATCATCAACGTGCCCGCGCTGCGCGCGTCGCTGTATGCGGACTACGCGGTGCCGGGCGTCGCGGGCCTGAACGTGCTCGGCGGCGTGGAATACAGCGCGGCGCGCAACGCGAACGAGGAAGGCACCGCGCGCGTGCCGTCGTGGTTCGTGTTCAATCTGGGCGCGCGCTATACGACGAAGATTGGCGGCCATCGCACGGTGTTGCGCGTGTCGGTGGACAATCTGTTCAACAAGTTCTACTGGCGCGATGCAGGCGAGCAGCAGGGCGACGCGTACCTGTTCCCCGGTGCGCCGCGCACCGCGCGCGTGTCGTTGACCTATGATTTCTGAACGGCCGGAAACGGGCGCGTGACGCGCGGCCCCCGGCAGCCCACCAGGAGAGCACGGACGATGTCCCCACTCGAAATCGCCGGCGTGATCGTCAGCGCGCTCGCGATCTGGCTGACCGCGAAGCGGCGCATGCTGTGCTGGCCGGTCGGCCTCGCGTCGGTCGCGCTGTACGGCTGGATCTTCTTCGATGCGAAGCTGTACTCGGACATGCTGCTGCAGGGCGCGTTCGCGGTGCTGCAGGTGTACGGCTGGCAGCGCTGGCTCGCGCAGCGCGCGAGCGAGGCCGGCGGCGAGGTGGCGCCGGCCGGCGACGTCGCACCTGTCACGGGCGTGCGGCCGATGCAGATGCTGCCCGACCTGGTCGCGGCCGTCGTCGGCAGCGCGCTGCTCGGCGGCATGATGGCGCGCTGGACCGATGCGGCGCTGCCGTTCGTCGATGCGTCGCTGACCGCGTTCAGCCTCGTCGCGCAATACTGGACTGCACGTCGCTACATCGCGTCGTGGGGGCTGTGGATCGTCGTGAACGTCGTGTACGTCGGGATGTTCGTGTTCAAGGAGCTGTATCTGACGGCCGGGCTCTATGCGCTGTTCATCGGGCTGGCTGTCGTCGGCTGGCGCGACTGGAGCCGCACGGCCGCGGCGCTGCGCGCGAGCCCGGCGGGCTGATTCGCAGCCGATTCAACTACGGAGCTACGTCGTTCATGTCATTTCCACTCGAACCGGATGCGCCGGCATCGCGTGACGCCGCGCAGGCGCGCGAGATCGCGCCGCCGCAGTTCGGCGTCGACGGCGAACAGGCCGAACGCGACTGGCCGTTGATGACGCACGACGAACTCGCGGCCGTGCTCGCGCGGATCGATGGCGCCGGCGCGCCCGCGCGCCTCACGTGGCACAGCCCGCGGCCGTTCTCGGCGGCCGTGCTGGTGCGCACGACCGACGAGCGCGCGCTGTTCGTCAAGCGTCATCATGTGAGCCTGCGCGACGTCGCGGGGCTGGAGGAAGAGCATCGCTTCATCGCGCATCTGCGCGCACACGGCGTGCCGGTGGCGGACGTGCTCGCCGGTCGCGACGGCGCAACCGCGTTCGCATCCGGCGACTGGACGTATGAAGTGCACGTGGTCGCGCCGGGTGTCGACGCGTATCGCGGTGTGATGTCGTGGAAGCCGTTCTCGCATCCTTCGCATGCGTATGCGGCCGGCCGCGCGCTGGCCGAGCTGCATCGCGCGTCGGCCGGCTACGATGCGCCGGCGCGGCCGGTTCGCCCGCTGCTGTCGAGTTTTCGCGTGCTGTCGTCCAGCGATCTGGCGGGCGCGCTCGAACGCTGGGTCGATGCGCAGCCGCTGCTCGTGCGTGCGCTCGGCTCGCGCGACTGGCGCGGCGATGTGGCCGACGCGATCGGCCCGTATCACGACCGTCTCGTGCCGCTGCTGCCCATGTTGACGCCGCTGTGGACGCACGGCGACTGGCATGCGTCTAATCTGCTTTGGACCGATGCGGGACCCGGCGCGCAGGTACGGACCGTGCTCGATTTCGGCTTGTCGGACCGCACCTGCGCGGTGATGGACCTCGCGCTGGCGATCGAGCGCAATACGGTCGACTGGATGGCGCCGGCCGATGCGCGGCGCATCGAATACGAGCAGATCGACGCGCTGCTCGACGGCTACGAGTCGCTCGAACCGCTGAGCGACGACGCATACACGGCGCTCGTCGCGCTGCTGCCGATCGTGCATACGGAGTTCGCGCTGTCGGAGGTCGCGTATTTCGGTTGCATCGTCAACGCGCCCGATATCGTCGACGTGGCGTACGACGGTTATCTGATCGGGCATGCGCAATGGTTCGGCCAGCGCGACGGGCGGCAACTACTCGACTGGCTCGAGTTGCGCATGCGAACCAAGCGCGGGACTCGTTGAGCCGCGAATCGCTTCATTGTATGAAGGCGCCGCAGCGACGCGATGCCGCTACGGGGCAGCGTTATCGGATTGCGTTCGAAGTAGGCATAACACGAGGATCGTTGCAGAGATATCCGCATGCCCGTTCGCAAAGCGGGACGAGCTGGATTGCCATCTGGTGCAGGTCCATATCGCCATTCCCATTGCGTGCCATGTCCTCAGTGAACGTCAGCTTGTTGATCCAGATGGCGTGCTCGTCGACACCTAACCGCTTCAAATAGCTTTACCATCGTTCGCACGTGCGGCCATGAGACGATCGCGATTTCGCTCCCCGACGTAGGCTCCGGCAACAACATCCGCTCCGATCGTCGCGCCGGGCCCGCCGCAGCGTCACTCAACCGAATCGTGCAGCGCAGGCGCGTGAAGAAAGTGGCGGTTTGATACTCAAGCCTCGTGGTCAGGACGTACCGAACTCGGCGCATGTGGCTGCAATCGATTATCCGACTTTCATGTCAAGGGCTCGTACAGCAGTTATCGGGACAGCCGGGGCTCACTTGAATAATGACCTCACGAGTGTCCGGTGATGGCTCGGATGTGCCATTGGCCGGATAAATTTGCGTCTTTATCTGCAGTGGCGCGTTTGTCAAGCCGTTGTCTATGACGACTTTCGCTGTCTCCGAAGCACGTTTCCTTGCAAGTTGATCGAATGAAGTTTCTGTTTTAGAGGCGCTGCCTATGATATCGATCCAGTTCTGGATCGGATAATTCGAATTCATCGATGATATCCATCGTCCGATTCTTGCTCGCTCGGATTCATGGATTTCGTGACTGTTATCTGAAAAAGACACGAAAAATTGATGCGATGGAAGATTTTGCGACCCTTGGCATTCGGCTGAAACATTTTCAGCGAAAAGGAATGCGGCTACGATAGACGCGATAGATACAGTGGCAAGAATTCGCATGATTATTCCCGGTCCTTACTCAGCAAACAAATCTTCGCCGTAGATCATGAATCCGGTGAGGGTATCCGCATTTCTCAATGCCTGGTCGGGATTGGCTCTCGCCCATGCTGCTGCCGTAGGATCGAGCCCGTAACGAGGGTCGACGCTGCCGAAGGTATCGACGAAATGGGTGACTTCGTGAATGAGCGTGGACAGGCGAGAATCACCGAACATATTCTGGTCACGCAAGCCGGTGCAAAATTTCGCCGCAATATTGATAAGCCTGCGATCGGTGTTGGGCCCGCAAACATGAGCGGCCTCGTTCTCGATGTCGCCCATGTTGGGAACGCAGCCAAGCATTCTATCGAGGTTCGGATCGGTACGAACGAAATTGTGTGGTGTAAGTATTTTAAGAACGCCAAGTTGCCGTGAGAAGCCGTCGATAAGATATCTTCGTGTATTCTCGTCACTTCGATTAAACCAATAGATCATTCTATCCTTTGTTTTTTTGTCGTACCTCTCCAGGTCCGCAATCCTTCTGTCAACCAGGATAATTGACCATTTTATCAGTTTCGCTATCATGACTCGAAATTCTCTGTTCGTCATGTTTGGGCAAATCTGGGTTGTATTGATGTAAACATGGACCATCGATCCAGGTGTTGTGTTGGTGACCGCGCCAGAGTGAACAAGAAACCATTCTTTGTCTTCGGCGGCATCGAATTCATACTCGTCTTGACCGGGGAAATTTTTCATCGATGTAAAGTCTCGTCGTATTGGATTTCAAGGGCGCCGCAGGCACACGGAATCATGGAGCGGCACGGTGGAGTCTTTTGTTCGTCGACCCTTGCACATTCATATTTTCGAATGAAGATGTCTATAGAACTTGTTCGAAATTTTGGAATGCAGACGATTGGTCTGACGTGACCGAATTGGTTGGTCGGAAGGGATGCGACGAGTCCGATCACCTTTGACGACGCCGTCGGATCGTCTGCGGGTGTGGAGGTAGCGGCAGTTGACTATCAGCGCAGATTTGCACGCTGGTTCCGCGAGTACGACACGCCCAACATGACGGAAATATCATCTTCGCCTCATGTTCGCACTGCGGCCGGTCCGTAGCATCGGTCGCGAACCGTTACCGCAGAACCGAACATGCTCAAGCTCACCCTCGCCGCGGCCATCGTTTTCGCGATGGCCGCGACGGCTCATGCGCAGCCGTCGCCGTCACCGGGCGCGGCCCCGGCTGCCGCCGGCAGCGCGACGCCGATCGGCACACCGTCATCCGATACGCGTTCCGCTTCGTCGTTGACGCTTGCGGACGCGCTCGCGGTCGCCGCCCGGAATAATCCGGCGCTGCGCGGCGCGCGCGCCGATGTCGATGCATCGGCCGGCGCGCTGATGCAGGCCGGCGCGCGGCCCAACCCCGAAGTGTCGTTTCTGCAGGAAGGTTTCAGCCGCGCGGAACGCACGTCGACCGCGCTGATCAACCAGACGATCGAACTGGGCGGCAAGCGTCGCGCGCGGCTCGACGTCGCGTCCTATGGCCGAGAATCGGCCAGCGCATCGCTCGACGAGCAAGGTGCCGTCGTGCGCGCCGACGTGATCGCAGCCTTCTACGGGCTGCTCGCCGCGCAGCGCCAGCTTCAGGTGACCGAAGAATCGGCCGCGATCGCCGCGCGCTCCGCGGATCTGGCAGCCCGTCGCGCGCAGGCCGGCAAGGTGTCGCCGGTCGAGGCGACCAAGGCGCAGGTGGCGGCGGCCGGCGTGCAGATCGAAGTCGTGACCGCGCGCGGCCGTGTCGACGTCGCGCGCGAGAAGCTGAACGCGGTGATGGGCGAAGCGCGCAACGACCGGCTCGCGGTGCGCGGCGACCTGGAAATCGTGCCGCCGGTCGAGCCGCTGTCCGCGCTGACCGCGCAGCTCGACGACGCGCCGCTCGCGCGCATCGCGCGCGCCGAGATGCTGCGCTCGAACGCGGCCGTGTCGCTCGAACGCGCACGGCGCATTCCGGACGTGACGGTCAGCGCCGGCGTGAAGCGCGTGACCACGGGCGGCGTGCCGGACAACCAGGCGGTGGTCGGCGTGTCGATCCCGATTCCGCTGTTCAACACGAACCAGGGCGCGCTTCTCGAGGCGACGCACAAGGCCACGCGCGCGAACGCCGATCTCGACCGCGAACGCACACGCCTGCGGCTAGAACTGACGCAGGCGTACGCGAATTTCGAGGCTGCCGATCAGGAAGCGCAGCGGTTGAAGTCCGACATCCTGCCAGCCGCGCGCATCGCGCTCGACGCGATGTCGCGCGGCTACGAACTCGGCAAGTTCAGCTTCCTCGACGTGCTCGACGCGCAGCGCACGCTGTTTCAGGGGCAGTCGCAATACGTCCGTGCGCTCGCGGATGCGCATACGGCCCGCGCCGATATCGGCCGGCTCATCGGCACGCCGCTCGCGGCCGGCGCGCAATGAGCGCCCCTCTTAACTGAAGGATCATCATGTCACGCAGCAGAATCTTCATCATTGCGGCGGCCGTGCTCGGCGGCGCAGGAATCGTGATCGGCGCGCTCGCCGTCGCGCGGAGCGGCAGCAGCGCATCGACGCCGCAGGCCGCAGAAGCGCAGCCGGCCGACGGTGCCGGGGCGCACGGCGGCGCCGTACTGACGCGCGGCAAGCTGTCGGTCGAGATCGTGATGACGGAAAAGCCCGGCGACGCGCGGCTCGTCGTCTATCCGTTCGTCGACGGCAAGCCGGCCGACAAGGGCGTCACCGTGTCCGGCACGCTGGTGCGCTACGACCGCACGCGCGAACCGTTGCGGTTCGACGCAGCCGGCCAGAAATTCGTGTCCGCGCAGTCGATCGCGAAGCCGCACGTATTCGATGCGACGATCGACGTGAAGGCCGGCAACGACGCCGCGTCGTTTCCGTTCGCGCGCGCCGACGGCGCGATCGCGCTGACCGACGCACAGCTGGCGACGTCGAAGATCGCGCTCGCGAAGGCCGGCCCCGCGCAGATCGCGACGCCGTTCCAGCTTCCCGGCGAAATCAAGTTCAACGAGGACCGCACCGCGCACGTGGTGCCGCGCGTGGCCGGCATCGTCGAGCAGGTGTCGGTGTCGCTCGGGCAGAACGTCGCGAAGGGGCAGGTGCTCGCCGTGATCGCGAGCACCGATCTTGCCGACCGCCGTAGCGAGCTGCTGACGGCCGAGCGCCGGCTGTCGGGCGCGCGTGCGACCTACGAGCGCGAACGCACGCTGTGGAAGGAACGCATCTCGGCCGAGCAGGACTACCAGCAGGCCCAGGTGCAGTTGCGCGAGGCCGAGATCGCCGTGCAGAACGCGCGGCAGAAGCTCGCCGCGCTGAATGCGCCGGTCGGCGCGGGCGCGCTGAACCGTTATGAACTGCGCGCGCCGTTCGCGGGCACGATCGTCGAGAAGCATGCGACGCCGGGCGAGGCGATTGCCGCCGACGCGAGCATGTTCGTGATCTCCGACCTGGCGACCGTATGGGCCGAGATGGCGGTGCCCGCACAGCGCCTCAACGACGTGCGCGTCGGCCGCGACGCCACGGTGATCGCGACCGCGTTCGAATCGCGTTCGAGCGGCCCGATCGCGTACGTGGGGTCGCTGCTCGGCGAACAGACGCGCACCGCGCCGGCGCGCGTCGTGCTGCCGAACCCGGACCGCGTGTGGCGCCCTGGGATGTTCGTGAACGTGTCGGTCGATGCGGGCAAGCAAGGCGTGCCGCTCGCGGTCGCGAGCGACGCGCTGCAGGAGATTGACGGCGCGCCGTCGGTGTTCGTACGTTCGCCGAAGGGTTTCGTCGCACAGGCCGTCGAAACGGGGCGGCGCGACGAGCGCGCGACCGAGATCGTGAAGGGGCTGAAGCCCGGCCAGGAATACGCGGCGACGAACAGCTTCGTGTTGAAGGCCGAACTCGGCAAGGGGAGCGCGGAACATGAATGAGCAGCAATACGTGTGCGCCGTGGCGCGACTGGCAGCCCGTTATGCAGCCCGCTTTCCGATCCGCCGCCTGACCGGCCGCGCAGCGCGTCCGGCGCGCGACCGTTCCTCGTTTCAAGGAATCCCGACATGTTTGAGCGCCTGATCCGCTTTGCGATCGTGCACCGCTGGCTCGTGATGCTGGCGATCGCGGCCGTGGCCGCGCTGGGCGTGTTCAGTTACCAGCGGCTGCCGATCGACGCGGTGCCCGACATCACGAACGTGCAGGTGCAGATCAACACGTCCGCGCCCGGCTACTCGCCGCTCGAGGCCGAGCAGCGCATCACCTATCCGGTCGAGACCGTGATGGCCGGGCTGCCGGGGCTGGAACAGACGCGCTCGATCTCGCGCTACGGGCTGTCGCAGGTCACCGTGATCTTCAAGGACGGCACCGACATCTACTTCGCGCGGCAGCTCGTCAACGAGCGCATCCAGGAAGCGAAGGACAAGCTGCCGGCCGGCATCGCGCCCGCGATGGGCCCGACGTCGACCGGCCTCGGCGAGATCTACCTGTGGACCGTCGAAGCCGATGCCGGCGCACGCAAGCCCGACGGCACGCGCTATACGGCAGCCGATCTGCGCGAGCTGCAGGACTGGGTCGTGCGGCCGCAACTGCGCAACGTGCGCGGCGTGACCGAGGTCAACTCGATCGGCGGCTACGTGAAGGAGTATCGAGTCGCGCCGAATCCCACGAAGCTGATGTCGTACGGGCTGACGCTCGCCGACGTCGTGCGGGCGCTGGAGCGCAACAACGACAACGTCGGCGCCGGCTACATCGAAAAGCGCGGCGAGCAGTATCTCGTGCGCGTGCCGGGCCAGGCGCGCACCGTCGACGACATCGCGAACATCGTGCTGACCAACGTCGGCGGCGTGCCGGTGCGGATGAAGGACGTCGGCGTGGTGGACATCGGCCGCGAATTGCGCACCGGCGCCGCGACGTCGAACGGCGAGGAAGTCGTGCTCGGCACGGTGTTCATGTTGATGGGCGAGAACAGCCGGACGGTGTCGAAGGCCGTCGCCGCGAAGATGGAGGACGTGAACCGCACGCTGCCGGCCGGTGTGAAGGCAATTCCGGTGTACGACCGCACGGTGCTCGTCGAGAAGGCCGTCGCGACGGTGAAGAAGAACCTGCTCGAAGGCGCGGTGCTGGTGATCGCCGTGCTGTTCCTGTTCCTCGGCAACATCCGTGCGGCGCTGATCACCGCGCTCGTGATTCCGTTGTCGATGTTGATGACCTTCACCGGGATGGTCAACGCGAAGGTGAGCGCGAACCTGATGAGCCTCGGCGCGCTTGACTTCGGGATCATCGTCGACGGCGCGGTGGTGATCGTCGAGAACTGCGTGCGGCGGCTCGCGCATGCGCAATCCGCGGCCGGGCGGCCGCTCACGCGCGACGAGCGGTTCGCCGAAGTGTTCGGCGCATCGCAGGAGGCGCGCCGCGCACTGATCTTCGGGCAACTGATCATCATGGTCGTGTACCTGCCGATCTTCGCGCTGACCGGCGTCGAGGGCAAGATGTTCCACCCGATGGCGATCACCGTCGTGATGGCGCTCGCCGCCGCGATGGTGCTGACCGTCACGTTCATTCCGGCGGCCGTCGCGTTGTTCATCGGCGAGCGGGTCGAGGAGAAGGAGAACCGGCTGATGGGCTGGGCGCGGCGCGCGTACGAACCGGTGCTCGCCGCGTTCATCACGCGTCCGGCGCGCGTGGTGATCGGGGCGGGCGTGATCGTGCTGGCCACGCTCGGACTCGCGACGCGGCTCGGCAGCGAGTTCATTCCGAGTCTCAACGAAGGCGACCTGGCCGTTGCCGCGTTGCGAATTCCCGGCACGAGCCTGTCGCAGTCGGTCGAGATGCAGAAGGCGATCGAGAAGACGCTGAAGACGCGCTTTCCCGAGATCGAGCGCGTGTTCGCACGCACCGGCACGGCCGAGATCGCGGCCGATCCGATGCCGCCGAACCTGTCGGACGGCTACATCATGTTGAAGCCGGCCGACACGTGGCCCGACCCGAAAAAGCCGCGCGAGCAACTCGTACGCGAGATCGAGGAAGCGCTCGCCGAGCTGCCGGGTAACGCTTACGAGTTCTCGCAGCCGATCCAGCTGCGCTTCAACGAGCTGATCTCCGGCGTGCGCAGCGACGTCGCCGTGAAGATCTTCGGCGACGACATGGCCGTGCTGAACCAGACCGGCGAGCAGATCGCGGCTGCATTGCAGAAGGTGTCGGGTGCGTCGGAGGTGAAGGTCGAGCAGACCACGGGCCTGCCGGTGCTGACCGTCAACCTCGATCGAGACAAGCTCGCGCGCTACGGCGTGAGCGTCGCCGACCTGCAGGATTCGGTGGCCGCGGCCGTCGGCGGGCAGAAGGCCGGCACGCTGTTCCAGGGCGATCGCCGCTTCGACATCGTCGTGCGGCTGCCCGACGAACTGCGCACCGACATCGAGGCGATCAAGCGGCTGCCGATCGCGCTGCCCGCGCCGGCCGCCGGCGCCAGCGCGCCGCTCGCGGCGGCGCCTTACGTGCCGCTGGCCGAGCTCGCGACGATCGACGTGGCGCCCGGCCCGAACCAGGTCAGCCGCGAGGACGGCAAGCGGCGGGTGGTCGTCAGCGCGAACGTGCGCGGCCGCGACGTCGGCTCGTTCGTGGCCGATGCGCGCGAGCAGTTGCAGCAGGATGTGCGCGTGCCGGCCGGCTACTGGGTGTCGTGGGGCGGGCAGTTCGAGCAGCTGCAAAGCGCGAGCGAGCGCCTGAAGCTCGTCGTGCCGCTCGCGCTGTTCATGGTGTTCGTGCTGCTGTTCGTGATGTTCAACAACGTGAAGGACGGCTTGCTCGTGTTCACCGGCATTCCGTTCGCGCTGAGCGGCGGCGTCGTGTCGCTGTGGCTGCGCGGGATTCCGCTGTCGATCACGGCGGCGGTCGGCTTCATCGCGCTGTCCGGCGTGGCCGTGCTCAATGGTCTCGTGATGATCTCGTTCATCCGCAACCTGCGCGACGAAGGGATGCCGCTCGACGCCGCGGTGCACGATGGTGCGCTCACGCGACTGCGGCCCGTGCTGATGACCGCACTGGTCGCGTCGCTCGGCTTCCTGCCGATGGCGTTCGCGACCGGCACCGGCGCCGAGGTGCAGCGCCCGCTCGCGACGGTCGTGATCGGCGGTATCCTGTCGTCCACCGCGCTGACGCTGCTGGTGCTGCCGGTGCTGTACCGCGTCAGCCATGCGGTGTCGTGGCGCGCGGCGTTGCGCGGCGGTTTCGGCGCGGGCATGATGCGCCGGCTGCGTTTCTTCAAGGGTAATGCGTGATGCGAATTCTGATTGTCGAGGATGAACCGAAGACGGGCGCGTATCTGCGCAAGGGGCTGACCGAGGCCGGCTACGTCGTCGACTGGGTCGAGGACGGCATCACGGGCCAGCACCAGGCCGAAACGGAGGAGTACGACCTGCTCGTGCTCGACGTGATGCTGCCCGGGCAGGACGGCTGGACGCTGCTGCAGAACCTGCGGCGCAGCAAGTCGACGCCCGTGCTGTTCCTCACCGCGCGCGACGACGTCGGCGATCGCGTGAAGGGGCTCGAACTCGGCGCCGACGACTATCTCGCGAAGCCGTTCGACTTCGTCGAGCTGACCGCGCGCATCAAGTCGATCCTGCGGCGCGGCCAGCCGCGCGATTCGAACACGCTGCGCGTGGCCGATCTCGAACTCGACCTGACGCGCCGCAAGGCCACGCGGCAAGGCGACACGATCCTGCTGACCGCGAAGGAGTTCGCGCTGCTGTGGCTGCTGATGCGGCGCGAAGGGGAGATCCTGCCGCGCGCGACGATCGCATCGCAGGTGTGGGACATGAACTTCAACAGCGACACGAACGTCGTCGATTCGGCGATCCGCCGGCTGCGCTCGAAGATCGACGACGCGTACGAGCCGAAGCTGATCCACACGGTGCGCGGCATGGGCTACGTGCTCGAAGCGCGCGGCGGCGCGGCCGCATGATCGCGCGCTTGCTGCCGCGGACGCTGCGCGGCCGGCTGACCGCGCTGATCATCCTGTCGACGTCGGTGATTCTCGCGTCGAGCGGCGTCGCGCTGTACGAAGCGCTGAGCAACCGCGTCGACACGACGGCAGCCGAACAGATGGCCGGCATTTCCGCCGCATTGGGGGCGCACCTGGCCGAGGCGCGCACGACGGCCGACGTCGCGCGCAACACCGATATCTGGATCGACCAGTTGCACGGGCATCCGAACATGGAACTCGCGATCTTCGACGCCAGCGGCGCGCGCCTCGTCGGCACGCCGGGCTTCCGCCCGTACGCGCCGCTGCTGTCGATGAACGCCGGGCGCGTGCCGTTCGGCGTCGCGCCGCCCGGCGCGCGGCACCAGTATCTATTGACGACCGTGCCGCTCGCCGGCACGGGCGCGCCGGTGGTGCGCGTCGCCGTGCAGTACGACCGCAGCGCCGACATGCTGCTGTTGCGCACGCATGCTTATACGATCGTCGTGATCCAGGTGTTCGGCGTGGTGATCGCGGCCGCGATCGCGTACGGCATCGCGGCGCTCGGGCTGAGCCCGCTGCGGCGGTTCGCGGCGCGCGCCGAGCAGATGTCGACGAGCCGGCTCGCGCATCCGTTGCCGGAGCTCGATACGTCCGGCGAGCTGAAGGAGCTCGAGCATGCGTTCAACGGGATGCTCGCGCGGCTGAACGAATCGTTCACGCGGCTGAGCCAGTTCTCGTCGAATCTCGCGCACGACATGCGCACGCCGCTGACGAACCTGCAGGCGGCCGCGCAGGTCGTGCTGTCGCAACCGCGCAGCGCGGACGAATACCGGAGCGTGATCGAGTCGAGCATCGACGAATACCAGCGGCTGTCGCGGATGATCGAGGACATGCTGTTTCTCGCGCGTTCGGAACAGGCCGGCACGTCGATCAGTGTGCGGCGGCTGAATGCGGCGGAGGAGGCGGAGCGGGTGGCCGGCTATTACGAGCCGCTGGCGGAAGATGAAGGCGTGACCGTGAAGGTCGACGGCCACGCGTGGGTCGATGCGGATCTGACGCTGTACCAGCGTGCGTTGAGCAACCTGCTGTCGAATGCGCTGACCTATGCACCGCGCGGCAGCGTCGTGACGATCGATTGCGTCGAGCAGGGCGGCGCGACGACGATCGCCGTGTCCGATACGGGGCCCGGCATCGCGGCGGAACATGTCGGGCGGATTTTCGAGCGCTTTTATCGCGTCGATCCGTCGCGCCACAATTCGGCGTCGGGCACGGGGCTCGGCCTCGCGATCGTCCGGTCGATCATGGACAATCACGGCGGCGAATGCGGCGTCGACAGCGAGCCGGGCCGCCGCACGACCTTCTGGCTGCGTTTTCCGCGACGGCCGGCCGAGCCGGAACGGCCGGCCGCCATCCGCACCTGACGGCGCGGGTGCATCCGCCCGCGCGTTCGCCGTGAGACGGCCGCGCGGCGTGCTGCCTGCGGCCGTGTGCCCGACATTACCGCTTCGCGGTCAGGTCGTCGTGGTTGTCGGTCTGCGGCTTCTTCTCGCCGCCATGCACCGAGATCACGTGAAGCTCCTTGTTGCGCGCGACGATCTCGCCGGTCGGCGGGTACTGCGTCTTGCTGATCGGCACGATGCCGTCGTGCTGCGCCTGCTTCAGCTCGTTGACCACTTGCGTGCGTGACTTGCCCTGCGTTTGCGTTTGGGCGAACGCCGCCTGCGTGGCCATGCCGAGCGACAGCGTGGCGGTGACGAACCATGCTGCGAGTTTTGCCGTTTTCATCGAGAGTTCTCCTGGATCGGGGCCGCCGGGTGGCGAACCATGGATCCAGTATGCGAAAGCAGCCGTGCGTGACCGTGATCGCGAGATGAAAAATGCGTCAGATTGCGGGGCGCGGCGGTGCGACGTGCGCATTCGACCGACATGACGCAACCGTCATGTTCGCGTCATGGGTGCGATGAGCGGGAAGCGGAACATGAAGTCTGCCGTTGGCCGAGCGCGCCTGCGGCATTCGCGCCGTTCGCGACAGCAGTATCGACAGCGGGCGGCCTTGTTCACATTTTCATTTCGGACAGAAACGTGGATCGCCCCGCCATTCGCCTCGCCTTGATCGCAGTCCTGATCGTCCCGTTGTTCGCGGGCTGCGCGTCGACACGTTCCGATACCCCGGTCACTACCGCCTCTTCCACGCGTAGGCCCATGCCGGCCGACCTGATGCCGGGCGAGCAGATCGACTATGCCGGGCACCGCTGCGGCAATCCGAACCTGTATGTGAAAACGCATCCGTGCCTGTTTCCGCAGCGCAACGCCGCGCAGTGATGTCGGGCGCGCCAAAAAAAAGGCCCGGCGCTCGACGAGCCCGGGCCTAACGCGTGATCGTGCCGGGCGGCAACGACCCGCTGCGTGGGTGGAAACGGGCTGGCCCGTGACGCGTTCGATGGTAGCGACGCGGCGCATTGCGAACCTGATCGCAACATGACATTTTTGTCAGCCGGCGCGGCGCCGGCCACCGCACTCCATACGAAGAGGAGCATACGATGCGTACTATCGCAAAAGGGATCATGCTGGCGGCGTGTTTGATGTCGACGGCGGCAATGGCGGCAGGCTGGCCGGAACGTGCACTGTCGCATGCATCGGCGCACGACGCCGGCAGCCGCGCGAACGAGCGGATGCGCTGCGAGTTCGCGGTCGTGCCGGCTGGCGCGTGGACCGCGACGTTCGCGCGCGGGCAGTGCGAGATCGACAACGGCCGGCTGACGTTCATGCCGGCCGGTGCCGGCGACGCGCCGACCATCACGGAGAAACGGATCGCACTCGGTGACGTCCGCACCGCATCGCATCAGTCGCGCAAGCTGAAGGAACAACTGCAACTGACGACGCGCGACGAAGTGATCGCGCTGAACGTGCTGACCGACGATGGCAGCCGAAAATCACGCGAACACGCGATCGACCTGTGGACCGCGCTGCGCAACGAGGGTGTCACGCCGGTCAACGGTGCGCGTATCGTCGACACCTATCCGGCGGGCGCGACGACCTGGTAGCCGTCACGCCGTCGCGCGGCTTACCCGGCCTTCACCGATCCTTCGATCAGGAAAAACACGATGAAGCCGATGAAGAACGCCGCCGTCGCGAACGGCGTTTCGGGCACCTCGTGCGCTTCGACCAGCAGTTCTTCGGTGACGAGGTACAACAGCGCGACGGTGCCCAGCCCCAGGAGCGCCGCATAGATATTCGCGGGCAGCCCGGCGAACGCCGCATTGCCGGCAACGGCTGCGACGCTCAGCAGCGCCGCGAGCACGACCGGTACGACGATCGACAGCATGCGGCCGATGCCGGCCGCGGCCAGCGCCGCGCTGACCGACAGCGCGAGGAACAGCACCTCGAGCGTCAGCGCGACGGTCAGGATGATGCCGCTTTCGTCGCTCGCGGAAAAAGCGATGCCGAGCACGAGGCCGTCGACGACGAGGTCGATCGCGGTGACGATGATCAGGCTCACCGGCAAGCGTGCTTCCTCGAAGCGCGTCTCGATCGCGCCCGACAGCGCGCGAATCGCCAGCATCAGCGCGATGCCGAGCACGAAACCGACGACAACCGGAAACAGCGCATGCGCGCGGTCCTGCGGCAGCAGCTCGAGCGCGGCGGCCGCGAACACGATGCCGCCGGTGAAATGCTGGATCACGCTCGACGTTTTCGGGCCCGGCGCGCGCCACGCGGCCGCGAGCGCGCCGAAACAGCCCGCCAGCACGGGCGGTAACGTGAGCAGCGCAAGCTTCGCGGTCGGTGTCATGAGTCCTCTCGGCGGTTGGCGTGTCGCAGCGGAAGCTGCATTGCACGATCGTACGCGCCGGGCGTCGCCCCGGCATCAACCGGGATTGAACACCTTGAAGCCGCTCCAGGGTCAAGCGGTTCGATGCGGGCGCACCGACAAGCCGGCGCGCCCGTTCCGCTCAAAGCTGCGCGAGCGCCTGGTCGAGATCGGCGAGCAGGTCGTCGATATGCTCGATGCCGATCGACAGCCGCACCGTTTCCTCCTTCACGCCGGCCTTCGCGAGTTCGGCCGGCGACAACTGACGGTGCGTCGTCGATGCCGGATGCGTCGCGAGCGACTTCGTGTCGCCGATGTTGACGAGCCGCGTGAACAGCTTCAGCGCATCCTGGAACTTCGCGCCGCCGTCGCGGCCGCCCTTCACGCCGAACGTCAGGATGCCCGGCGCGCGGCCCGACAGGTAGCGGGCGACGAGCGGATGGTCGGGGTGATCGGGCAGGCCCGCATAATTCACCCATTCGACGTGTTCGTGGCGCGCGAGATGCCGCGCGACCTTCAGCGCGTTGTCGCTGATGCGCTCGACCCGCAGCGCGAGCGTCTCGATTCCCTGCAGGATCTGGAACGCATTGAACGGCGAGATCGCCGCGCCCATGTTGCGCAGGGGCACCACGCGTGCGCGGCCGATATACGCGGCCGGCCCGAACGCTTCGGTATAGACGACGCCGTGATAGCTGACGTCCGGCTCGTTCAGCCGCTTGAAGCGGTCCGCGTGCTCGGCCCACGGGAACTTGCCCGAATCGACGATCGCGCCGCCGAGGCTCGTGCCGTGCCCGCCGAGATACTTCGTCAGCGAGTGCACGACGATGTCCGCGCCGTGCTCGAACGGGCGCAGCAGGTACGGCGACGGCACCGTGTTGTCGACGATCAGCGGGATGCCGTGGCGATGCGCGACCTCGGCGAGCGCGGCGATGTCGGTGACGTTGCCGAGCGGGTTGCCGACCGATTCCGCGAAGATCGCCTTCGTGCGCGCGTCGATCAGCGGCTCGAACGATGCGGGGTCGCGCGGGTCGGCGAAGCGCGTGGTGATTCCGTATTGCGGCAGCGTGTGCGCGAACAGGTTGTAGGTGCCGCCGTACAGCGAACTCGCGGACACGATGTTGTCGCCCGCTTCGGCGATCGTCTGGATCGCGTACGTGACGGCGGATTGCCCCGACGCGAGCGCGAGCGCGCCGATACCGCCCTCGAGCGCGGCGATCCGCTGCTCGAGCACGTCCGTCGTCGGGTTCATGATCCGCGTGTAGATGTTGCCCTGGACCTTCAGGTCGAACAGGTCGGCGCCGTGCTGCGTGTCGTCGAATGCGTACGCAACGGTCTGGTAGATCGGGACGGCGACCGCGCGCGTGGTCGGGTCGGGACGATAACCGCCGTGCACGGCGATGGTTTCGAGACGCCAGTTCGATACGGCCTGATCGGTCATGGGTGCTCCTTCTGTTGTTGTGATGGTCGAGCGATTATAGGAGCACGTGCGCGGCAACCCTTAGAACGAATGGTTTGTTGCTTATGGCGGCGCGGTGCATAAAATGCCTTCTTCCGCACACAAGGGATACGTGATGAATCAGGATCATTGGAACCAGGTGGATGCTTACTTGTCCGCGACGCTCGTGCCGTCGATTTCGATCGTCGGCGCCGCGTGACATGACGCCGGTACGCCCGTGCGGGCGTACCGCATGCTAGCTCTCGTCGGGATTCGAGTCGCTGCACTGGTCGGGATCGTCGCGCAACAGGATGCGGCGGATGCGGCCGTTGTCGTAGAACGGCACGTCGGGGCAGAACTTCATGCCGGCGCGCGTTGACGTGCGTTTCCAAGTGACCTTTTCGGTACGCACGAGCGTCGGGGCGCTGCCCGCCGCGCCCGGTTTCCAGATGTCGATATACACGCGCGACATCTGCGGCGAATCGCCCAGCTCGCAATCCTTCGGTGCACCGAGCGTCGAGCGCAGTCCGGCATCGGTCTGCTCGATGCGTTGCGGAAACTCGATGTAACCGTCGCCGTAGCCGGGTACGACGTAGCAATAGCGGCGCGTATTCCCGTCGAGCACGGGCAGCAAGTAGCTGCTCGCCGAGTCGACCTCCTTCACGTCGTTGCCCTGCCAGCGGTAGGTCGTCACGCCGTGCTCGCAGCAGCTCGCGCGCCAGCTCGTCCATATGATCCGGTGCACCGGATCGAAATCCGGCGACGTGATGTCCTGCAGTCCCTGCGGCGCATCGACGAAGCGCCGCGTCTTCGGGTTGAAGATCCACGTCTGGTACGGAATGTTCGGGCTCGCCCCCATCCCTTGCGCAAGCATCAGGTCGGGCCAGCCGTCGAAGTTCACGTCGGCGAATTCGGGCGTGGGCAGGCCGCAGGTGCCTTGCGAATCCGTCTGCAGTGTCTGCACGAGGCGGCCGCGGTCGTACAGGCGAATCGCGAAGACGTGCGGCGGGTCGTTGCACGAACTGCTGTCGTCCGGCAGCTTGTCGGCGACGAGGCGGATCTCGTAAGGGAGCGGCCTGCCGTCCTGTTTCGGTGCGAGCGAGACGGGCAGCGTGCGCTTGCCGTCCGGCGATGCCCACGTGCCGGTCACGGCGTTGTCGAGGGATGCCGCGCGCCACGTACCCGTTACGCGATCGGCGTTGGCTTTCGCGCCGCTGTCGCGTTCCGAAAGCGTGACACCGTGCGCGTCGAGCGTTCCCTTCAACGCGAGCCGATAGCGTTTGTCGGACGTGCAGGGCGCGTAGCAGTACGAGCCCGATACCGTGTCGGCCACGCGCGACAGCGAGACTTCGACATGCCGGTTGCCGATCGTGCCGGTCCAGTTACGCGACCAGAACGGGATTTCGACTGAATCGCCGGTGCTTGCCGCGTTTGCTGGCGATAAGGCGAACGCGGTGACTGCGGTGATGGTGACCAGCGCGAACGCACGCCCGCCACGCCAGCCGCGCGTGCGCCGCGTCGCGGTCGGGTTGCGCGACGCGTCGATGAACGGGAGATACATGGTACGGCCCCTCGGTTTGTTATCGGTTATGTCTGCCGGCGTGTTTCGGTGCGATGCGTGCGTCAGCGGTTTCCTGCCACATCGGCCCGGCGATACAGGCGCGGCCACTGGTCCCGGAACAGGCCGTTGCAGGTGCTGTGCGTCGCGAGGCCGTCGAGCTCGAAGTGCCGGCCGTCGAAGACCCATGACGCGGTCGAGCCGCAATCGCCCGCGCTGCGCAGCCGGACCGTGCTCGACAGCGTCGCGCTCGCGGGATCGTAGCCGGCGTCCGTCAGTTCGTTCGCGAACGACGCAGCATCGAGACCCGCGCTCGCGTTCTCGCCGAAGTTCATCGCGGCCGGCGCGTAGGGTGCGGTGCGGCGCACGCGATACCACAGGTCGGTGTGGTTATACAGGCTGCTGGTCTGGCACGGGATCGCGACGAGCGCCTCGTCGGACGAAATCGCGACGGCTCTCGACGCTGTCCTGCGATCGCTCCCCGACATTTCGTCTTCGACATCGGCTGCGCATTGCTTCACGTCGGCGCCGAATTTCGCGAGTACCGCGTCGACGAGCGGACGCCGTTCGGCGGCCGACAGATTCAACGCGGGCGGCGGCGGGGGCGTGACCGCGGGCGGCAGTGCGGGCGCGGCCGGCACCGACGATGCAGGCCGGGTGCCCGGGCGCAGCAGCGCCGTGACCGTGCCGACGCGGCCCTGCGTGTCGTCGATCAGCAGCAGCGCTGCGCTCAATCCCGACAACGACGTGCGGGCGGTATGTGCCGACGCGGGATCGCCGAAGCTCAGCAGTTGCCCGTTGCGCGACGCGGCGAGCCAGGCAGCAACCGTTGTCGGATCGCTGGTCTGCATCCGGGCACGCATCCAGAACGAGGGCGCGTCGTCATTCTTGTCGCCGGACGCCCGCCATTGAGCGGGAGCCGCATCGAACGGCCGGCCGTCGACGCGTGCGGTGCGCAGGTCCAGCGGCGCCGATGCGTAGAGATCGAGCGACGGTTGCGCGTCCGGGCCGGCATCGCGCGTCACGCGCAGGATGAGGCGGGTGCGTGCATCGTCGATATCGTCGGCGTGGCTTTCGGCAATGCAGCGGTTGCCGTTGTCGCATACGACGGACCAGTTCTTGAAGTCGCGCTCGACCGGCGGCCGCGCGAGCGGGCGAGCCTGGGCAACGATCGGGGAAACGGCGAGGAGGGCGGCGATGGCGAGCGAAAGGCGGTGCGACATGACGGTTCGTATCGACTGTGGATGGGCGGGCGGAAGACGTCGGGCTGCAAGCGCATCGTCAGCGAGCGGGGCAGGTCGAGGGCTGCGGCGCATGCGGCGGTGCGCGTTACCGAACGGCATCGAGTATACCGCCGCAATGCGTTGCAATCGTGAAGACGACACGTAGTGTGCGGGCACGACCGTTGCTCGCCTGCATGGGTCGGACAAGTGCGGATGCGGAAGCGGCGCGACACCCAAAGGCGTCGCGCCGCTTGCTTTTCATCGATCATCGACCACGTCGCGCAGGAACGCGTCGAGCATCGCCACGTCGCCCCACGGCCGCTTGTATTCGCGATCGTGTTCGGCATCGGCGAGCATCGTCTCGACGAGCGCGTGGATCGCCGGCCGGCGCGGCCCGTATTCGCTTTCGTTCGCGCTCATCTTCAGCACGAGCAACGCGTCGAGCTCCGCGCGCACCGCCGGCTCGTGCACGGTGCCGTCGACGAGATCCACGAAGCGCATCGGCGGCATTCCGAGCCCCGAGTCGATCCAGCGTACCGCGAGCAGCGGCCGCAGCACGTACAGGTACTTCTTGTAACGCACCGTGTCGCCTTGCAAGTAGCCGCGAAAGTTCTTCTTCGCCATCGCGAGGTAGTGATGACGCCCGCGTACCGGCGAGAAGAACGCCGACGCCAGCGACCTGAGCCGCGGCGCCCAGCGCGCGTCTTCGCGATACACGACGGGCGAGTCGAGCCATTCGAGCAGCGTCGGGTTCGAGCGGCGCAGCAGTTGCAGCGCCTTGCGCAGTTCCCAGCCGCTGACGTCGAGTTCGTCGTCGAGTGGCCGCTCGATCACGTCGCGCTGCGGTTCGACGCTCAGGTACCAGTCGCGCCGGTGTGCATACACGAAGCGCACGTCGTAGTCGCTGTCCGGCGACGCGAACCCCCAGCCGCGGCTGCCCGATTCGCACGCGAACAGTACGCTCACATCGTGGCGGCGCTCGACCTCCGCGAGCTCCGCCATCACGCGCGCCCGCACGGCCGGGTCGACCGGGTGCGCGCTGCGCACGGGTGTCAATTTTTCCGTTTTCATCGTTGTTTCCCTTTTGTTGCGCGCGGCCGCCGGCCCTCGGCCGCGCACCGCGCTATCCTTTCACGCACACCACCTGACGCAGCGTATGCACGACTTCGACGAGGCTGCGCTGGGCCGCCATCACCGCGTCGATGTCCTTGTAGGCCATCGGGATTTCGTCGACGACGCCCGCGTCCTTCCGGCATTCGACGCCTTGCGTCGCCTTCGCCTGATCGTCGGCCGTGAAGCGGCGCTTCGCTTCGGTGCGGCTCATCGTCCGGCCCGCGCCGTGGCTGCACGAGCAGAAGCTTTCCGGGTTGCCGAGCCCGCGCACGATGAAGCTCTTCGCGCCCATCGAACCCGGAATGATCCCCAACTGCCCCTTCTGTGCCGACACCGCGCCCTTGCGCGTCACGAGCACGTCTTCGCCGAAGTGGCGTTCGCGCTGCACGTAGTTGTGGTGGCAGTTCACCGCGTGCTCGTCGACCGCGAACGGTTGACCGATCACGCCGCGCGCCGCGCCGATCACCGCGTCCATCATCGCCTGCCGGTTGCGGCGCGCGTAGTCCTGCGCCCAGCCGACGGCTTCGACGTAATCGTCGAAGTGCCGGCTGCCTTCGGTGAAATACGCGAGATTGCGGTCCGGCAGGTTCGCGATATGCTGCCGCATGTCGGCCTGCGCGAGTTCGATGAACAGGCTGCCGATCGCGTTGCCGACGCCGCGCGAGCCGCTGTGCAGCATGAACCACACGCGGTCGGCTTCGTCGATGCACACTTCGATGAAGTGATTGCCGGTGCCGAGTGTGCCGAGATGCGCGTAGTGGTTCGTCTTTTCCAGCTTCGGATACTTGTCGACGATTCGCTGGAAGCCCGGTTGCAGCGACTTCCACGCGTCGGCCACGGCGGCCGGCGCGCGATCGCCCCATGCGCCCGGATCGCGCCGGCCCGGCGCGCGGCCGTGCGGCACCGCGCGCTCGATCGCGCTGCGCAGCCCACCAAGCGAATCCGGCAGGTCGGACGCCGTCAGCGTCGTGCGCGCGGCCATCATCCCGCAACCGATGTCGACGCCGACCGCGGCCGGAATGATCGCGCCCTTCGTAGGAATCACGCTGCCGATCGTCGAGCCCTTGCCGAGGTGCACGTCCGGCATCACCGCGACGTGGCCGAAGATGAACGGCATCTGCGCGGTGTTGCGCAGTTGCGCACGCGCTTCCTCTTCGACGGCGACGCCTTGCGTCCACATCTTCACCGGCTTGCCGTTCGCCAGTTCCATCACCTGATAATCCATGTCTGTCATTTGCTTCACCTGATTCATTTCGGGGTCCGGCGCGCGTCACCTGCATCGCGCCGGATCCTGCATTACGTGCCCTTGATGCTGACGAGTCCGTTCAGCACCTGGTCGAGACCGCCGAATACCGAGATGCGGTCGATCCGTTCCGCGACGCGCTCGAGCGTTTCCAGCTCCTTGAGCCGCAGCGCGGTCGGGTTCTCTTCCATCACCTTCGCGGTGTTCAGCAGCGAACGCGTGGCCGCCGTTTCCTCGCGGCGGCGAATCACGTTCGCCTGCGCGGATTTCTCCGCTTCGACCACCTGCGCGAGGATCGTCTTCATGTCGCCCGGCAGCACGATATCCTTCACGCCGACGCTGCGCACGTCCAAGCCCGAACCGTCGAGACGGGCGCGCACTTGCGCGATCACGACGTCGTCGAGCGACTGCTTGTCCTCCAGCAGCTCGTCGAGCGAGCGCGTGCCGACCGCCGAACGCAGCGCGAACTGCAGCTCGCGATACAGGTGTTCGACCGGTTTCTGCAACTGGCTGAACGCGTGCAGCACGTCCGCATAGCACCACGTCGCCGACAGGTTCAGCCGCAGTGCGACCTTGTCGCGCGTCAGGATTTCCTGCCCGCCGACTTCGATCGCCTGCAAGCGCAGATCGACGAGTTCGACCGCGACGTCGCGGTTGAAGCGCCAGAACGCCGACGTACCCGCGTCCAGCAACCGCTCGATCTTGCCGTCGATCTTCAGTACACCGACGTGGTACGCCGGCACCTGCGCCAGCAGCACGCCCGTCAGCCCCGCCACGCCGCGCGCACGCAGCGACGGTTGCGCGATGCGCTTCACGAGCGCGGCGGGCAGCATGCTGTCCTGCGCGAGATCGATGCGCTCCAGACGATGCGCGGTCAGGCCGCGCCAGTACAGCCGGCGCGTGCCCGGCGGCAGGATCTCGACGAGCACGTCGTCTTCGTAGCGCAGGCCGGCTTCATCGTCGGCGAGGTCCATCGCGACGAAATACTGCGCGAGCACGTCCTGTGCGTCGTGACGCAGGTAGTCGGCCAGTGCCGCGTCGGCGAGCGGCGCGTCGAGACGCGCGGTCTGCACCGACAAACGCTTGAACGGATCGAGGGCCTTGAACACACCCGGTTCGAGCACCTTCACGAAATCGCCCTCATTCATCAGCAGCGCGCGTTCGTTCTTTTTCACTACATGTCGCATCCACATATTCTTGTCCTTTTCTTCAATGACCGCCGGGTGACGCGCATCGGGCGGATCGCAGGGCGACGCAATCGGGCGGGCGGCGCGCTGGCCGGCGTCGAAGCACACGGCGACGCGTGCTGCCTTGCGTCGTCGTGCGCCTTCGCGCGGGCCGTGCGGCCGCCCGGCCGATCACGCGGAACCGCAACCGGTCCGACGCGCGGCGGGCCTGTCGGCCCGCACCGGCGGGTACTGCTTTTCATACGAGACCGTCCTTGCGGACAGCGTTCGAGCGGGATTCGAACCCGCCACCGGCCGGCTTTCGCCAGCTGCTCCACCTGACTGAGCTTCCGAACAATGGGCGCCCCGGGATTCGAACCCGGACGAAGCATCCTGACGCGCGCCCGTTTGCCTTCGTCTGTCCATGGCGGCATGCGCTACCGCGACGAACGAAGTTCGGCGGCGGCGCACCAGCAGGGCTTGTGAACCCTGGCTCGTGGGCCAGCGGGACATCCGGCGTTCTTTATTTAGCGAGGAGCGTGCCAGCGAGCGTGCTGGGGCTTTGGCAATTTTTTAAACGGTTGAAAATAAAAGGAATTTGGTTATTGCGCGTGGCTGGGGATCGATGCCTTGCCCATAGGGTCATCACGAAAATCCGATACAATCGGATCGCTTCTTATCCTGTGAGATAAATATGCGAAAGACTGTCGCCATCGGGTTTCTCGGCACGGTGCTCGACCAGGGCGGCCGCGCGCCGCGCCGTTACCGCAAATGGCGGCCGACGATTTCGCTGTGCGAGCAGCCGGAACTGCCGATCGACCGGTTGGAACTGCTGCATTCGCCGGACTACACGCGTCTCGCCAACCATGTGCGGGATGACCTCGCGCGCGTGTCGCCGCACACCGATGTGCGGCTCACGCCGGTCACGATCCACGACCCGTGGGATTTCGAGGAGGTCTACGCGACGCTGCACGACTACGCACGCGCATATCCGTTCGACCTCGAACACGAGGATTACCTGATCCACATCACGACCGGCACGCACGTCGCGCAGATCTGCTGGTTCCTGCTGGCGGAAGCGCGCTACCTGCCCGCGCGCCTCGTGCAGACGGGGCCGCCGCAGCGGACCGACGAAGGGCCGAGCGGGCCGGGCACGATCTCGGTGATCGATCTCGACCTGTCCCGCTACAACCGGATCGCGCAGCGCTTCACGCGCGAGCGCGACGAAACGGTGTCGTTCCTGAAGGCCGGCATCGCGACGCGCAACGCGCGCTTCAACGCGCTGATCGAGCAACTCGAGCGCGTGGCCGTGCGTTCGCGCGCGCCGATGCTGCTGGTCGGGCCGACGGGGGCCGGCAAGTCGTTTCTCGCGAAGCGCGTGTACGAGCTGAAGCGCGGCCGGCATCGGCTCGCGGGGCCGTTCATCGAGATCAACTGCGCGACGCTGCGCGGCGACGCGGCGATGTCGACGCTGTTCGGTCACGTGAAGGGCGCGTTCACCGGCGCGCAGTCGGCGCGCGCGGGGCTGCTGCGTGCCGCGGACGGCGGGCTGCTGTTTCTCGACGAGATCGGCGAGCTCGGGCTCGACGAGCAGGCGATGCTGCTGAAGGCGATCGAGGAGAAGCGCTTCCTGCCGGTGGGCGCGGACGTCGAGGCGACCAGCGATTTCGAGCTGATCGCGGGCACGCATCGTGACCTGCGGCAGATGGTGGCGGCCGGTACGTTCCGCGAGGATCTCTATGCGCGGATCAACCTGTGGACCTACGAACTGCCGGGGCTCGCCGAGCGCCGCGAGGACATCGAGCCGAACCTCGAATTCGAGCTCGACCGTTTCGGCCGCGAGCAGGGCGAGCAGGTGCGTTTCAACGTGGAGGCGAAGCGACGCTATCTCGCGTTCGCGGCATCGCCGCGCGCGGCGTGGGCCGGAAACTTCCGCGAGCTGTCGGCCTCGGTCACGCGGATGGCGACGCTGGCGGATGCCGGACGAATTACCGAGGCGCTCGCCGAGCAGGAAGTCGAGCGGCTGACGCGCACGTGGTCGTCGCCGGGCGGCGCGGGGTCGGCCGATGCATACGTCGATGCGGTGTTCGGTGCGCGTGCGGCGGAACTCGACCTGTTCGACCGTGCGCAGCTCGAACGCGTGCTCGACGTGTGCCGCACGTCGGCAAGCCTGTCGGAAGCCGGGCGCACGCTGTTCGCGGTGTCGCGGCAGAGCAAGAAGCAGCCGAACGATGCCGACCGGTTGCGCAAGTATCTCGCGCGGTTCGGGCTCGATTGGGACGGTGTGCGGCGCGCGCTCGATGATCGCGCGGTCAACCGGCAGGCGTGAACGGCGCCACCTCGCAAGCCATCGGGGCGGCCGCCGCGAACTGCCTGCGCGAAGGCACCGAGCAGGGCGGCTAGCCGCAACGAACCTCCTTACCCGAAAGGGGCTGATGCGTCTTCGAGTGCGATCAGAGAAGAATCATCGCCCCCTCACGTCTTTCGGACATCGGCTCAGGCGAGGCAGGTCACTTCCGGATCCCACTTGTAATAGCCGGACCGTTCGTAATCGATTGCCCCCGTTCTGCGGTTGACCTCCATCGCATAGAAGGTCACGAAATATTGATCGGTGCCGTGACCGACCACCGACGCGCTGACGCGGTTGTCCAGAAAGTCCTTGATGTCGTAGGGTTCCTTCTTGTCGATGTTGTATGCCAGATAGGATCCCGGAACATCGTTCGGCGGAGGCAGGAACTTGAGGGCTTTGGACGCGCCGTTGGGTTCCACCGCAACCAGTGCGCCCGCATGATTGATGTTCCCGCTGAAGGAGAGGCCGCGCCAACGGATGGTGTCGCCGGTGAGGGCATAAATCGAGATGTCCGGCGTCGCATTCGTCGAGGGCTTCACATATTCCTCGGGCGCAACCATGTAGGCATATTTCACCGAGGTCGGCCCATGCGGCAGCCACGTTGCAGTCTGAGGCGTCTTGTTGTTGCCGGGTTTGAAATCGTGCAGGATCAGTTCGACGTCGAACAGCATGACGATCTCGATAGTCGCCGGTGCGCCGGCCAGAATTTCGCGGTGTCCCATGATTCGCTCCGAAGAGAAATAGTGTGCCCAGTGAAAGCGCCTGCGGCGCCAGCTCCCTTCCAGGTCGGTTGTCTTCTCGATCGAAGCATCCGAATCGGCTGGAAGAGTTCTGGCAGCGTAGGCGCAATGGGCGCGCGAATCGATTACACGCGATTACAGGTTGGCAGGGCGATGGCGGCATCGCGGGCTGATGCAATCGAAGCACCCACACTTACGCGCGGCAGATCGCGATGATCTCCGCGCTGGTCGCTGCGTCGAACGGTGTGTGGTCCCAGTCGCCGCACCAGTCGGCCGACGCGAATCCGGCCGCCGTCACGCGCAGTTGCAATTCGGGATGCGCGATGAAACGCAGCCGGCTCGTATTCGTCAGCACCGTGTCGTCGCGGCGGAAGCGGTAGTGCGTGTCGAACGTCACGAGAGCGCCGTCGATCGCCCGCACCGCGTGATGGAGATCGACGATGCCGAATTCGTGCGATTCGACGCTGCGTGCCGACTGCGCGGGCGTCCATGCTCGCCATGGTTCGGTGCGCGGGTTGCGGGTGTCGAACAGGAAGCGGCCGCCGTCGGCGAGCACGCGTCGCACGCCGCGCAGCGTCGCGTCGATATCGTCGTCGGTCAGCAGGCACTGAAACGCGTGCCCGGTCATCACGACCGCATCGAATGGCGCACCGGGCGGCAGACCGTCGAGCGCGCACGCGAACCAGCGGACGGCGTCGGCGCCCGGCTGGCGTCGCGCGTAATCGATCATCGCCGGCGCGGGATCGATCGCGACGACGTCGTGCCCGGCCGATGCGAGCCGTCGCGCGAACGTGCCGGTGCCGCAGCCGAGATCGAGAATGCGTTGCCGGGCGGCCCCGATCGCGGCGGCGTAGAACGCGAAGTCCCGATCGCCCGCGTTGAACAGCTCGTACACCGCAACGAGGCGCGGGTCGGTGTAGAGCAGGTCCGCGTCGGCGCGCGTCATGCGGCCGTGCGCATCAGCGCTGCTGCACGGCCACGCGCAGCCCGAGCGCGATGAAGATCGAGCCGATGATCTTGCCCTGCCAGCGCGTGAGCCACGTGAGCCGCTTCACGATGCGGCCGAGCGGGCGGATCGAGCACGCGATCAATGTCGTGTAGAGCGAGCTGAGCACGACGAAGATCAGCCCGAGCACCGCGAACTGCACGAACGTCGAGCCGCGTTCCGGATGCACGAACTGCGGCATGAACGCGAGAAAGAACAGCGCGGTTTTCGGATTCAGCACTTCGGCGGGAATCGCCTGCAGGTACGCCTTGAGCGGCGTGACGGCCGCCACCCGCGGTAGCGACGGATCGGACGGCTTCTCCAGCAGCGCGCGCACGCCGAGATAGATCAGGTACGCGGCGCCGATCAGCTTCACGACGTTGAACGCGAGCGCCGACGTCATCAGCAGCGCGGACAGCCCGACGGCCGCGAACAGCGTATGCACGAAGTCGCCGCTTGCGACGCCGAGGCCGGTCAGGATGCCGGTCGTGCGCCCGCCCTGCACGGTGCGGCTCAGCACGAGCAGCACGGCGGGGCCGGGGATCAGGAACAGGCCCAGAACGACGGCCGTGAAGGTGGTCAGCGTGGTCAGGTCGAACATGGCGGCTCCGGCAGGTCGGCGTAGCGGCAGGGGACCGGCGCATTGTATTCGGTTCGGCGCGCAGGCGCTGACGCCCCCGGACGGCACGGCTGCGCCGGCGCCTTTCTGGTATAAGCACGACAGGGCGCGCCGGCGTCCGGCCTTTTCCACAGCCCGCCGTTCCATGCGCGACCTTCCACCGATCACCACTCCCGCCGCGGACGCCGACGTCTATCACGTGCCGCGTCCGCTCGTCGTGTTCGGCGGCTCCGTCGTCGAGCCCGAATGGCGGCTGGAGCGGCACAGCCATCGCCAGGCGCAGCTGCTCTACACGCTGACCGGCGTCGTCTACTGCGAGATCGACGGCGGCGTGTGGACTGCGCCGCCGCAATGCACGGTCTGGATTCCGGGCGATGTCCCGCATGCGGCGCGCGGCTCGGCCGGCGCGACCTTCTACGCGGTGCTGGTCGAACCCGACGCGGCGCTCGACCTGCCCAAGCGCTGCTGCACGCTGGGCATGTCGCCGCTATTGCGCGAGCTGCTGCTGAAGGCGGCCAGCTTTCCGAACCTGTACGACGTCGACGGGCCGCAAGGGCGGCTGGTGGCGACGCTGCTCGACGAACTCGTCGCGGCGCCGGTCGAGGATCTGTACCTGCCGATGCCGGCCGACCGCCGGCTGCGCAAGCTGATCGACCATCTGCTCGCCGATCCGGCCGACAAGTCGCCGCTGCCCGAGCTCGCGCGGCGCGCGGGCATCAGCGAGCGCAGCCTCACGCGGCTCGCGACGAAGGAGCTCGGGATGAGCCTCGGCGACTGGCGCCGGCGGCTGCACGTCGCGCTGTCGCTGCGGATGCTGACGACCGGCCGCCGCGTGCACCAGATCGCGATCGATCTCGGCTACGAGAGCGCGAGCAGCTTCGTCACGATGTTCCGCAAGGCGACCGGCAAGCCGCCGACGCAATTCCTGACCGATCGGCAGCGCTGAACCGCCGAACCGCGCCCGCGCCCGTGCCCGTTTGGCCGGATTGAAAAAGCAGTTGGCCGGGACGAGAAATGACGCATCAGGTCTCGATCCATAAAATGAGAATCATTCTCATCTGGAGGCCGACATGCAAATCGTCACGACTGAATTCCCGTTTGTCTGGCTGCGTTACAGCGGCTCGACCCACACCGATCCCGCCCGCCTGATTGCCGAACTCGACGCGCTGCTCGCGCGCCGCGAACGCTTCGTTCTTCTGACCGACGATGCGCCGTCCGGCGACGATCGCGCCGATAACGATCACGAGATGCGCAAGCAGCTCGCGAAGTGGAGCAAGGCCAACCGTGCGCTGTCGCGCGAACGGATCCCCGGGATGATCGCGATCGAGCCCGATGCGGCGCGGCGCGTGGCGCTCAACGCCTTTTCGGGCGCCTTCGAGAAGGTCTGGGGTTATCCGCTGAACGCGGCGGCGAGCCGCGACGACGCGCTGGCGCTCGCGCAACGGCTGCTCGCCGAACCGGCGCCCGGCGTCGCCGCAGCGAACGCTTGACCCGGCGGCCGCGCCGGTCGCGCGGCTTGCGTCGACATCGACACGCACGCACGGTGCGCGAACGCGCGCTGCGGCCTATCGCAACCCCATAGAGGTGTCCGGTGGACAATCCGATCCGTGCGATGCGCATCTTCACGCGCATCGTCGAAATGAACAGCTTTACCCGCGCGGCGCAGGCGCTCGGCATCTCGCGCGCCACCGCGACGCGCACCGTGCAGGAACTCGAAGCGGCGCTCGGCATGCCGCTGCTGGTGCGCACGACGCGCGCGTTGCGGGCGACGCCCGAAGGCGACGCGTATTACCGGCGCTGCGTCAGCATCACGGCGGACGTCGACGAGCTCGAAGCCAGCATCCGCGGCGCCGCGCTGCATCCGAGCGGGCCGTTGCGCGTCGAATTGCCGGCGTCGGTGGCGGGCGCGATCGTGCTGCCCGCGCTCGGCGAATTCCATGTGCGGCATCCCGATCTCGACCTGATGCTCGCCGTGGCCGGGCGCGCGGGCGATCGCATCGGCGACGCGATCGACTGCAGCATCCGGCTCGGTGCGCTGCCCGATTCGTCGCTCGTCGCGCGCCGGCTCGGCTCGCTCGGACGCGTGACGTGCGCGAGCCCCGCGTATCTCGACCGCTTCGGTGTGCCGCGCACGCCCGACGATCTGGGCGGGCATCGCGCGGTAGGCGGGTCGCAGGCTTCCGGCCAGCGTTCGGCGGAACTCGAGTTCGTGGTGGACGACGCGGTGCGCAAGGTGCGGCTCGACGGCATCGTCAGCGTGGACGACGAGCAGGCGTATCTCGCCTGCGGCGTGCACGGCCTCGGGCTGATTCAGCCGACGCGCGTCGCCGCGCAGCCGCTGATCGAGGCGGGGCGGTTGCGGGAAGTGCTGCCGCGCTGGCAACCCGATGCGCTCGCCGTGTCGGCCGTCTACGTGAAGCGCCCGCATGTGTCGCCCGGCGTGCGCGCGTTCGTCGACTGGATCGCCGAGCGGTTCGTGCAGGCCGGGTATGAGCAGGAAGGACTGGCGGCGGCGGGGGCGGTGGGGTGGCGGCCGGCGCCGGATGCAGTCGTTACCTCCGATCGCTACGGCGGGCTGGTGGCGGTGGCCTGAAAGCGGTATGCGGAGGGAAAGTCCTCACGCGGTTGCGAGGCGGAACGCGCTGGCCATCCGATCCTGTTCCCGAGCCGGCAGCGCGAGTCGCGTCGCGAGCGTTCTCCATTGACTGACGACATCGCGGAAGTCGTCGATGATCTCGTCGGCATCGTTCAGACCCAGCCGAAAGAATTCGCACACTTCACGGGCAAGTTCGAGGTCCAGCGCGTTGTCGGCTTCCGTGATATTGAGCTTGAGGCCGTCGGCGATCGCGACCGGATTCATGTCGTAAGCTGCCGAGAGCCGCCAGCCCTCACCCGGCGCAAGAATGAATCCGTGATTGCGAAGATGATCGTCGGTATTCGATACGAGAAGATTGAAGACGATCCGCGCCCAAAGTTCTCGCAGGTCGGCATTCGGTTGCGCGCCATGTTGCATGAGGACTTCCGCCAGTTCGAGATAGCTGACGCCGGTGGAGGCATCGTCGCCGTCGACGTGACCGGTCATGGTCATCGCCGAGGCAAAATGCAGGCGCCGTCCATCGGCCGTCCGGTCGAAGCGACGGACCAGGAAGCAATGATGGTCGCTGGCGAACTTTCGTGCCTCGGCTTGGGCGACATTCAGGCCGCAGCCGACCGCGAGCGCATTGACGACCATTTCCCAACCCCCTACGTCGTAATCGTCTCTTGCGCTGGGGAACTTCGCGATATACAGACGCCCCCGATCGTCGGCCACGCTTGCTTTCGGTCGTGCACCGCCGAGCGAGCCGCCAGGTGCGATGAGCATCGAAAGCCAGTCGCGGCCGTCCGGGGCGATGTTGTCGACATCCTCTTCCAGCGCCCGACTGACGCGTTCCAGTTCACGGATTTCCGCGAATGGCGGCGCGGCGAGATCAACGCGATCGTCGAGAAAATCTCCTTCGTCGTCGAGCTTGTAGCGCAATGCGCCGACGCGATAGAGATCATGGACGCCCAGCAGGTAGTCCGATTCATGGAGCCGAGTGCCTTTCGGTCGAAGGCCTGCACGAATGTCTCGCTCCAGCCGGCGGTCCATCAGCATGCGCCCCCACCGATCGGGGCTGGAATCGGCGAACGCACCGAACGAGTCTCGCGGCGGTGGGGGATATTGCGGCCCTTCGAACAGGCCGATGCCGGGATCGAGCTGAACCCGGGCGAGTTCGGGAGCGCTCAAGGCGGTGGCGTCGTACTGGAATTCGAAACGTTCGCTTGCACGCGTCTGTCGGCTGTGCAGAAGGCCGAGTTTTCGGGGGGCGGGCAGAGTGCTCCAGTCTGCGTAAACAGAGATCGTCGTCATTTCTCGCGAAATTTCCCCGGGTGTTTGTTCGCCGGCTTCAACAGTGCAGCCAGTTCCGCGGCCGTCGTACCGCGATGATGGTCGGACGCCGCGATGCTGGACGCCGTTCCCGGTGCTTCCTTGGCCGGCGCCGGGGCCGGGGCCGTGGTCGTGGTGGCACGATCGCGCCGATCGGGTATGCGGGGCGGCTCGGCGGACGATCGCGGGGCAACTCGTTTCGTGGATCGCGGTTTGACGAGGCGAGCGTCTTGAAGCTGGCGGCCGAATGAGTCCGCTGCGGCCAGTTTTTCCAGATCGCCCTGGAGGCCAAGTACTTGCATGACGGCAAGATAAGCGCCCATTGTGACCCCCGAACCGCCTCCCTCCAGCGAGCGAAGTGTCATCGGCGACATTCCCGCGCGTTCAGCGACCTGCTTGGCCGTCAGCTTCCGGCGCAGACGGGCGAGCTTGAGCCGCTCGCCGAATTCGACGAGCAACCGACTGGATGCGGGCAGGAGTGGGGCGGTTTTCTTTGCCATGATGGCGCTAATATTTCAGTGCTTTCGATGCAATAGAGACAAAATAATAGCACTTTGGCGCAACGTGCCGGTACCTCTCAATGGGGTAGTGCGCTCATTTATGTAAATATTTTGGCTCTATGATGCGAAATTCGCCAGAATATTTACTCTATCACTTGGCGGCCATATGCTCGGACACACGTCGCGAGCCGAAAAGCCGTGTGCTCGCCCCTGCATCGCTTGCCGATGCCTGGCCCGCAGCGCGCGTAACCGACGCCCTACGTCCCCTTCAGCCGCCCCAATTCCTCCGCCAGGAAATCGACGAACGCGCGAATCCGCGTGGACATCTGGTGACGCTGCGCATACACCGCGTAGATGTCGGCGCCCGGCGTTTCATGGTCGGGCAGCACGACGACCAGCCGCCCGTCGGCGAGATAGTCGCGCAGATCCCATTCCGCGCGCATCAGGATCCCGTGCCCGTCGAGCGCCCACTTCACCGCGATCTCGCCGTCGTTCGTCGTCAGGTTGCCGTTGATCCGCACGGCTTCCGTGTGGCGGGCCGCGCCGCGCCCGCTCGTCAGGCGCCACACGCCGTAACCTTCGTCGCCCTGCCGGATGCCGATGCAGTTGTGCCGCGTCAGGTCGTGCGGCGTGCCGGGCGTCCCGTGCCGCGCGAGATAGGCGGGCGCCGCGCACAGCAGCCGACGGTTCGGCGCAAGCCGCCGCGCGACGACGCGCGTGTCGGGCGGCTCGCCGAAGCGGATGCACACGTCGAACGCGTCGTCGGTGAGCGGCGGCGGCATCACCGATAGCTGCAACTGCACCGACACTTCCGGATAGCGCGCGACGAAGCGCGAGATCGCCGGGCCGACGTGGCTGCGCCCGAACCCGAGCGTCGCGTTCACGCGCAGCAGGCCTTTCGGCCGCTGCTTCGCGCTGCCGAGCAGTTCGCCGAGTTCGTCCATATGGTCGAGGATCCGGCGCGCGTAGTCGAGATACACGTCGCCCTCGGGCGTCAGCATCATCCGCCGCGTCGTGCGGTTGACGAGCGTCACGCCCGCGCGCCGCTCCATCTGCGTGAGCCGCTTGCTGACGGCCGCCGCGGTCAGCCCGAGTTCACGCGCGGCCGCGCTCAGGCTGCCCGACGCGGCCAGCGTCGAGAAGAAGCCGAGATCGGCCGGCTGGACGGTATCCGCCATGACGGGATTCGTGAATTTAAGTTAAAGATGCTTTGAGTATAGCCCCGGTTTCTGCACTTCCGGTTCGGTAAAGTGCGTTCACGCTCACGATCAATCGAGGATGTCCGCATGAAGACCTACCGTATCGCAACGATTCCCGGCGACGGCATTGGCAAGGAAGTGGTGCCTGCGGCCAAGCAGGTGCTGGAAGCGCTGGCCCGCGGCAGCGACCGCTTTGCGTTCGCGTTCGAGGATTTCGACTGGGGCGCCGATTACTACCGCCGGCACGGCGCGATGATGCCGGCCGACGGTCTCGACGCGCTGCGCGGCAAGGACGCGATCCTGTTCGGCTCCGCGGGCGATCCGGACGTGCCCGACCACGTGACGCTATGGGGCCTGCGCCTGAAGATCTGCCAGGGCTTCGACCAGTACGCGAACGTGCGCCCGACGCGCATCCTGCCGGGCATCGATGCACCGCTGAAGCGCTGCGGGCCGGACGACCTGAACTGGGTGATCGTGCGCGAGAACTCGGAAGGCGAATACGCGGGCGTCGGCGGCCGCGTGCACCAGGGCCATCCGATCGAGGTTGCGACCGACGTGTCGATCCTCACGCGCGCCGGCGTCGAGCGCATCATGCGCTTCGCGTTCCGGCTCGCGCAGTCGCGGCCGCGCAAGCTTCTGACCGTGATCACGAAGAGCAACGCGCAGCGGCACGCGATGGTGATGTGGGACGAGATCGCGAAGCAGGTCGCGCAGGAATTTCCCGACGTGACGTGGGACAAGGAACTCGTCGATGCGGCGACCGCGCGCATGGTCAACCGCCCGGCGTCGCTCGACACGATCGTCGCGACCAACCTGCACGCGGACATCCTCAGCGATCTCGCCGCCGCGCTCGCGGGCAGCCTCGGCATCGCGCCGACCGGCAACATCGACCCCGAGCGCCGCTATCCGTCGATGTTCGAGCCGATCCACGGCTCCGCGTTCGACATCATGGGCAAGGGCCTCGCGAATCCGGTCGGCACGTTCTGGTCGGTCGTGATGCTGCTCGAGCATCTCGGCGAGATGGACGCCGCCGCGCGCGTGATGCAGGCGATCGAGGCCGTGACGGCGGACCCGTCGCTGCATACGCGCGACCTCGGCGGCAGCGCGACGACCGCGCAGGTGACGGCGGCCGTCTGCGAGCGCGTCGCGAACGCGACGGTCGCGGCCTGACGGCGGCGAGGCGGCGACGCACTGACGGCCGCGCGTGCGCGCAGCCGAGCGCCGCCCGCTCGCTTCACTCAGGCATTTTCTGCCCGCGACTCGCGCATCCGACGCGAGCCGGGCGCCGGCCGGCGCTCGCGGTCCACCGACCGACGGCGCCCGGCTCGACCTCGAAGGAGGAGACACATGCAAGCGGATCTGGAAACCCGCGTCGCGCGGAAACTGATGTGGCGCATCATTCCGTTCGTGATGCTGCTTTACTTCGTCAGCTTTCTCGATCGCGTCAACGTTGGCTTCGCGGCGATGACGATGAACAAGGCGATCGGCCTGTCGCCGACCGCATTCGGCTTCGGCGGCGGCCTGTTCTTCATCGGCTACTTTCTGTTCGAAGTGCCAAGCAATCTGATTCTCCATCGCGTCGGCGCGCGCATCTGGATCGCGCGCGTGATGATCACGTGGGGGATCGTGTCGGCGGTGTCCGCGTTCGCGGCCGGGCCGACGAGCTTCTACGTGCTGCGCTTCCTGCTCGGCATGGCGGAAGCCGGTTTCTTCCCCGGCATCATCCTGTACCTGAGCCTGTGGTTTCCCGCGAAGCAGCGCGCGGTGGCAGCCGCGTGGTTCATGGCGGCCGCGCCGATCTCGACCGCGATCGGTTCGCCGCTGTCGGGCGCGATCATGCAGATGCCGCCGATGTTCGGGCTCGCCGACTGGCAGATGCTGTACATCGTCGAGGCGCTGCCGGCGGTCGTGCTCGGCTTCGTCGTGCTGAAGCGCCTGACCGATGCGCCGTCGCAGGCCGCGTGGCTGCGGGCCGACGAGCGCGACTGGTTGATCGCGAAGCTGAAGGCGGAGGCGGACGCGCGCCACACGCACGCCGGGCATACGGCCGGCGCGTGGCAGGCGCTGCGCGATCCGCGCGTGCTGGCGCTCGCGCTGATCTACTTCGGCACGTCGGCAGGACTGTACACGCTCGGGTTGTGGGCGCCGCTGATGGTCAGGCAATTCGGCTTCACCGCGTTGCAGACGGGCCTGCTGACCGGCATTCCGAGCATCGCCGCCGTGGTCGCGATGATCGTGTGGGCGCGCCATTCGGATCGCACCGGCGAGCGCACGTGGCACGTCGTGATTCCGTGCGTGCTGGCCTGCGTCGGCTTCGTGTTCGCCGGGCAGGCGAGCACGGCGCTGCTGACCGTGCTCGCGCTGGTCGTCGTCAACATCGGGATCAGCGCCGCGAAGGCGCCGCTGTGGGCGATGCCGAGCGCGTTTCTGTCGGGGGCCGGCGCGGCGGCGGGGATCGCGATGATCAACTCGATCGGCAATCTCGGCGGGTTCGTCGGGCCGTTCGCGATCGGCTGGCTGAAGCATGTGACGGGCGGGTATGCGGCGGGGTTGTATGTGGTCGCGGGGACGCTCGCGGTATCGGCGGTGGTTACGTTGATGTTGAGTCGGAAGGGGGCGCGCGAGCACGTCGTGTCGGGCGTACAGCAGCATCGCTGAAGGTGGCGCGCGTACGCGGTCATGCATCCGGACGTCCATCGGTGTGCCGACGACGGCGCACGACCGAAGCAGCCGCGTCAACGGGCAGGGTGCGCCATGCGGCGAGCGATCTCCGTCGCGCACACGTCGGGCGACGCGTTCGACGTATCGATCACGCAATCGCTGAACGTCCGCGACGCATATCCTTCCCGATACATCTCGGCGATCCGTTGCCGTTCCCAGTCCGTCAGTGCACGCGTGCCGCGATTCGATGCCGCGACCGCTTCGGGCGGCGCGAGCGTGGCGACGAACAATCGCGCATCGCGCGCATCGCACGCCGTGCGCAGCCGCTCGAATTCCGCTTCGCCGATCGGATAGGCGATCACGAGGTGGCGTTCGCGCGCTTGCGCGATCTGCGTGACCAGCCGCTCCAGCGCAATGGCCCATTGCACGTCGAACGGCGCGTCTTCAGGCGCGTCGTGATCGTCGCCGTCGATGAAGCGCGCATCGGGCAGCACGCGCGCAAGTGCGCGACCGATCGTCGTCTTGCCGCTGTTGATCGGGCCGTTCAGATGGATGACGGTGAGCGGCGTGTTCGTCGATGTAGAGGACATGAGGAGCGGGATTGATCAGACGCCTTCATTGTGCCTCGACGTGAAATCGATTTGTAATGTCGACTCCGAAGCGATTAGAGAAATTATTCGATAAAGCGCCCTAAAGAAAGGCGTGACCCCGCCGTTACTCTTCCTCGGTAGCTCAAAAAAGTATGACGAAAGCCGTCTAACCACACGACCAAAAAACCGAGGGCGCACGGCCGGCGAAGCCGTGCGCGGGATCAGAATGGGATGCACCGATTCGATGGGACGCGCAGGCACCGGGGGCTGGCGCGCGCTGTGCCTTTGCCTTGCCGTAACGGGACTGCTGCCGCATTGCGCCGCCGCCGCGGGGATCGTCGCGGACGGTGGCACGCCCACGAGCGTGTCGATTGGCGCGAATGGCCGACAGCTCGTCAATCTTGCGCCGGCGGTCGCCGGCGTATCGAGCAACACGTATTCGTCGTTCAACGTGACCACCGCCGGCGCGACGTTGAACAACGCCGGCATCAACGCACGCACGATCGTCAACCAGGTGACGAGCACGAACCGCAGCCTGATCGAAGGCGAGATCGCCGTGGCGGGGCCGCGCGCGAACGTCGTGCTCGCGAACCCGAACGGCATCACGGTCAACGGCGGATCGTTCGTCAACACGGGGCACGTCGCGCTGTCCACCGGCAACGTGCGCTTTAACGACCTGCAGATCGCCCCCGGCGTGATCCAGCGCAACATCGTGCTCGATACGTCGACCGGCACGATCGTCGTCGGTCCCGGCGGCCTGGCCGGCGCGCTGATCGGGCTGGACCTGATCGCGAAGAACATCATCGTCGACGGCGCGATCGACAACACGTTTTCGTCGGCGACGGCCGGCGTGCGCCTGCTGGCCGGACGCAGCCGTGTCGAGCTGAACACGGGGCTGTCGCCGAACGACAACGCCAACGACTGGCTCTCGCGTACCGCCACGACCCAGCCGGACACCGCATCGTCCTACGCGATCGACATCACTGCCGCGGGCAGCGTGACGAGCGGGCGCGTGCAGTTGATCGTCACGGACCGCGGCCCCGGCGTGCGCAGCGCCGGCGCGATGAATGCGTCGCTGGGGGATTTCACGCTGACGTCGAACGGCAACGTCGAGATGTCCAAGGCGAAGATCGACGTCGCGCGAGACCTCGACGTGACCGTGCAGGGCGGCATGACGCTGACCGGCACCGACCTGAAGGCGAGCGGCGGCCACGCGAACGTGTCGGCAACCGATGCGATCGCGTTGACGGGCAGCAGCCTGATGGCGTCGGGCAGCGTCAAGCTGAACGGCGCGGGCATCACGCTGAATCCCGACGATGCGATGAAGGGCGCCACCGTGGCATCGTCGCAAAGCGGCGTGGTGCTCAAGAGCGCGGCGGACATCGTGAATGTCGGGTCGCTGGTGCAAGGGCAGACCGCGATCGACTCGGACCCGGATTCGGCGGGCGCGGTGACGCTGAACGCGGCGGGCCGCATCCTGAACCAGTCGCTGCCGCAGACGCGGATCGGCATCCTGTTCGGCGTCCAGGGCGACGTGTCGCTGACCGCGGGCGCCGATGTCGTCAACCGGAATGCACGGATCCTGTCGAACCGGAACGTTTCGATCGACGCGGGCGGCGATCTGCAGAACATCGTCGACCACAGCACCGGCGTGCAGAACGGCGCGGTGGTCGGCTTCTCCGAGCAGGGCGGCCGCTTCCTGTTCTTCAAGCATCGTAGCGACGGCTTCACCGTCGACTATGGCGCGCTGGCCGATGCATCGAAACTCGCGTACATCACGGCCGACGCGGGCAACGTGACCGTGCGCGCCGCGAACGTGACGAATATCGGCGGATCGATCCTGTCGAATGGCGGCGCGATCGACATCGCCGCGCGCGAAAACATCCTCACGCAAGCCGTTTTCACCGGGCAGGCAGCGTACCGGCGCTCGTGTTTCGTATTCTGCCGCGCGAGCGCATCGTCGAACGTGCAGGCGTTCGGCGGCGTGATCGAGGCCAACGCCGACATCCAGCTGAAAGCCGGTACGCAGATCACGAACACGGGCGGAACCGTGCTCGCGCTCGGCGCGTTGACGCTCGACGCACCGAAAACGCTCGCGCAGGGCGTACCGGGCTACACGGTGATCAACCGCGACCACGACCTGAAAGCGTGGTTCGGCAATCGCTGGGCGGCGATCTATGCAGCCGACACAGGCGGCGTGTTCACCGGGGGAACCGGCAAGGTGCGCCTGACCGGCGAGGCAGACATCGACGGCGGCGCATACAGCGCGCCCGACGGTGTGCTCGCGGCGGGCGGCATCGTGACGATCCGGCGGCCCCATCGCGATCTCGTGACGATCGGCAACCGCAATCACATGGGTCTCGTGTCGTGGTTCGGCCTGTGATGTCGCATACGGACCGCCGCATTGGCGCCGCGCTCGCGTTGACGCTCGGCGCGATGTCGCCGTGCGCGCACGCACAGCTCGCGGGCGCGCCGCCGGCCGGCGCGCTGCCGGGCCTCGGCGCGCTTCCGGCCGGGTTCGCGGTGCCGCGCGCGGAACAGGATCCCGCGCAGCGTCTGCTGCAGGAGCAGCGCGACCGGCAGCGCCGCGACGAGCTCGCGCAACCGCCGGCGCAGATCGCGGTGCCCGAGCAGCCGGCGATGCCCGACCTGCCGCCCGGCGCCGACGTCGACACGCTGCCGGACGTCGCGCCGACGTTCCTGATCGAGCGGATCGAATTCACCGGCGACGCGATCCTCGGGCAGCCCGAGCTGGACCGTATCGCGGCGCCGTTCGTCGGCAAGCAACTCGGGCGCAACCGGATCAATCTGCTGCTGCGCCGGCTGACCGAAGCGTTCATTTCGCGCGGTTACATCACGACGCGTGCGTACCTCGGGCCGCAGAATCTCGCGTCCGGCACGCTGAAGATCAACCTCGTCCCCGGTCGCGTGGCCGCGTTGACGTTGAACGGCAAGCCGCTGAGGCCGCGCGATCCCGACGAGAAGTGGTATGACGTGCGCGGCGGCGGGCTGCTGACCGAAGCCGGCACCGCCTGGGCGTTCGCGAGCACGCCGGGCGACGTGCTGCGCCTGCCGGATCTGGAGCAGGGCGTCGATCAGATCAACCGGTTGCGGCGCAATCAAGCCGAAATCCGGATTCTCCCCGGCGAAGCGCCGGGCGATTCGATCGTTGCGATCTCGAACCGCTATGGCGACCGTCTTCATTACGATTTCGGCATCGACAACTACGGTAGCTTGCAGACCGGCAAGACGCGCTATCGCGCCGGTGTCGAAGCCGACAACGTGATCGGACTGCAGGAATCGCTGTCGTTCAGCTACGTCGGGACGACCGACACGAACGCGGTCGTGTTTTCGGCGGCGGTGCCGTACGGGTATCAAACTTTCAGCTACACGGCGTCGATGTCCGAGTACCAGCAGGTGATCGGCGACGTCGCGCTGCTCGCGGGGCGCACGTTCAGCCAGATGCTCGGCTGGAACGACGTGCTGATGCGTTCGCCGCGCGGGCGCATGAGCGTCGACGTCACGCTCAACAAGCTGCGCACCGAGCGCGACGTCAACGGCATTCCGTTGTCGCCGCAGAACCTGACGGTGCTGCGGGTCGCGCTGAACGGGCTGTCCCGCTTCGTCATGCGCGACCAGGGCGCAGCCGCGACCTGGGATGTCGGCGTGTCGCAGGGGTTGCCCTGGCTGGCGGCCAACCACGATGCAGCGGACATCGGCATCGACGATGCGCACAGCCAGTTCACGAAGCTCGATGCCACCGGCACGCTGCAATTCACGCTCGGCAATCTTGCCGGTTCCATCTGGGCGTATCGCGGCACGCTTCGCGCGCAGTACAGCCGCGTCGCGCTGTTCGGCAACGAGCAGATCTTCCTGGGCGGCATGGGTTCGGTCCGCGGGTTTACCGAAGGCGGGATCGCGGGCGACAGCGGCGCATTCGTGCGCAACGAGCTGGCCTGGCAGAACGTGCCGGCGTGGCACGACGCACGCATCGAACCCTACGTGTTTCTGGACGGCGGCAAGACGCACCTGAACGCGCAGGGCGGCTGGCCGTCGCTCGTCGGCACGGGTGTCGGCACGCGCGCGCAATGGCGTTTGAAAGGCGGAACCCTGTCGGCCGAAGTGCTGGTCGGGCAGGCGCTCGCGCAACCGGCCGCACTCGGCAAGAAGGCCGGCGTGTTGCTGGCCACACTCAACTGGACGGACTGATGGAGAACTTCATGAATCGCCTGTCGAACGGTCGCGAGATCGCGATGCAACCCAACCTGTCGGCGCGTATTCGCAAGATCGGCGTCACGCTCGTCGCGGCGACGCTGTGCGCCGCTGTCGCTCCGCACGCGTATGCGGTTCCCAAGGCGGCGAAGAAACCCGCCGATGTAACCGCCGCGATGCCTGCCGATGCGATCGCGAGCGTGAACGGCGTGCCGATTCTGCAAGCGCAGGTCGACGAAGCCGTGCGCGCGTCGAAGGCGCCCGATACGCCGGCGCTGCGCGCGGCGCTGAAGAACCAGCTGATCGCGCGCGAGTTGTTTCGACAGGCGGCGCTCAAGCAGCACTACGACACGAAGCCGCAGGTCGTTGCCGCCGCCGAGCAGGCGAAGGCGCTCGCGATGACGCAGGCGTACCTGCGCGATCAGGTCAAGCCGGCGCCCGTCACGGACGCGGACGTCAAGGCGCGCTACGACGCGGTCGTCGCGACGCTCGGCGAGAACGAATACAAGCCGAGCGTGATTGCCGTCAACGACGCGGACACAGCCAAGCAGATCCTCGCGCGGCTCAAGAAAGGCGAGGACTTCGGCGGGCTCGCGCGGCAGTTCAGCAAGGGGCCGGCCGCGGCGCAAGGTGGCTCACTGAACTGGATCTCGTTCAAGACGCCGATCGAAGCAGGCCACACGCAGAACTGGCCGCAGCCGCTTGCCGAAGCGCTCGTGAAACTGCCGCAGGGCGGCTTGACGCGCGAGCCCGTGCAGGTCGGCGATGCGTACTGGATCGTGCGTGCCGACGACAAGCGGCCGACGCAGGTGCCGCCGTTCGACCAGGCGAAAGACACGCTGCGCCAGCAACTCGAGCAGGTCGCGATGGAGAAGGCGACCGCGCAGGTCGTCGCGGATCTGATCCGCAACGCGCGGATCCAGCAGTAAGCGGCAAGCAGCAGGTAGCAAGCAGCACGTAGCACGTAGCAGCGTCGGGCAGCGGCCCGGCGAACACGCATGCGATGCCGGGCGGGGAAACCCGGCATCGCGCGGCGCCACGGTCGGGGGTCGGCTGGCGGCGTCGTCGCGCGGCCATCAAACGAAGCGAACAACAGAAGATGAACACGTCCAAGCGTAAGACCTTGCAGCAGCTTGCCGCCGCCGGTGCGGCGCGAATCGGCGCACGTGCGCGGTCGGCGGCAGGTGTGCCGCGATGCTTCGCGGTCGAGCCGGCCGCGCGATCGTACCGCTGGTGGCAGCGTGCGACGAGCGCGCTCGTCGCACTGACGATGTTCATCGGGCCGATCACGGTCACCGTCGAGCAGTGTCGCGATGCGGCCGGCGTGCTCGGCGCGGGCAATCGCCGTGTCGACGACGACGCATGGCAGCGGTTGCTCGATCTCGCGTCGCTGCGCGTGCGATTCTCGATGCAGCTCGCGGCTGCCGCGCCCATCACGGACCCCACGGCGCCGATCTCGTTTCAGCCGGCCATCACGCAGTCGACCGGCGCGGGCGGCGGCGTGCCGGTCGTCAATATCACCGCGCCGAACGCAGCCGGCATTTCGCTGAACCAGTATCAGCAATTCAACATCGATCCGGTCGGGCTGATTCTGAACAACAGCCTGATGTCGGGCACGTCGCTGACGGGCGGCAACGTGCAGGCCAACCCGAACCTGAACGGCCGTACGGCGAGCGTGATCGTCAACCAGGTCACGTCGACCGGCAATGCCTACGCGAGCTTGCTGAACGGTCCGCTCGAAGTGTTCGGCGCGCCCGCGGCCGTCGTGATCGCGAACCCGAACGGAATCACGACGCGCGGCACCGGCTTTACCAACACGATCGGCGTGACGTTGTCGACCGGCGCGCCGCAGTTCCTCAGTGGCGTCGGCGGCACCGCGACCGACTTCGCGAACGCGAAGGCGCTCGGCTACAACGTGACCGGCGGTCACCTGCAGGTCGAAGGCAATGCCGGCGTGAACGGGCCCGGCGCGGGGATCGAGGGGACCGTGGGCACGATCGACCTGATCGGCGAGACGATCGGTATCAACGCGCCGCTCTATGCGGGCACGCGCATCAACGTGATCGCCGGGCGTCAGTTCGTGACGCCGGCCGCCGTCGATACATTCGGCACCACGTACGGCACGGCGTCGAACGGCTCGGACAACTCCGCCGCGGCGATCAATGCCGCGAACGGTGGCGCGAATCGTTCGCTCGCGATCGACGCGACCGCGTTCGGCGCGATGACGGCGGGGCAGATCCAGGTGGTCAGCACCGCGGCGGGGATGGGCGTACGGGCCGACGCGCAGCTCGCCGCGAATGCAGGCGACTTGCTGCTTTCGGCGAACGGCGATGTGTCGGTCGCGGGTTCGGCCGCGCAGCAGCAGGCGACGGTTCATAGCGCCGGCAACGTGTCGATGACCGGTACGCACATCGGGGTCGGCGGTTACGCGATCGACGCGAATGGCGACGTGACGTCGACCGGATCGATCCAGTCCGGCGGCAAGCTCGCGGTGGCGGCAGGCGGCAACGTGAACGTCGCGAATGCACAGGCGCACGGCGACATGACGGTCGCAGGCGGCACGAACGTAACGCTCGGCGACGTACAAGGCGGCGGTGCGTTGGCCGTTACCGCACGCGGCACCGACGGCACGGGCGACGTGAACCTGAACGGCACGTCGGTCGTGACCGGCGCAACGACCGTGCAGGCGGCCCGCGACGTCAACGTGAACGGGCAGACCAACAGCGACACGCTGCGCGTCACCGCGCAACGCGATGCGACGGTCAACGCGGCGCTGCAGACGTCCGGCGCGCTGGCGCTGACGGCGACGCAGGGCAACGTCGCCACGCATGCCGCGGTGAAGAGCGGTGGCGATCTGGCGCTGACGTCCGGACAGGACACCGTCGTCGCGTCGCAGGCGACCGCGCAGAACGCGGTCAGCGTGCAGGCGGGGCGCGACCTGAGCGTAAGCGGTTCACTCGCGAGCGGAACGACGTTCGCCGCCGATATCGCGCGCGATGCGTCGGTCGGTGGCTCGCTGATGGTCGGAACCGACGCGCGCGTGGACGCGGGGCGCAACGTCGACACATCCGGCGTCGTGATCGTCCAGCGCAACGGATCACTGAGCGCACGCAACGACATCACGGGAAGCGGCTCGATCGCGTTTGGGCAGAACGGCACGCTGAATGCCGCGCATGACGTCGCGCTGACCGGCAAGCTGCTCGCCAATGGCCTGCAGGTCGACGCGGGCAACAGCGCGAGCCTCGCGACGGTCCAGGCGGGCGGCGCATTCGGCGTGACGGCAAGCGGTGGCGCCGGCGGCGGCGACGTCGTATTCAACGGCAACGCGGCCGCGCTCGGCGCCGCCGACGTGCACGCGTCGCGCGACGTCGTGGTGAACGGCACGCTCGCCGGCGGCGCGCAGGTCGCGCTTGCCGCGCAGCGCAACGTGATCGTCGGCGGTAGCGGCACCGTGCAGGCGGTCGGCGATCTGGCGATGACGGCGGCCAGCGGAAACGTCGCGTCGGCCGGCACGTTGAACGGCGCGGGCGCGCTGACGGTGCAGGGTGCGCAGGATGTCTCGCTGACCGGCGCGACCACTGTAACCGGCGACGTGACCGCGACGGCCGGCCGGGATCTCACGATCGGCGGCGCGTTGGCGGGGCAGGGCGTCGCGACGCTCACGGCCGCGCGCGACATCGTCGCCGGCGGCACCAGCGGCTTCGCGCAGGACACGGTGTTGAGCGCGGGGCGCGACATCGACGTGACGGGGGCATTCCAGGGGCGCGCCGTCTCGATGACGGCAGCCGGTTCGATCGCGCTGAACGACGTGCAGGCCAACGCGGGGCTTCAGCTCGCGACCCGCACGGGCGACGTTTCGATCGGCGGCAACGTGAACTCGCTGACGAACGGGACGATCGACGCGGCGCGCGACGTGATCGTCAACGGCACGCTGCGCACGGCGAGCGGCCTGGTCATCGGCGGCGGCCGCAATACGTCGATCGGCGGGACGGTCCAGTCGAACGGCAACGTCGCGCTGACGAATGCGGCCGGCTCGCTGACGAGCACCGGCAATATCCAGTCGGGCGGCAACCTGTCGGTGAACGCCGCGCAGTCCGTGGATCTGGGCACGCACTCGACGTCGTCGCTCGGCGACCTGACCGTGGACGCGGGACGCGACCTGACGATGAACGGCTCCGTCGTCGCGCAGGGCAACGGCACGCTGAACGCCAGCGGCGCGATAGGCGGCGCGGCCGCCGTTGCGTTCGGGCTCGCGGCGAACATCGGTTCCGGCGGCGATACGACTCTCACCGGCTCGCTGCGCGGCGGCAACGTACGGACGACGGCCGGCGGATCGGCCACGCTGCACGACGTGCAGGCGGCCTCGACGCTCGCGCTCAATGCGGCGAACGACCTGAGCGTGACCGGTGCGGTGACGGGCGGCGCGGACGTGGCGCTTGCCGCGGCGCGCAATATCGATATCAGCGGGTCGTTGCAGTCGGCCGGCAACACGTCGCTGCTGGCGACCGGCGGCAGCATCGGATCGACGGGGGCGATCGCGAGCAATGGCGCGTTCGACGCGCAGGCAGGCAGTGACATCAACCTCGGCGGCAACACGACGGTGTCGCGCGACACGACGCTCGCGGCCGGACGGGACGTCAACGTAAGCGGGTCGCTGGCCGGGCAGGGACAAGGCATCGTCAATGCGGCGCGCGACATCGTCGGCGCAGGCACGTTGACGTTCGGTCAGCAGGCGACGCTCGACGCCGGGCGCGACGTCGCGCAGCGCGGGCTGATCCAGGGACAGTCGGTCAGCGTGACGGCGGCCGGCAATGCGGCCGTGAACAACGTCGAGTCGACCGGCACGATCGCGCTGCGCGCGAACGGTACGAACACCGCAACGGGCGCAGGCGATCTGCGCATCGACGGTTCGGTCGCCGCCGCGGGCGCGATCACGGCGTTCGCGCAGAACGATGTCGCGATCGGCGGCAAGGCGGCGAGCGGTTCGACGGTCGGCGTGACCGCACAGCGGGACATCGCCGTGAGCGGCGCGATCGAATCGGTCGGCGATACGGCGCTGGCCGCGCGGCAGGGCAGCCTCAACGCAACCGGCGGCATCAACAGCGGCGGCAAGCTCGCTATCGCGACCGGCCTCGACCTGTCGCTCGGCGCGAGCACCAGCGCGATCGGCGACGCGACGCTGACGGCCGGCCGCGACGCCACGCTGAACGGCACGATGGTCGGACAGGCGAACGGCACGGTGACGGCCGCGCGCGACATCAACGGTGGCGGCAAGCAGGCGTTTGCCGCGACCGCGAACTATGCGGCGCAGCATGACGTCGCGCTGACCGGCGGCATGCAGGCGGCGGCGATCGCGGTGACGGGCGGGAACAACGCGACGCTGCACGATGCGTCGTCGTCGACCACGTTGACGCTGACGGCGAACGGCAACGCCGGCGAAGGCGATGCGGGCGTCACGGGTGCGGCGTCCGTGCAGGGGGCGGCGAACGTGACGGGCGCGCGGGATGTGTCGATCAGCGGCACACTCGGCAGCGGCGGAGCGCTTGCATTGACCGCGCAACGCAACGTGGCGGTCGGCGGCGGCGTGGAGTCGAACGGCGATCTGACGGCAACCGCCGCGAACGGCAGCGTCGTGCTCACGGGGGCGACCACGACCGCGGGCGCGTTCAACAGCCTGTCCGGGCTCGATACGCAGCTCGGCGGCCAGATCGCGGTGGCGAAGTCGACGAACGTGCAGGCCGGTCGCGATATCGCGTTGACGGGCGCACTCGCGGGTCAACGAGACGGCACGCTGAGCGCGGGCCGCGACATCAACGGTGCGGGCTCGGCGGCATTCGCCCAGGCGGCGACGCTCGATGCCGCGCACGACGTCGTGCTGACGGGCGCGCTGCAAGGGGCGGCCGTCAACGTGACGGGTGGCAACAATGCGGGACTCGGCACGATTCAGGCCGTCAGCGGCAATCTCGACGTCACGGCGAAGGGCGGGGCCGGCGGCGGCGATGTGACGATCGGCGGGGCGGCCACCACGTTCGGCGCGATGCAGCTGCAAGCTGCACGGGACGTTTCCGTTGCGGGCGCAATCAATACCGGCGGCACGACGACGATCAATGCGGCGCGCAGCGTCGCGCTTTCGGCGGTCAATTCGGCGGGCGATCTCGGCGTAACCGCTTCGGGCGGGAACGCGAGCGCGACGAGCCTGACGACGCAGGGCAACCTGAACGTCGTGGCGGCACAGGACATCGCTGTGACCGGGCAGAGTGTCGCGGGCGGCAATGCTTCGCTGAACGCGGGCCGCGACATGACGCTCGCAGGCGTTGGCGCGCAGCAAAGCGGCACGTTGACGGCGGGCGGCTCGGTGACTGCCGACGCGATCGCGTTCGCGCACCAGGCGAGCGTCACCGCGGGCGGCAATATTGCGGTAACGGGCAACGTTGCGACCAACGGCGATCTCGCGATGACCGCCGGCAACGACTTGTCGGCCGGCTCGGTGCAGGCGGGTGGCGCAATCGGATTGCGGGCGCAGGGTCGCAACGGCGCCGGCGACGTGATGGTGAACGGCGCGGTGACGTCGGGCACCGCGACGACGATCGCGGCCGCGCGCGATGCGGGTATCGGCGGTGCAGCATCCAGCGGCGGTGCGCTGAATGTGACGGCGGGACGCGACCTCGGTGTCGCGGGCGCGATCCATTCGACCGGCGACGCGACGCTGACCGCGACGGCGGGCAATCTCGGCGTCGGCGGCGCGGTCGTGTCGACCGGGAATGTCCGGGCCAATGCGGGCGGCGGACTTGCGCTGCTTTCCGGCGGGCTCGTGAACGGCGATACGGCGTTGACGTCGGGCGGCGCGATGACGCTCGGCGGCGCGCTGTTCGGCCTCGGGGCCGCGACTATCGACGCGGGCGGTGCGCTCGGCGGCGGCGCGGCACTGACGTACGGCAAGGACATCGCCGTCAATGCCGGAAACAGCATCACGCTCGGCGCGATTCAGGGCGCCGGCAAATTGACGGCGGTGGCCGGCGGCGACATGTCGCTCGGCGCGACCACCGCGGTCGGCGACGTGTCGGCAAAGTCGACAGCCGGCAGCGTGTCGTTCGGCGGGTTGTTGCAGTCGGGCGGCAATGTCGTGGTACAGGCCGCGAACAACGTGTCGCTCGCGGGCGGCGTGGGTTCGATGGGGACCGTCGACATCAACGGCATCGGCGGCAACGTGTCGGTCGCGGGCGTGTCGGCGAACGGCGACGCGACGCTGCATGCGGGGCAAACCGTCGCGTTGACCGGCAACAGCATCGTGGCCGGGCAACTGGGTGTGTCGGGCGGCAACGTCACGCTGAGCGGTTCGGCCGTCGGATCGAAGAACGTGACCGTTTCCGCGCAGGGAACGGTCGATGCCGGCAATGCATCGCTCGTGGCATCGCAGAACCTGCAGGTGAACGGCTCGAACGTGACGCTCGGCAATGCGACGGTCGGCGGCGCGCTTACCGCGCAGGCGTCGAACCAGCTCACGCTGGCGGGCGGCAAGGCGGTGAACGTCGTCGGCAACGCGACGCTGGCTTCGCAGAACGGGCTGTACAACGCCGCGAACGTGCTGGCCGGATCGCTCAACGTCTCGGCGCCGAACCTGACGAATGCGGCCGGTGCGTCGCTCGCGTCGATCGGCACGACGACGGTCAATGCGTCGAGCTTCGCGAACGCCGGGCTGGTGAACGGGACGACGACCAACGTCACCGTCGGGGGCGCGCTGACGAACGTTGGTGGTTCGCTGATGGCGGTGAACGCGCTGAACGTCAATACCGGTACGCTGAACAACCAGAACGGGATCGTTTTTGCCGGCAACCCGAAGGCCGCGACCGGTGCGACCGGCGACGTGTCGCTGACGATCAATGGCGGAAATGGCGCGTTCTACAACGCGGGCGGACAGTTGCTTGCGCAACGGGACATGGGGATCAGCGCCGTAAACATGGCGTTCGATCCGTCGCAGGGGACGATTAGCCAGGGCGGCAACCTGTCCATCACCGCCGGGTACGTGAATGTCGGTGGCACGTGGAATTACGGCGGGCAGAGCGTTTCGCTGACGGGGCTGAACGGGATCACGAACGACGGCACGATCACCGGGACGTCACCGTTGACGCTGACGGCAGGCGGCAGCTTCGAGAATCACGGGCAGGTTACCGGGTCGGATGTGACGTTCAACGGCACGCTGAATAATGCGGCCGGGGCGGTGATGCATGCGGATAACGCGTTGACGCTGAACGGCGATACGACGAACCGTGGGACGGTTGAGGCGGGGAACGTTCTCAACGTCAATGGTGGCAACTACGACAACCAGGGTGCGACGACGCAGTCGAAGGGCGATGCGAATTTCAAACTCGGCGGTTCGCTGCTCAATACGGGTGGCTCGATATTCGCCGGCCGGAACATTGGCATCTCCGCCGCGCAGGTGATCAACGATCAGACTGCTCCGCAGGGAGCCGTCACGACGACCACGCAGGTCAACGACCCGGCGCTCCTGATGTCAGGGTCGGTGGGCTTGGTGATCGTTGGCTACGAAGATGTCAAAAATGGAGACCATGGCTATGTTCAGGCTGCGTACAAATCGCTGCCTGCGACGCTCGGTGGCCTGCTGGCGCCGACTGGCTCGACCACGAACACCGGTTTGTTGTCGGCTTCCGATCCGGTCGCGACGTCCGGCACGGTGACGTTCTATCAATACAACGTACAGACCGGCACCAATGACCACGGTGTTTCGCAGTCTTCAAACTACTGGTTCGTTGGAACCGGGCCCGGGGCCGGTGCACTCAAATCGGCAACGTTCACATTGCCGACGGTCTATCAAACGACGACTACCCAGCAAGCCGGAACGTCGGGCGTGATTTCCGCAGGCGGCTCGATCTCGTTGACTGCCGGTACCTTGTCCAGTAAGGGCGGGCAGATCTCGGCGCAAGGCGACATCGCACTCAACGTCCAGTCGCTGAGCAACGGCGCGGTTGCGCCGACCATGACGGTCAACAACTCGACTTATGTCGATCCGGCCCAGTACGCGAACTTTCTGGCGCAGCTTGCGGCGCTCGGAACGATCGGGGTCCAGGGCACCGGCAACCCGACCGGCGCGTTCAATTGCGACGGCGGCAACTATTGCCAGGTGGGTTCGCCCTACCTGCCGACGACGTTCCAGATCAACAAGGGCGCGGCCGCGCCTGCGGCTACCGGCACGGTGACTTTCACGACGCCGACGGGCATGATCGCGGCGGGCAGCAATCTGACGATCGGCGGCGGCAATCTGACCAACGAAGGTCTGCTGTATGCCGGCAACAACGTTGGCATTACGTCCGGCACGCTGACCAACCAGGGCGGCAACCAACAGAACTACGCGAGCCAGGTCGGCTGCGCATCCGGCGTGCCGAACTCGGCCTGCGGCAACGCAGGCCAACCGCGCGGCAATAACCCGACCACGACGACGTTCGGCTACAGCCAGAACGACGCGACGATCTATGCGGGCCACGATCTCGTGATCGCAGCCGGCCAGATCAACAATACGTACGGCAACCTGCTCGCGGGCCACGACATCGTCATCGGCGGTGTCGGCACGACAGCAAGCTCGACCACGCCCGCACAGAGCCTGAACAACACGTCCGGCAACATTGTCGCGGGCAACGACATCAAGCTCAACGTATCGGGTGCGATCACCAACAATCTGCCGCCGCCCGTGCCGGTACACGAGAACTACGGCAAGCACGAGCAATACTCGGGCTGCATGACAGCCGGCGGCTACAAGGAAAGCTACTGCGAGGGTTATGTCGACCAGCAGTCGGGCAGCTCGTCGGTGATCAGCGCGGGCAACAACCTGCAGATCAACGCGGGCAGCCTGACGAACATCGGCAGCCTGATCGCCGCGGGTAACAACGCGACGATCGCCGTCGCAGGCCCCGTCGTGAACGAGGCGCAGGTGCTGAACGCCTACTGGCACTCGCATTGGGTGCAGGAAACCGGCATGTTCAGTAGCGACAAGCGTCACGACATCTGGGCGTGTGGCACGCCGGAGCAGTGCAAGGCGTTGTACGGGAGCGCATACACGAGCACGGGCGGCACCATCGATCCGCCTACGCCGGTCGGCAACATCGCGGCGACCATTCAGGCGCCGAACCTGTCGATCTCGTCGAACGGACAGATCCAGAACGTCGGCAACGTGATCGGCACGTACGTGTCGCTGACGGGCCAGAAGCTGATCAACGGGATCACGACCGCCAACACCTACACGCCGCGTGTCAATGCACCGTCGCAAGTCATTTCGCTGAGCCCGGTGGACTTGCCGGGGCTGAACCTGTCGGTGCCTCGTGCAGTCGGCACCGGCAAGCTGCCGACGCCGGTCGCAGGCGCTGCATCGTACGTCGACGCGTCGCTTGGCGGTTCCGTGCTGGGCTCGCTCGGGCCGCAGGACTTGCTGAACAATCTGCCGTCGGCGCTGCAGCCTTCGTCGACGCTGTTCTATTACAACCCGCAGGAAGAGGACCTTCTGTTGCAGCAGGCGGCGCTGAAGCAGACCGGCAAGTCGAGCTTCGTCGATGGCCTGACGTACGACAACAAGAAAAACCTGTCGGTGACGGCGCAGGAAAAGATGTACCTGTACCAGAACGCGGTCGATTACTCGAAGGCGCACGACCTGCAACTGGGCGCGGCGCTGACGCAGGAGCAGATCAACACGCTCGACAAGCCGATGCTGTGGTACGTCGAGCAGACGGTGCCGGACCCGACGTGTCACGCGACGGGCACGGCGTCGTGCCCGACGATTACGGCGCTGATGCCGCAGGTGTATCTGCCGCAGGACACGCAGGCGATGTCGGCGGGCGGCAACATCTCCGGACAGGACGTCACGCTGAAGTTCAATCAGGACGGTAACGGCAGCATTCTCAATACGGGGAGCATCACCGCGTCGGGGACGCTGAGCGTCGACACGCACACGCTGACGAACCAGGCGAACCAGGTCAACGTCGGCGAGATCTGGCAGAAGGTCGATGGCGGGTATCTGAAGACGACCGGGACGGTGGTGCAGCCCGGCGGGTTCATGAGCGCGGCGAACATGGAGTTGAATGTTCAGGCGCTCAATCAGATCGGTGGGGCGCTGCAGACGCTTGACGCTAATGGCACGGTTGACGCGGCTTCGACGCAAGCGATGCTTGCATCGCTGCAACATCAACTTGGCGGTGCCTTCGCGCAAGAGACGGTAGCAGACCATCTGCATTCGGATTTCGTGAAGGAGGGGGGCGCCTTCGGCATGGCCCAGTTGGGGGCACTCGTCGCAGCCATTGCAATATCGCTCGTCACGTATGGCGCGGCTAGTGCGGCCATCGGCGCAACGCTCGGCGAGGCGGGCGGAACGTTTGCCGCTGCGACGGCCGCGACGACGACCGCTGAAGGCATCGCACTGCCGGCAGTTTCCGCCGGTCTCGGCAATATGATGCTTTCTGCCGGCATTGCGGGTATCGCGTCGAGTGTCGGCAGCCAGCTCGTGGGCACCGGCAGCGTCAAGTGGGGCAGTGCGTTTGAGGCAGGCGTCATCGCCGCGGTCACTGCGGGACTGACCAACGGGATTACCTATGACACGAACGCCGGATTAGGTTTTACGACGCAACCGCTGGTTCAGGGTGGCACGACGAGCAGTCTTGCAAGTCTGTCGGGCGTTAATCCGGCAATTGGCAATACGGCGAATCAGGCGACTAATTCGGCCGCGAGCACGCTCGCGACGCGCGGCCTCGCAATGCTCGCACAGGCCGGAATCTCTGCGGGCGTGCGCACGGCGATCGAGGGCGGAAGCTTCGGTTCTGCGTTGAAGAGCGGGATGGTTAGCGAGTTGGCGGCGGCCGGCGCATTTGCCATTGGCGATCAGGCCGATCCACTCACGCTTCAAAACATCGTTGAGCATGCGGCGCTGGGATGTGCCGCTGGTGCCATCGCCGGAACGGGGTGCGGAAGCGGCGCAATCGGCGGCGGCGTGAGCGCGATCGTGTCGCCGTGGGTGACCTATGGCGCATCGAAGACAGGCGCGTCGGACGATGTCCAGAACGCGATCGTTGCAAGTTTTGCGACATTCGCCGGGGGCGCAGTCGCGGGAGCGTTGGGGGGCGACATCTCGTCTGGAGCGCTGGCAGCGCAGAACGAGGCGTTGAACAACACGCTTCAACACAAAGAATTGGCGCTTGAAGCGATCGGGAAGGTGCTGAGCCGCAATCATTCCCTTGCGGCCAAATATACTCCCGAAACCTTGCTCAAGGCGGCAGAGAACGTCTATGGCGCGGGCGGCGGCAAGGACGGGATGAACGTCTGGAGCAGTGAAGCGGACGCGAAGGCGGCAACGGCGCAGCGAGGGACGACGTACTACCGAGACGCGTCAGGTCGTTACATCGAGCGCTGGAACGTACCGGACGACGCTGAGTATCAGGCACGTCTCATCATCGACAACGCCGCCTATATGTATGGCGCGCGATATGCATCGCTGTCGGCTGACAACTTCGGCCAGTTGATGTCTTCCTATGTAAAGACGATCGGTGTGGATCCGTCGAACTTCCAGGGCGTGGGCGAAGCTGCGGCAATGGGGCTCGGCGCCTTCGGATCGGTCGTGAAGCGCGACGGTGCCGTTGTAGCAGGAAGCAAAGGGGCCGCAACTGATATCACGGGAAGTGCCCAGAGTCTGTATGATCAGTTGCCGAAGCGACTGCAGACGAAGACTGTCGCAACGGACGGTGAGACGGACACGATAAGCGGCTACGGCACATATCTGCCTGACGGATATAAGTTTGTCGACCCGGCCAAGGTCGCGCAGCGCGCCGACGAGATTGGTCACGAGTTGCGTGCAGCAGGCGCAATGGATCAGGGGGTGCCTGGCCAGTACAGTGCGTCTCATGCCGAGAAGCAGGTCATCGTGAACAATCCCGGTGCAGCTCAAGTCGACGTGTCGAGACCGATGTGTACCGATTGCCAGGCATTCTACAAAGCCGAGGCGGCAGCGCAAAACAGGCCACTCATTGTGTCAGACCCGAATGCAACCCGTATTTTCCTACCCAATGGAAATGTTTTAGTGAATCCGCGTAAATGATGAACGTTCCACAAAAATTGGCCAACGAGTTGTCGTCAGCACAGGCGCTGATTACGCTGGATGGTGAGCTTCCTGCTGCTGTTCGACGAGGTATTCTTCAATTGATCGAGGAATTGTCATCTGCTGAACATGCTGATGCTGGATACTTGCGTCGGGCGCGGCTCGCGATCATCTGTGCGAGAGAAGTTGTCGATCGGTTGGGCCCCTACGCGGACGTGCTGGCAACGGCGCGGACGATCTTGGCCAGCGGTATCGACGCGTTGGCCGGGAAATATGATTTACCCACGCTTCAGCGACATAACGACGAGTACCACACCAAGGTCGTTGATCTGTTTGAACATGGCGAGGCTGCGTTTGTCCCCGTTTACGCGGGAATGACCGTTTTTGCGGCGATCAATACGATTTTGTACGATACCAATTTCGAGGTGGTCGGCGAAAACGAGAAAAGTGTGCCTCCTGATAACTGGGATGTAGGTTACTACGGGGCGCTGGCGGTTTCGGGCAGTGCGATTTGGGAGGCCAAAGGCGGGGCCGAAAGCCGTCGGTTGTACTGGCTATGGTATTTGGAGAGTGCGCTCCCTCGAGCGTGGGATGTTTTCGCACCATTGCAAACAACCTGACGCGATTGCGTGGCGGGCCGAAGAAAGCGGTTCACCACTACGCGGCGGGGGTGTCAGGATTTCCGTGTTCAAGGCGGGTTGAGTAATTACACGGAAGGCCGGACGAATCGATCTGCGTAAAGGATAGCGAATTGGTTCATGGCGGTCTTCCAGTCATGAACTGCACTGCCCCAATTCGCCGTGATGTTGCGCAGGGCCAGCCAGATGAGTTTGGTGGCTGCCTCGTCGGTCGGGAAGTGCCCGCGGGTCTTGATGATCTTGCGCAACTGCGAGTTGATATTTTCGATCGCGTTCGTCGTGTAGATGATCTTTCGCACGCCCGGCGGAAACGCAAAGAACGGGATCACGCGATCCCAGGCGTTGCGCCACGCGCTACTGACGGTGGGGAATTTCTGACCCCACGGACCATCGGCAAACGCATCGAGTTCGGCCTGGGCCGCTTCCGCGCTGGGCGCGGCGTAGATCGGTTTGATCGCGGCAGCCAACCCTCGGCGATCTTTCCAACTGGCGTAATCGAGGCTGTTGCGGATCAGATGGACGATACAGGTTTGCAGTGTGGTCGCCGGAAACACTACCGCCAAGGCTTCGGGCATACCCTTGAGACCGTCGGTGACAGCGATCAGGATGTCGTGAACGCCGCGCGTCTTCAGGTCATTGAACACCTTCATCCAGAACTTGGCGCCCTCGGTGTTCTCGATCCATAGGCCCAGAATGTCACGGGTGCCGTCGGGCAGCACGCCCAGCGCCAGGTACACCGCCTTGTTGCGCACGACGGCGTCTTCGCGAATCTTGACCCGAAGGGCGTCGAAGAACAAGACCGGATACATCGGCTCAAGCGGTCGACCCTGCCAGGCAGTCACTTCGGCCATGACCTCGTCGGTCACAGAACTGATGAAGTCGGGCGAGACCTCGGTGCCGTATTGCTCCAGCAGGAAGCCCTGAATCTCGCGCACGGTCATGCCCCGGGAATACATGGCAACGATCTTGTCGTCGAAGCCGGTGAAGCGCCGTTCGTGCTTGGGTATTAGGATGGGTTCGAAGCTGCCGTCGCGGTCGCGAGGCACCTCGATGCGAATCGGGCCGTCTTCGGTCAGGACCGTCTTGGCGCCCCGTCCGTTGCGCTGATTCGTGGCGTTGGCCGGCTTGGCCGCACCGGCAGGGTAGCCAAGATGATGATTCATCTCGCCGCTCAGCGCTCGCTCGATCAGCGCCTTCTTGAGCGCCAGCGTCGCGGCATTGATGGCTTCTGCTGTCATCGGACCGTTACCAAACTGCTCAAGCAGTTCGGCCGGAATCGCCGGTAGCTCCACCGGCCGGGCTTTCGGTTTGCGAGGCATAAACTCTCCTTGAGAGCATGTTATGCCTTAAACACGAAATTCCTGACAGACCCGGCGAGAACGGGAATGCTCCAAGCGACAAATCCCCTAGAAAATTCCCTCGATAAACCCCCCTAAAGAAATCCCCCCCACCGCCGTTACCTTCCTCGGTAGCTCAAAAAAAGTATTACCAAAGCCATACAACCAAACCACACGACCAAATAACCGAGGGGGCGCCCGGCCGGCGAGGCCGTGCGCATGACCAGAAGATGGGATGTACCGATTCGATGGGGCGCGCAGGCACCGGGGGCTGGCGCGCGCTGTGCCTTTGCCTTGCCGCGGCATGTCTGCTGCTGCATGGGGCTCTCACCGTTGCGTGCGCCTTCCCGCACGACCACACCTCCACGCTCGTATCCGTCGTGCCGAATATCCGGCAACCGACGAATCCCGCATTGCTCTTCCCCGACACATCACACCACGCACTCAACGTCGCTCGAGGAGGCCCACACACCACACCGGAAAAGTAACGCGATTCGAATCTGGACCACTAAAAAAACGCATCAAAAAAATCGAGGATTGAATTGAACAAGCATTCCCTTTATCTGCTGACCGCAGCCGCAATCTCGGTATTCGTCGTCGCTGGTTGCGGCGGCGGCGACGGCTCGTCGAACGCAAGCAGCGGCACGCCCGCCAACACCGGCGGCGCCAACAACGCAGCCAGCGCACCGACCGTCGCGTCCACGCCGCTCGCGGCTCCCCCCGCAAGCGCCCCCGTCGCATCGTCGCAGCCGGTGACGGTCGGCGAGGCACTGCCCAGCCTGACGAACCCGCAAGCCGGTTCGACGGCCGCAACGGCCACCGGCCCGGTCGGGATCTGGTCGGCATCCGGCAACCTCGGCTACTCGACGATCGCGTTGGTCGACCCGCACAACAACCTGAGCACGCTCAATCTGCTCGGGTCGTTCGTGATGTCCGACGATTTCACGAATCTGACCGTCAACGGATCGACGTGGTCGCTCGCACCGGGTATCAACTTCGCCGGAACGAGCGGCATCGTCACGAAGATCGATTCGGGCTCGGGCGCATACAGCCCGCAGCAGACGTTGTCCGGCACGATCAGCCGCAACGGTACGGCGTCGAATTTCACGTGGACCTACAACGCCGCAAACGCACTTGCCGTCACGCAGGACAGCGTGGTGGGCACCTGGGCGACGACCAACGCATCGTTCGCGATTGCATCGGGCGGCACGCTGACCGGCACGCTGAGCGGTTGCAACCTGAGCGGCACGCTGCTGCTTTCCACGCCCGGCTCGAACCAGAACATGTACGACATGACGGTGACGGCCTCGGCGTCGACGGGCTGCAAGCTGCCGGCCGGTGTTCCGCTGTCGGGCAGCGCCGCGATCATGTTCGTGCCGATCACGGGAACCAACGGCTTCAAGCGCTCGATCCTCTACGTGCTGCGCGCGGCTGATTACAGCTTCATCGCGTACGGTCAGGTGATCAAACAATAAACGCACGGCCGAACCGCACACGGCGCGTCGACGCGCCGCGTGCGGCGGCTCGGCGAATACGTTCCGTCAACAACGAAAGCCACGCATCCAATGAAGAACTCATCCAAAGCCACCCTGGTCGGTTGTGGCCTGCTCGTGACGCTGCTGTCCGGCTGCACCACGTTGCCGAATACCGACATGAAGCCCGAGGCGCGTCAGAAGCTGCATTCGATCGCGATGCTCGACGTCACCGAGCCGAAGCGTGTCGCGGTCCTCAATCTCGGTGGCGCGGCGGGCGGGTTCGGCCTGATCGGCGCGCTCGCGCAAGTGGCCGTCAACGCGAGCCATACGAGCACGTACACGGATCACGTGGCGGCCAGCAAGATCGTGTTCGCACCGGACATCGCGGACGGGGTCACGGGCCGCCTCACCGGCAACGGCTATCAGGTCGTGAAGCTGGACGGTCAGAAGGTGAAGCTCGCCGATGATGGCAAGTCGGATGACTACTCCGCGATCCAGACCGACGCGGATGCGATCATGAACGTGTGGTTCACGTCGTTCGGCTATATCTCGCCGCCCCAGCAGATCGACTACATCCCGTGGGTCGTCATCCGCGCGCGCATTCTCGACGCGAAGACGAAGCAGGACCTCTATTACAAGACGTTCGCGTGCGGCTACGACATCAAGGCGAACAGCGTCCACGTCGACAGCGATTTCGCTTACACGTACGGCAGCTTCAGCGATCTCGAGAAGAATTTCGACAAGTCGGTGGAAGGGATCAAGTCGTGCGAGAAGTCGGTCGCGGACATGATCGGCCAGGATCTGGCACGTACGCCGGCGCCGGCGCCGGCCAATGCCGCTGCTTCCACGGCGTTGACGACGACTGCGGCCACCGCGACCGCCACAGCATCGAAATAACCTTGACGCGCCTGCAGGATCGTCGCGATACGCGTTCCGAATCCGGCAGTGCTTGAAGAAAAAGCGGGAAGGGAAGTACTGCACGCAGCCGGGCGGTTGTCACGCCGCCCGGCCGCTGGCGAAAGCGACTGGCTTACTTGTCGCTATCGCCCTTGATCTGCGGCAACGCCGACGCTTCACCCGGCGTCAGCAGCCCGACTTGCGAATACACGCGCAGCTTGTCGCGCGTATCGGTGATGTCGAGGTTGCGCATCGTCAACTGACCGATCCGGTCGCGCGGCGAGAACGTCGACGCCACCTTCTCCATCGACAGGCGTTCCGGCTGATACGTGAGGTTCGGCGACTTCGTGCTCAGGATCGAGTAGTCGTTGCCGCGGCGCAGTTCGATCTTCACTTCGCCGGTGATCGCGCGTGCGACCCAGCGTTGTGCCGTTTCGCGCAGCATGATCGCCTGCGGGTCGAACCAACGGCCCTGGTACAGCAGGCGGCCGAGGCGGCGACCGTTCTCGCGGTACTGCTCGATCGTGTCTTCGTTGTGGATGCCGGTGACGAGACGCTCGTACGCGATGTACAGCAGCGCGAGGCCCGGGGCTTCGTAGATGCCACGGCTCTTCGCCTCGATGATGCGGTTCTCGATCTGGTCGCTCATGCCGAGGCCGTGGCGGCCGCCGATGCGGTTCGCTTCCAGCAGCAGCTCGACCTGATCCTTGAACTCGACGCCGTTCAGCGCGACCGGCTGGCCGGCTTCGAAGCGCACCGTCACTTCCTCGGCGGCGATCTTCACGTCGTCGCGCCAGAATGCGACGCCCATGATCGGGTTCACGATCTTGATGCCGCTTTCGAGGCTTTCCAGATCCTTCGCTTCGTGCGTCGCGCCGAGCAGGTTCGAGTCGGTCGAATAGGCTTTCTCGGCCGACATCTTGTACGCGAAGCCGGCCTGGTTCATGAATTCGGACATTTCGGCGCGGCCGCCGAGCTCGTCGATGAACGTCTGGTCGAGCCACGGCTTGTAGATCTTCAGATCCGGGTTCA
>Ga0268257_1000288_pt1 | contig 72191 bp, 61 predicted proteins | sample AgamicAtPrz_FD_200249 | JGI IMG/M metagenome (GOLD analysis project Ga0268257, IMG submission 200249) | Agave microbial communities from Guanajuato, Mexico - At.P.rz (v2) (version 3) | ecosystem: Host-associated > Plants > Phyllosphere > Phylloplane/Leaf | place: Guanajuato, Mexico | collected... | reverse complement strand
TCCCAGCGCTGTGCGGGGGTGAGAGCTCGGAAATTGGGAAGACGCGAATCGACGGCCATGAAAACTCCTACAGATCCAAATCTGGATATCAATACAAGGGGACGGTTGGCCGAGAATTTATTCAAACCGTACCTTTTAATACAGGTACAGTTTGCAAGAACAGTACTGCCGCAATGCAACATTGGACCCATCTGCATGCATACTGGCGGCTCACGATCCAGGAGACTTGAATGGCGGGTGGTAGCAAGCGTCAGGCCCCTATTGCAGAGCGTTTGGCTGATTTGATCGGGCAGCAAATAACCGATGGTGTGTATCGTGCAGGGGACAAGCTGCCGTCCTTGCGTGAGCTGGCACATTTGCACAGCTACGCCAAAAACACCGTGGTGGCAGCCTTTGATCTTTTGGTCTCACGCGGTCTGGTGGAGTCCCGGCGCGGCTCTGGGTTCTATGTTCAAGCGCAGGCACGCCATGCACCTCAGGATGAGGACGCAGGCCAGCTCAACCGTGCGATGGATGTGGTCTGGTTGATGCGCGAGCAACTCAAGACCCAGCCGGATGCGGTCGCGCTGGGCGATGGATTTCCGCCCATAGAGTGGCTGGCCGATATGCGCATGGATCGCTATCACCAGAAAGTGGTGCGAACCGGACTAGGGTCCTTGTTTCGCTATGGCAGCCGCTTTGGCTATGCGCCGCTGCGCGACAGCCTGGTGCGCAAGCTGGGCGTGTTCGGCCTGGGAGTCACACCTCAGCAACTGGTCCTGACCCAAGGCGCGAATGAAGCCATGGATCTGGTGATTCGCTACTTCGTCCCTCCTGGCGCGACGGTGCTGGTAGACGATCCTGGCTACTACCTGCTGTTCGGCAAGCTCAAACTGGCAGGAGCGCGCGTGCTGGGTGTCCCCAGGCAAGCCGATGGCCCCGATGTCCAGGCTTTGGAGCAGTTGCTTTTGACCGAGCGCCCGCGCTTGTTCTTTACCCAGTCTGTGGCGCACAACCCCACTGGCTCGGACATCAGCGCTGCCAAGGCTTACCGCGTCTTGCAGCTTGCAGAGCGGCATAACCTCTTGCTGGTAGAGAACGACCCATTGGCCGATTTCAAACCAACCTCGTCAGTGCGTTTGTCCACGCTGGACCAGCTGGAGCGCACGATTTATATAGGCAGTTTTTCCAAGTCGTTTTCTGCGGCCCTTCGCGTGGGATTCATCGCCTGCAGTGATGCTTTAGCCAGCGACCTTGCAGATTTGCGGTCACTGATCCATGTGAGCGGGTCCGAATACTGCGAGCGCATGGTCGATGTGATGCTCCGCGAAGGCCACTACGAGCGGCATCTCGTGCGCTTGCGCCAGCGTCTGGGTAAGGCAACGCAGCAGGCGCTGGATTGGTTGGAGACGCACAACTGCGAGGTGTTTGCGCGTAACCCTCAGTCGCTTTACCTCTGGGCCAAGTTCCCCGGCAATCCCGATGCCGTGCGTCTGGCCGAGCGCTTGCTCGCCCACAAAGTCACCATGGCCCCGGGCCATGTTTTCAACCTCGATCCGAGCCAGACATCGCCTTGGTCGCGCTGCAATGTAGGTGCCATGCTGGACCCCCGCTTTGAGGTGGCCTATAGAGCAATGCAGGCGATGCGCTAGCCACTCTCAGCCATGCTGATGACACCGGTCATTGTTCACAACGCTGTTTGCTCACAGTCCGAAAAGTGCCGTTAAGGAACCCGAACCGCGCTATTGTCCCAAGCACTAGCGTCAGTGAATGGCCGATATTAGTGTCCCGCAGTCGCTCAGCCGGAGATCCTTTTAGTGACCGTTGCGGCGTTGTTGCATAAATCGCCTGCTGCCCTCGGGTAGTCATCGAGCGATGAGTCAGCCCGCGTCGCCCGAGCCCCGCTACCACACCACCAACTGGAAGCAGTACAACGCAGCATTCAAGGCTCGCGGCTCCCTGAAATCTGGCTGGACAAGACCATGTCTCGGTTTGCCCCTGCCAGCGGCAAACGCAGGCGCAGGCGCAGCCCGAAGTTCTCCTGTGCGGCCATTCAGTTTTGCCTGACCATCAAGAACCTCTTTGGATTGGCCTTGCGCCAGACCACAGGCTTTGTTCAGTCACGACTAGCGTTGTCTGGACTGCTGTGGCCAATTCCCGACTTCAGTGCATTGTGTCGCCGCCAACGCAGTCTGGATGTGTAGGTGGCGTACCGCTCTAGCGCAGCCGGCCTGCACCTACTGGTTGACTCCACAGGCATCAAGTTCCTTGGCGAAGGCGAGTGGAAGTGCAAGTGCAAAAAAGCATGGGCCAGAGCGCTGCCGCCAATGGCGCAAGCTGCACATCGGTATTGTTGTGCAAACGCTGCAGGTACGGGCTATCTGCGTTGCTTCTAACAATGCACTGACGCTGCAGTGTTGCCGTAGTTGCTGGAGCAGGTTCCTGCCGAGGAGCCACTGCTGACAGTGACAGGCGATGGCTCTTATGACACGCAGCTCGTGCATGCGGCGGTCATTCGGCGCAATGCCACGCCCATCATTCCCCCGAGAAGGAATGCCAGAGTGCGCAAAGGTGATGCTTTTGCGCGCCGCAACGCGGCTAGTGCCGCATGCAAGCGCTTCGGTCGCAAGCTCTGGATAAGCTGGAGTGGTTGCCACCGGCGCAGCTTGGTCGAGACCAAGATGAACTGCGTCAAGTGGCTGGGTGAACGAGCGAGGTCACGCACGTTCGAGCGGAAGGTCAACGAACTGCACATTAGAGCCGCCATCGCGATCACGCATGATGTGAGTGAGGTTGTATGGAGTGCAATGGAAGCTGGTGCGCGGCTAAGCAAAGGGAGGAGCCTAATTCCTGCGATGCAATAAGGTTGGCTGCTTTGATCGAAGTCAGACGGACAATTTACGCTTAACCAAACTGCTGCTTAGTCGACCTTGCAGTGAGCCATCTTTAGACTAGCTTTTCAGACGCAGTACAAGTGCAGCCAGTGCCGTGGTCGTTGCCAATGCAGTCACCGCCGTCCAGCCGAACTGTGCGAACAGCCAGGCAGCCAGAGCTGACCCGATGGCCATACCAATGAACATGCCGGTGAACAGCACCGCGTTGAGACGGCTGCGAGCGCTGGCATCGATGCCGTAGACGATGGTCTGATGGGCGACCAGCGAGGCCTGGATGCCCAGGTCGAAACCAATGGCGCTCAAGACCAGCAGACACAGTTGGGCGTCGGGCGCCATGAGCGGTGCCAGTGCCATGGCCGCGAAGGACACAGCGACCAGGCCAGCACCCAGGCGGGTGACGAGCGGCGAGCCGTAGAGGTCGGCGATGCGTCCGGCAACAGGCGCAGCCAGGGCTCCGGCCGCTCCGGCCAGTCCGAAAGCGCCTGCTGCCGCCGCTCCCAGATGGAAAGGCTCACCATGCAGCATGACCGCCAGGGTGGACCAAAAGGCGCTGAAACCGATGGACAACAGACCCTGGGCCCAGGTGGCCCGGCGCAGCGCTGTATGTTGCTTCCACAGCGCGCCAAGTGATTGCAACAAAGCGAGGTAGGTGAGATTGGTGGTGGACTGAAAGCGCGGCAGCTGGCGCCATGCGGCCAGGCCCACCAACGCAATGCTCAAGGCAGCGCCGCCGAACATGGCCCGCCAGCTCCAGTGCTCTGCGACGAAGCCGCTGACCACCCGTGACAGCAAGATGCCTAGCAGCAGGCCGGTCATCACCGTGCCCACGATCTTGCCGCGGTGCGACGGTGGTGCCAGCGTTGCGGCTGCCGGAACGATGTCCTGCGCCATAGTCGCTGACAGACCGATCACCATGCTGGCGAACAGCAGAGTCAATAGCGAAGGTGACAGTGCCGCGAGCAGCAAGGCTGCAAACAGGACGATTGCCTTGGTCAGAATGATCTTTCTGCGGTCATGCCGGTCGCCCAGCGGCGCCAGAAAGAGGATGCCCAGGGCATAGCCCAGCTGTGTCAACGTGGGCAACAGCCCGACCGACTGGGTCGAGGCACCGATGTCCGAGCCCAGCACGCCCAGCATGGGTTGACTGTAGTACAGCGAAGCGACCGACAGGCCGGCACCGCTGGCTAACATGAAGATCAGGGGAAGCCGGAGCCCGGAGGGTGCGGCAGGCGTCAGTTTCTCGTCGGCAGTTGCGTGAACGGAGGTCATGGTGGTAGTCCTGAAAATGTTGGGCGGTGAGCCATGCGATGGTTTGTGGTATGGCCTGTGCGGACACGGCAGGAGGAAGATTAATCTTTGCATTTATATAAATGAATACATAATCATTGCAATCAACCATTGCGAATAACGCAAAGATTAATATGGATAAATTGCATGCCCTGCGCGCCTTTCTGGACGTGGCTGAGTCGGGTGGCTTCTCCAAAGCCGCGCGGCGATTGGGGGTCGCGACATCCTCGGTCACGCGGCTGATCGATGGTCTGGAGGAGTCGCTTGGCACTGCGCTGCTGACTCGGACGACGCGTCGGGTAACGCTCACAGACGCCGGGGCGGCCTACATGGAGCAAGTCTCCAGGGTGTTGTCGGATCTGGAGGAGGCGGACAGCAGCGTGTCGGACACAGGGGCGGAGGCGGTCGGCCCCCTGCGGGTATCCCTTCCGGTGACCTTCGCGCGTCTTTGTCTGGGGCCTTATATCCCAGGCTTTCTGCGTGAGAACCCGCGCGTTTCACTGGATCTGGTGCTGTCCGATACGCATGTTGACCTGGTCTCGGAACGGATCGATGTCGCGGTCCGCATCGGCACGCCGGCCTTGCAGCCCCAGTTGATCGTGCGCAATCTGACGGAGCACCGACGCTATGCGGTGGCAAGCCAAGGGTACCTCGAGCGCCACGGCACTCCTTTGACGCCCGAAGAACTGACGAAGCACGAATGCCTGCGATTCAGCTACCAGTCCGGCCCGCAGCGCTGGTCGTTCCTTCGCCGCGACGGACAAGTGCAGCACGTGGCGGTGCAGGGACGTCTGGCCGCGAACAACGCGGACATTCTGCGCGAGGCTGTGCTGGGCGGATTGGGCGTTTCGCTGCTTGCTGAGTGGCTGATCCGGGAGGACGTACGCGCCGGACGCCTGCGGAGGCTTTTTGAAGACTATGAAATCAACCCCCAGGAGCAAGGCGTCTGCGTCTATGCAGCTTACCTTCCCAACCGACGGTATTCCAAAAAGGTGCAGGTGTTTCTAGATTTCCTACACACACATCTCACGAGTATCGGGACAGGTTAGCGCCATATTTCGCAAGCCTTTTCTTTTCCTTGACTATGCAATTTCGCTTTCATGTTATTGACGAACTTTGCGAGCAAAGAAACTGTGAAAGTGCTGCGACGAACCTTAATGAGAAGAACAATCTAGAGAAAACCCTGTGCTTCTTGCCGCTTGTGTGGCACACAGGACGGGACCGATTGCGGTCTTGCAGGCACAGTTTCGGGGGCTGTTCCTGATGTGCGGGCACCCCGGCCCCGACAGGCGGCAGTGGCTGAGCGTGCATGGGCGCAAGATTTCAGAAAACACCAGGGCGGGGCTCGAGGCCGGTTGGCAGCGTCTTCCGCATGGCTGCAGCTCAGTTCGATGCGCTCAGTTGCCTCAGTTCAAGTTGCCTGGCAGCACTGGCTTCGAGGTTTGCCCGCTCTTCATCGAGATACCGATAGATGCTTTTGAGGTCGGCGATTTTCTGCCGGATTTCTGCCATCTTTTTTTCGATGAGCTTGGCACCCTCGGCGCAATCGATAGTCTGGTTCCGCTGCGCATCCAGGATCTGGCCTATTTCCGCTAGCGAGAACCCCATGCTTTGGGCGCGCCGGATAAAGTCCAGGTCCTGCAATGTTTGCGCGGTATAGACGCGGTAGTTGTTGCTTCGACGCATGGGCGAGATCAGGCCGATCTGCTCGTAGTAGCGCAAGGTGTGGCGGCTGGCGCCGCTGCGGGTTTCGAGTTCGCCGATTCGCATGAAAATACCGCTTGACTATAGAGTTAGGTCGACACTCTACATTTGATTCCTCACCAAACCAAGGAGCGGGGAAATGAGTGCGGAGTGCTTTGTCACGGGGGGTACCGGTTTCATCGGTCAATATTTGGTGGCGAACCTGAGTGCGAAAGCTCACAACGTCAGAGTCCTGATGCGTCAGCCCGAGCGATTGGCTGAATTGCGCGAGCAGGTCGACAAGCTGGGAGGGGCGGCAAGCCGGATATTTGCGGTTGCCGGCGATCTGGAAAGGGAAGGGTTGGGGATCGGTCCTGCCGACCAGGCGGTGTTGAAGCAGGCCCGGGTCGTATTTCACCTCGGTGCCCACTTTGCCTGGGGGCTTTCACAAAAGCAGGCTCGCGCCGTGAATGTGCAGGGGGCAAAGCGCGTGGCGCTGCTGGCGGCCGGGCAAAACAGCCGCTTGGTCATGGTAGGCGGCTATATGTTGAAAAACCATGACCATCTGCAACGCATAGGCATAGATCCTCGCCGACCGGAGCTGACAAACTGGCCAGCCGTCTACCGCCAGGTCGGTGCTTACGAGGCGAGCAAGCTGGAGGCATATTTTGCGACCCTGGAGCTCATGGCTGCCAAGGACGCGCAGATGACTGTGGTCCACCCCGCCACGGTCTGTGGCCACAGCCGCAGCGGCCATATTCTTGGGGCTCAGCCGCTGGTGGCGCTGATACGCAATCTTGCGCAGGGCAAGCTTGCTGCCGTGCCCGGTACGGCCGAGCATTGGCTGCCGCTGGTGACCGTCGATCACCTGGCCGAGCTGGTGGCAGCTTGTGCCTTCGATCCAGCCATGGCGGGCCAGGAGCTGCTGGCGCTGGATGCCCAGACCCCGAGCTTGCGAGAGCTGCTGGCAGAGCTCGCGCAAGCCATGGGCCAGAAGCCTCCCAGGCATCATGTTCCGCTGCCATTGCTGAAGCTGCTGCTGCGCATGCCTGCGGTTGCGCGTTTCCTCAATACCAGCGCCGAAGCCCTGGACTTCATACAGACCGCCCGTTTCGATACGACGGCCTTGGAGCAATTTGCCATGCGGCATGGGATCGCCAAGCCGGACATAGGCCGGTCCTTGCAGCACACGGCAGCGTTCGTCAGCTCCTGCGGCCTGGCAGGGAACAAGGTCCGCTGATTGCCTGCTTCGGGGGGCAAAGCCCCTGACGGCAGCGGAATGCACAACCCTGATGCACGTGGGGCAGCCTGCTCCAGGGCGTGCCGCAGCGAGTGCCAGCGGATGCGCTGCAACACCGGTCAGCCCAGGCTGCATCGGGTAGGGCACCGTAATATCCGCGGCTTGCCAGTCGGCCGTTGTAGCAGGTGCAAGGACTTGCAAATCCCTTGCATGGGCTCAGCTCTAAGCCGGCTTCTGTGTGTTGATGTAAATGAGAATGAATTAGAATCACGCCCTCAAACATCTTTCAAAACCAGTGGCCAGCCCTTATCGAGCTGGCTTGTGCCGGCAGCCTGCGGCATCTCCTCTCGCCACGCCATCGTGACCCTCTCTCTTCGCACCACACTGGGCCTTTATGGCCTGGCCGCCTGTGCTGCCGTGCCCGCTCTGGCACAGACCACAACCGAAACCCAGACCCAGCCCACGGCCGAGCAGCACCAATTGCCCGAGGTCATCGTGCAGGAGAAAGCCCAGGAAATCGGCTACCAGCCCAAGCGTGCGACCACGGCCACACGCTCCGATGCCGCGCTGCGCGATCTGCCCCAGGCGGTGGCCGTGGTGCCGGCACAGGTGCTACAGGACCAGCAGGTGCGCAATATCGACGAGGCGCTTTACTATGTCAGCGGCATCACCCAGGCCAACACCCTGGGTGGCACGCAGGATGCGCTGATCAAGCGCGGCTTCGGCTTCAATCGCGACGGCTCCATATTGCGCGACGGCGTGCGCACCGTGCTGGCGCGCAATCTGACCTACACCACCGATCGCGTGGAAGTGCTCAAGGGACCGTCCTCCATTCTCTACGGCAGCATGGATCCGGGCGGCGTGGTGAATATGGTCACCAAGAAGCCGCAACTCGAATTTGCGGGCCAGGCTGCGCTGAGCGCGTCCAGCTATGGCGGCGGCGGTGCCTCGGTGGACCTCACCGGCCCCATCGGCAACAAGGGCCTGGCTTACCGCCTGATCGCCGACACCAGCCATGTGGATTACTGGCGCAACTTCGGCGTCAACAAGCAGACCGTGATCGCGCCTTCGCTGGCCTGGTATGGCCGCGACACCTATGTGCGCATGTCCTATGAGCACACCGAATACGAGCAGCCCTTTGACCGCGGCACCGTCATCGACAGCCGCACCGGCAAGCCTGTGGCCATTGACCCGCGCCGCCGCCTCGACGAAGCCTATAACCGCACCATCGGGGATTCGGATTTCTTCACCGTCCAGGGCCAGCACACTCTGAATTCGCAGTGGAAGCTCAACGCCACCTATAGCTACAACCGCAATCGCTATGACGACTACCAGGCCCGCCCGGTATCGCTGAACCCGGTCACCGGCGTGCTCACCCGCCGCCCGGACGGCACGCGCGGCGCACTCAGCCAGCAGCATGTGGCCCAGCTGAACTTGCAGGGCAATCTGCAGTGGGGCGGTGTCCACCACGAGATACTGAGCGGTCTGGACATCGAGGACAGCGATATCTACCGCCGCGACCTGATTCGCGGCAGCAACAGTACCGGCTTCAATGTCTACAACCCGGCCTATGGCCTGCTGCCGTATTCCACCACCATCAGCGCGGCAGACAGCGACCAGCGCGACAAGATCAGGCAGCAGGCGTTTTTCTTTCAGGACAATATCCGCTTGTCCGAGCAGTGGATGGTGCAGGCCGGAGGCCGCTGGCTGCACTACGACCAGGAAGCCGGGAAAGGCAGGCCTTTTGTCGCGGGCAGTGCTTCCGACGGCTGGCAGTTCGTGCCGCGCGTGGGCCTGGTATGGCAGCCTGATTCCAGCTGGTCCTTCTATGGCAGCTACAGCGAGTCGTTCAAGCCTCAAAGCAGCGTGGGCACGGTGATAGGCGCATTGCCGCCAGAAGAGGCCAAGTCCTGGGAGCTCGGAGCCAAGCTGGAGCTGGCGCGCGGCATCAGCGCCACGGCAGCGCTCTATGACATCCGCAAGCGCAATGTGGCGGTGAGGATTCCCGTCAACGGCGATCTGGCTACCCGCGCCGCTGGTAGCGCCCGCTCGCGTGGCCTGGAAGTGGATGTGGCCGGCCAGATCAGCCGCCAGTGGCAGCTCATAGGTAGTTATGCCTATACCGACGCCTGGGTGTCCGATGATCCGCAGCTGCAGGGAAAGCGCCTTGCCAATGTGGCACGCCAGAGTGCCTCGGTGTTTGCGGCCTATACCTTTGAGCGCAGCAGCTACGGTCAGTGGCGTGCTGGTGCCGGTGTGCGTCACGTGGGCAAGCGTGCCGGAGATGCAGCCAACACTTTCGACAACGATGCCTACAACGTCGCCGATGCCTTTGTCTCCTACGAAACCCGCTGGGACAACCGCCCCGTGCGCCTGCAGCTGAACATCAAGAACCTGTTCGACAAGAACTATGTCGTTTCCTCGGGCAGCAATATCTATGTCTCGCTGGGTGAGCGCCGTCAGGCCGTGCTGCGCGCGGTCATGGACTTCTGACGTCATGCAGCGCCCGCTGTTGCGCTGCGCAACCAGGCCGCAAGGCGCTGTATCCGCGTGCGGGCTGCAGGGCCGGCGAGCGGCAACCGATACCAAGCATCACTGATTTTCTATGCCGTCCTTCAAGCAACTCTGGTTTCAGCTGCACTGGTTTGTCGGCATCACGGCCGGCACGGTGCTGATCGTTCTCGGTCTGTCGGGGGCGGTGTTTTCCTTTCATGAGGAAATACTGGACTGGCTGAACCCTGGCACTGCGCGTGTGCAGGCGCGCAGCGACCTGGCGCCCATGACGCCTGCGCAATTGCTGCAGACGCTGCGTGCGCAGGGCGAGGAGCGTGCGGTGCAGCGCATCACCGTGCATTCCGAAGCCGGCCGATCGGCCCAGATCAGTTTCAAGCCGCACAAGGGGCAGCGCCGCGGCGAGACGGTCTTTGTCAATCCCTATACAGCAGCCCGGCTGCCGCCTCAGAAGGGCGCACAGTTCTTCGAATGGGCAGAGCGCTTGCACCGCTGGCTGCTGCTGTCGCGCGATGACGGCAAGCCCATCACCGGTACCCTGGCGGGTCTGCTGGTGCTGCTGTCGCTGTCCGGCCTGTATCTGCGCTGGCCGCGCAAGCCGATGGACTGGCGCAGCTGGTTATGGCTGGACATGCGCCTCAAGGGGCGCAGCTTTCTGTGGAATCTGCATGCCGTGGCGGGCACTCTGGCGCTGCTGGTCTATCTGGTGCTGGCTCCCACGGGCATGTACTGGGCTTTCGACGGCCTGCGCCGCACGGTCGATACCTGGGCTGGGGTGCCGCCGCGCGCCGCTGCTGCCACGCCCGCCAAGCCCGACAGAGGGCTGGCTGAGCCGACACCGGACCTGACGAGCGCATGGCATAGCTTTCAGCATCTGGCACCGGGCTGGCAGTTTGCCCAGTTGCGCCTGTCCGAGCGCGCGGGCGCGTCCGTGCAGATTGCCTGGTTCGACGAGACAGCTGCCCATGAGCGTGCGCGCAACCAGTTGCGTCTGTCTCCCGAGGGCCGCGTTCAGCAGGATGAGCGCTATGCCGATCTGCCTGCCGGCCGCCGCGCCGTGGGTGCCATCTACCCGCTGCATATGGGCACGTATTTCGGGCTGCCGGGGCGCATCATCGTCACCTTGGCGGCGCTGATGATGCCGCTGTTCGCCATTACCGGCTGGCTGCTCTATCTGGACCGCCGCCGCAAGGCTCGTGCCCTCAAAGGTGAACGCCGGGCCTTGGCCGGCAGTTCCCCTGCAGTCCAGGGACAGGACAGCATTCTCGTGGCCTATGCCAGCCAGACAGGCCATGCCGAACGCCTGGCCCTGCGCACTGCGGCCGCGCTGCGCGATGCGGGGCTGGCCACGACGCTCAAACCCATGGCACAACTGGACACGGAGCAGCTGCGCCACCATGGCCGGGCTCTTTTCATTGCCAGCAGCTTTGGCGACGGCGAAGCACCCGACAGCACGCGTCGCTTTGCCCGCGCGCTGGATGCCGCCGCGGCCAATCCTCTGGCCACGCTGCACTACGGCCTGCTCGCGCTGGGCGATCGCCAGTACACGCGCTTTTGCGGTTTTGGCCGTGCACTCGATCATCAGTTGCAACGCCTGGCTGCGCAGCCGATCTTCCCCCGAATCGAAATGGACGGCGAAGATGGCAAGGCCTGGAGCGCCTGGCAGCAGATGCTCAGCGGCCACTTCCGCACCGCCCGGCTATTGCCCGACGCACCTGCCGCTCCTGCGTTTGCGCCATGGACGCTGGCAGAGCGGAGTCTGGTCAATCCGGGCAGTTTGGGCACACCGCTGCACAGCCTCACCCTGACACCGCCGGCAGGACTGGACCTGGACTGGCGCCCGGGTGCGCTCGTGGAAATCTGCCCGCGGCATGCACCCCAAACCATTGCAGCCTGGCTGCAGCAGCAGGCGCTGGACGGCAATGCCGTGGTTCGGTGGCAGGGCCGGAGCCAGCCGCTGCAGGCCGCACTGTCTGCAAGCGTGCTGCCCCAGCCCGGTGACCTGAGCGCGGATGCTTCGGCGCAGTCCGTGGCCGATGCGCTGCAGCCACTGGCCGCGCGCAGCTATTCCGTGGCATCTTTGCCGGCTGACGGCCATGTGCGGCTGCTGGTACGCCAGGCCCGCCATGATGCGGGTCTGGGCCTGGCCTCGGGCTGGCTTACGGCCTATGCGGCGCCGGGCGCAGCGCTGATGCTGAGACTGGTGGACAACCGCGCATTCGCGCCCGTCGATGATGCTGCCGCGCCATCGGATGTGCCCGCGATCTTTATCGGCAACGGCTCGGGCTATGCAGGCCTGCGCGGCCACCTGCTGGCGCGCATGCGTGCGGGCCAGCATCGCAACTGGCTGCTGTTTGGCGAACGCCAGCAAGCCCATGATGGCTATGCCCAGGCCGAAGCCTGCGCCTGGTTGCAGGCAGGGCAGCTGGCGCGTGCAGACTTTGTCTATTCACGCGACCAGGCCCAGCGCCGCTATGTGCAAGATGGTTTGCGCGATGCAGCGGACCTGTTGCGCGGCTGGATCGACGAGGGCGCCGTGATCTTCGTCTGCGGCAGCCTGCAAGGCATGGCCGCAGGCGTGGACACGGTGCTGCAGGAGCTGCTGGGCCGCGACGCCCTGGACGAGCTGATTGCCCAGGGGCGCTACCGCCGGGACGTGTACTGAGCGCCTGGACCGCAGTGGGCCGCAAGCAGTAGTGAGGCGAGGGCAGGGCTGCAAGGCATGCAGCAGGCGGGCCGGATGTCCTGCAAGAGTACTCCAGGGCTGGCCTGTTCCTGGCCTATGGGGCCGGATCTGGCCCGCGGCGCCCGGCACCAAGGCCGCGCCACCGTACGAGCCGCTCCATGACCAGCCGGCGCTGCGCAGCCGGCCTGGGTGGCGTTTCTGGATGGGTCATGCAATCCATGCGAGTTGTCATAATCGGCCCTTGTCGCAGGGCGCGAGGCCTGTATTGTGTGCACAATGGTGTCCGGCCCGGACCGGCGGCATGTGCATTCCGTCGCTGCTTTATATTGATTCGCATCACCGACCATCCAAGAACACCGCATGTCGATCCAATCCATTTTCAAATCCACCGTGGTGGCGCTGACGATCGCGGCCAGCGGCTCGCTTTTCGCACAGGGCACGCCCATCAATGCAGCGGCCTACGACGCGCTGGTGGCGCAGGGCCCTGTTGCCGATGCGGCGACGATTGCGTCCAGTACCTGGGCCAGCAAGATCAAGCAGGCCGGCACGCTGCGTCTGGGCAGCACGCAAACCTCGAATCTTTTCTCGTTGCTCAACGAGAAGGACGGCAAGATCCGTGGCTTCGACCTGGGCCTGGCCCAGCTCATTACCCGCTACATCCTGGGCGATGCTGCCAAGTACCAGTTCACCCAGGTGACCTCGTCCACGCGCGAGCAGGTACTCATCAACAATCAGGTGGACATGGTCTTCGCCACCTACTCCATCACTCCTGCCCGCGCCGAGAAGATCTCGTTCGCCGGTCCCTACTACACATCGCAGTCTGGTGTGCTGGTCAAGGCGAACAACAAGACGCTGCAGTCCTACAACGACCTGGGCGGCAAGAAGGTGGCCACGCAAGCCGGCTCCACGGGGCCTGCGATACTGGCCCAGTACGTCCCCAAGGCTGTCGTGCAGGAGTTCCAGACGCATCAGGAAGCCCTCGATGCCCTGCGTCAGGGCCGCGTCGATGCCTATGTGACCGACTACACGCTGCTGCTCAACGCCCTGAGCCTTGGCACCAGCAATGCGCGGCTGGCGGGGGCTCCATTCGGTGCCCAGGACCCTTATGGCGTGGGACTGCCCAAGGGCTCGGACGGCGTGGCCTTCATCAATGCCTTTCTCAAGAAGCTGGAAGCCGACGGTACCTGGGCCAAGCTTTGGACGATTTCCATTGGGCAGCGCACCGGCAGCACGACGATTCCGACTCCGCCCGCTCTGCCTTGAACAATGGGTGAGGTTTCAAGGCTTTTGACCGACCACGGGCCTGCCTTCTGGCAGGCCTTGTTGCTGACATGGAAGCTCACGCTGGTGTCCTTCGTGCCCGGCGTCCTGCTGGGTGTGCTCGTCGCGGTGCTCAGGCTCTTGCCCCTTCCGCCGCTGCGCTGGGCTCTGAGCGTCTATGTGGAGATCTTTCGCAATATTCCCAGCGTGGCGCTGCTGATCTTCATCGTCTTTGCGCTGCCCGATCTCAATATCGTGATCGACTACGAGCCCAGTGTGATCCTCACACTGACGCTGGTCTGCTCCGCATTCACGGCGGACTACCTGCGCGCAGGCATCAACACGATTCCGGGCAGCCAGATCGAGGCCGCGCTCAGCCTGGGCATGCGGCCGCTGCAGATTGTGTCTGCCGTGGTCCTGCCGCAGGCGCTGCGCTCGGTGGTGCAGCCCATGACCTCGCTGCTGATTGCCCTGATGCTCTCGACCTCCCTGGCGTCGCAGCTGCCGTTTCCCGGCCGCGAGCTCACGGCCCTGGTCTCCAAGATTGCCAATGACTCGGCGCTCGGCATTGCCGCGTTCGCCGTGGCGGCCACCATGTATGTGGTGACAGGTCTGCTCATCGCCTGGGCCGGCGCGGTTCTGGAAAAGAAAGTGCGGATACTGCGATGAGCCGCTCCCTGGAAGAAATTCTGTTTTCCGCGCCAGGCCTGCGGGCCCGGGCCGTCACCAAAGCGGTGAGCGTGACCGCCGCAGCCCTGCTGCTTCTGCTTGCGGTAGTGATCGTGTGGCAGTTCCATTCGGCAGGTCAGCTTGAAGCACCGTACTGGGAATTCTTTGCCTGGGCTACGACCTGGAGCTTTCTTGCCAAGGGCCTGCTTGGCACGCTGGCATCGTCGGCGATGGCTGCCGTGATTTCCCTGGCCCTGGGACTGGTGCTGCTGCTGGGGCGGCTGTCGCGGCTCAGGCTGCTGCGCTGGCCCAGCATTGCCGTCATAGAGTTCCTGCGCGGCACGCCGACGCTGCTGCTCATCTATGTGTGTTTTCTGGTGCTGCCATCGGTCGGCATCAAGCTGGGCACCTATTGGATGCTGACCCTGCCCATAGGTTTGAGTACCGCAGCCGTGGTCGCCGAGGTATACCGCGCCGGCGTGCTCGCCGTGCCGCGCGGCCAGACTGATGCCGCGCGCAGTCTGGGGCTGACTGAAGCCCAGGTCTTTTTCTTCATCGTCTTTCCCCAGGCCCTGCGCTACATCATCCCGGCATTGGTGGCGCAGCTGGTCATTGTGGTCAAGGACACCACCTTCGGCTATGTGGTCACCTATGGCGAACTCATGCAGAACGCCAAGGTGCTGATTGCGAACTATCACTCGCTGGTGCCGGTGTACCTGATCGTGGCAGCGCTTTACTGCCTCGTGAACTATGGGATTTCAAAGGCCAGCCAGCGTCTGGGGCGGCCCATGCATTGAGCGCCGGCCAGAGCAATAGGCCTGGCGGCGGCGCCGGCAGGCTTGGCACGGCCTTGGTGCAGCAGCGATGAAAGCCAGGCCTGATCAATGCTGGCCTCTGCCCAGCCGCGCGCTTGTCTGCCTGGAGACGGGCAAGCCTCCAAATAGCTTAGCGCGGGGATCGTCTTAGCAGGCCGTACCAGATGCCGCAAACGGTGGGTATGCCCAGGCATATGCCGGACAGGGTATCGCCCAGGCCGCCGTCGCTGAACAGCGCAGCGATCAGTCCGATGCCGGTCAGCAAGCCGAGCGCGACAGGCCAGCCCCAGATGGCGAGCAAGCGGGATTGCGTGTTCTTCATGGCGCAACCTCCTCGGAGATCCTGGGCTGGCTGCTCTGGCGGCTCTTGGGCTCGGTGCTGCGGCCTTTTTTGATCCAGAGATAAAGCCCGGTGCCCAGCACGACAATGCTGGCGATGTCCAGCAGCGCCCAGATGATCTGCATCACACGGCCGCCGTAGTCGCCGAAATGCAGCGGCTGCGACACCAGCAGGGCGGCAAGATACCAGGGCAGTTCCGGTGCGGCAGTCACCTGGGCCGACTTGGCATCGACCAAGACCGGATAGAGCAGGCGAGAGGTCAAAGGCTCGTTGCCGCGCAGGAAGATGGTGTGGTGGTGGGGGCTGGAAAAGCTGGTGCCGGGGAAGGCGATAAAGGACAGCTTGGTATCGGGCGCCTGATGCCGGGCCACTTCGAGCGAACGCTGCACCGAAGCACGTTCGGCCACGGGCACGGTGGGCTGACCCTGGTAGGGCGCCAGCACGCTGCTGAGCTGGTCGTGCTGCCAGTATTTGATCACCAGATCGGCCCAGGTATTGATCATGCCGGTGGCACCCACCACAAACAGCCAGACCAGGGTCACGATGCCCAGGAGATTGTGCAGATCCAGCCATTTCAGGCGCGGCTGGCGATCGCGGCGCACTGTCCCGAAGTCCAGCTTGCGCATGAAGGGAGCGTAAAGCACCACTCCGCTGACAATCGCTATCAGCAGCAGCAATCCCATCAGGCCCAGGAAGAGCTTGCCGGGAAGACCTGCAAACAGGTCCACATGGAGCTTGAACATGATCCACATGAAGCCCTGATCGAAACGGGGCTGGGCCAGCAGCTCGGCAGTGCGGGCATCGACGACCACCGAGCGGAAGTCATCGGTTGGCGCAGGGGTCGGCGTCATGGTGATGAACCAGAGATCGTCGGTTTCATCGGACTTGGACGCGAACTGCACCACGCGATCCGGATATTGGGCGCGGGCAACATCCAGTACCTTGTCCAGGCTGGCATGCGGCGTGCCCTCGGGCATGGGTGGAGCTTCGACCTCGGTGCCCAGCAGGTGTCCGATTTCATGGTGAAAGATCAGGGGCAGGCCGGTGAGGCACAGCAGCAGCATGAACACGGTGCAGACCAGGCTGCTCCATTTATGCACCCAGGCCCAGATCTTGATGGTGTGGCTTTGCATTTGATTCGCTCCAATGGATGAGGTCCCCGAGGCATGGCTGGCCATGGCCATGCCTCGGAGCTGTTGGACTGGCTCAGCCGTTTAGAAGTCCATCTGCGCCGACAGCATCAGCGTGCGCGGAGCGCCAACGGTGGCGTAGCTGGGGTTGGGCGTGGCAACCCAGTAGCCCTTGTTCGCCACGTTCTCCAGGCTGGCGCGCAGCACCAGGGGCTTGTTTGCCAGCTTGGTGCGGTAACGGGCACCCAGGTCCACACGGGTCCAGCCAGGCATGCGCAGCAGATTGGCTGCATCAAAGTACATGGCCGAGGTGTGGATCACGCGACCGCTGAAACTCAGGCCCGCCACCCATGGTGTGTCCCAGTCCAGGCCCACGTTGTAGGTCCGCTTCGGGACGCCGTTAGCCTGGTTGCCCTGGTTGTTGCCGCTGGCGGTACGCGTCAGCTTGGCATCGTTGAAGGCGGCACTGGCCATCAGGCGCAGGCCGCGCTGGATCTCGCCATAAGCCGTCAGCTCCAGCCCGCGATTGCGTTGCTCGCCGCCAAAGCTGTAGACATTGTTTTCGGTGATGCTGGCCGGTTGGGTGATCTGGTAGATGGCGGCCTGAGTCATCAGCACGCCCCAGTCCACCTTGACGCCAGCTTCCAGCTGCTTGCTCTTCTGAGGTGCAAATACTTGCCCCTCGTTTGCCAGGCCCACGCCCGCAGTGCCACCGGCCGTAAGGCCTGCCGTGTAGTTGGCATAGATGGAGGTATTGGGTGTGGCCTTGAACACGAGACCCGCCAGCGGCGTGACGGAACTGGCCTTGTAGGCGGTCGAGCCATTCACGCTCTTTTGATTGATGCTCTGGTCGCGCAGTCCCAGGGTCACGAAGATGCGTTCATTGAACAAGGCCATGGTGTCCGCGATGGCCACGCTGTGCTGTTCCAGTTCGGCCGTCTTGCTGGGCGCAAGACGAGGCGTGGTGATCACGGGCAGGGGAGAAGGACGGTACAGATTGGAGGGGGTCGAGCCGGTGCCGGTGTAGAAGTAGCCGGTCTCGCGCGCCATATGGTTGGCAGACAGCACCAGCGTGTGGCCTATCCCTGCTGTCTTGAAGCGTGTGCGCAGGCCGATGTCGGCCGAGGTCGTCTTGTTGTATTCGTCGTAGTAGCCGTTGGAAACGCTGAAGTTGCCCTGAGAGTCGGGTTCGGTGCCCCAGGCACCCGGGAAGTTCTGGTAGCTCTTGACGTCGCTGTAGCCAATGCCGCCGTACACCGTGGTGCTGGCGTTGATGTCGTATTCGAGGCGGGATATGACGGTTTTGGCCTTGTCCGTCAGTGCCGTGCCCGGGTAGAAGTTCAGGCGTGCGTCAGGCACGGCAGGCACTTCGGTAATCCCGCTGCGAAAGCCCACCTGGGGGCGGAATTCGTTGGTCTTGCCGTTGGTGGAGAGCGCATCGAGGGACCAGCGCAGTTTCTGGCCCGCATAGTCCAGGCCCAGCGATCCCAGGCCCAGACGCTGGCGACCGCCGTCGATATTGCCCTCACCGTTGCGCCATACGCCGTTGACGCGCACCCCCCACTGATTGTCCTCGCCAAAGCGGCGCCCCACATCCAGATGGGTGCCGAACTGGGCCTTGCCCATATAGGTGCCGGTCAGGCGCGTCAGCGGCGCATCGCCGGCACGCTTGGTGACCAGATTGATGTTGCCGCCCACGCTGCCACTGGGGCCCACGCCATTTGTCAGCGAGCCCGGGCCTTTGAGTACTTCCACCCGCTCGATCATCTCCAGCGGAACGCGTGTGGAGGGAACCAGGCCGTAGAGGCCGTTCATGGAGACGTCACGCATGCCGACGGTAAAGCCGCGGATCTGAAAGTCTTCTCCATAGCCGCCGCGGGCCTGAAGGGTGCGAACCGAAGCGTCGCTCATCACCACGTCGGAGATATTGAGCGCCTGTTGATTCTCGATCAGCTCCGAGGTGTAGTTGGTCGTGCTGAACGGCACATTCATCAGGTCGGTGCGGCCCAGAATGCCCAGGTCGCCGCCACGGGCCAGCTGTCCGCCCGAGTAGGTTTTCTGCAGGCCGCCGATGGCTTCAGCCTGGTCAGCCACGACCACTTCCTGAAGGGCGGCGTCGCCGCTAGCGGTCTGGGCCGCCACGCCGAAGGAGGCCACGGCCATGCCGGTCCCCAGGCATTGGCCAAGGAGCCTGACCAAGGGTTGTAGTGCAAAACGCGAATGAGCGGAGGAAGAGCGATTTTTCATGAACTTCAAGTCGGAGGTGATGCGGAAAGGAAACAGGAAAGGCGTGGCCGGTGATCGGCTTCAGAAGTTCGCGCGCAGCGACAGCGTGACCTTGCGTGGCTCGCCGTAGTAGTTGTTGAAATACGTGCTGTTGGGCGAAAACTTGGCGTAATAGACTTTGTCGAACAGGTTGTTGACGTTGAGCTGCAGGGTGTAGGTCGGGTTCAGGCGATACACGAGCAAGGCGTCAAAAAGTGCGTAACCACCCTGGCGGGTGGTTAGGTTGCCGACGCTGGTGTAGGTATCGCTCTGCAGCCGCACTCCTGCCCCCGCTGTCCAGCCCTGCCATGGGCCGCTGAGCCGGTGACTGGTATGCAGACGCAAGCTATGTCGCGGGTCCGCCGGGCGCAGAGGCTGGCCGACCAGGGCCGCCGTCTCGTCGCGCAGATACTGGGTGCTGGTGTAGGTGTAGCTGGCCATCAGCTGCCAGCCCGGTCTTGGCTCGCCGCTCAGCTCGGCCTCCCAGCCCCGGCTGCGGCTTTTGCCACCGGCCAGATAGCAGCGGCCTGCGAGGTAGTAAGGAACGCAGGGCATGGCCGAGCTGCTGTCTTCCATGGCGTCGCCGAGAAACTGGATGTGGAATGCCGACAACGACCCCCGCAGCCGCCCGTCCAGGAATTCAGTCTTGAGTCCGGCTTCCAGGTCCTGGCCGCGGATGGGCGCCAGCAGGCTGCCGGCGCTGGTTTTCTTGTTCTGGGGGCTGAAAATCCTGCTGTAGCTGAGATAGGCGTTGGTGTGATCCGACAGCTTGTGGATCAGGCCTGCATAGGGCGTGAGCTCATGCTGCACGCCATAGCTGCTTGCCGGCGTGGCAGGCTCGCGATAGTTCCACCAGCTCAGACGCGTACCGAGCACGGCGCTGACCGAGTCGGTCAGCGACAGCAGCGCTCTGGCGAAGCCGCCATGTTGGTGCACCTGCGACATGGGCGCAGAGTAGGCATTGCCGTTGCCTTCGGTAAAAAAGGGCTCCGGGTAGCTGGTATAGGGGTTCCAGCTGCGGATATCCACGCCATAGAGCGGGCTGATGCCCCAGTGACCGGAGGTCCCAATCGCGCGCACCCTTTGCAGGTCCACGCCCAATGCCAGTTCATGCCTTCGTCCCAGCACCTCCAGGGGGCCGGTCGCCTGCAAGCTCCAGGTGCTTTGGCTGCTGGCCTCGCCGTCGTAGATGGAGGTGTTGACATCCACCAGGAAGGGGTTGGTGGTGCTGGCGCTTGAAAACGAGGTCTGCTTGAAGCCCGCTGAATGAAACTGGGTACGCGCTGCCTGCGCCTTGAGTTTCCAGCCGTTTCCCAGGGCATGATCCAGCTCGATGAAGGCCTGCCGGTTGCGCCGATTCCAGGTATTCCAGGCTGCTCCAAGATAGGTACTGCGCGGCAGATCAAGCTGGCTGCCGTCCAGGGCGGCAGGCAGTCCTCCCCAGGAGCCCGTGGCTTCCAGCTCGGTGTGCTGGACGCTGGCGGTCAGCAATGTCCGGGGCCCCAGATCCGCTTCCAGCACGGCATAGAGGCTTTTTCGGTTCTCGTGACGTGCTGTCTGGAAGGAAGCCTTGTCGTCGGCCAGTGCCACCAGGCGGCCCCGCAGGGTGCCTGCCGCGTTGAGCGAACCAGACAGGTCGGCTTCCTGTCGTCGCCTGTTCCAGGAACCCAGAGTCAGGGCTGCAGATCCCTGGAAATCCGGCGTGGGGCGTTTGCGCACCATGTTCACCACGGCTGAAGGGTTGCCAGCGCCACGCAGCAGGCCGGATGCGCCGCGCAAAACTTCCACACGATCGAGCATGGCCGTGTCTGGCTGAATGAAGGTCGGGGCTGAAGTGACCTGGTTGATGCTCAGTCCGTCGATCTGCAGCGAGTCAATCTGATAGCCGCGCGCATAGTAGTTGATGCGTTCGCTGTCGATGTAGTCCACCGTCACGCCGGCGGTGTTGCTCATCACTGCGTGCAGGTCGGGCAGGGCCTGGTCATCGAGCCATTGGCGGGTGAGCACGGTAACGGGCTGGGGAATGTCGCTCACCAGCTGCTGTCCGACGTTGCCGGTGACTCGCGCCGCTGCATAGCTGCCGGAGTTTTCGGTCGTTGCGCTGACCTCTGCCTTGGCGCTGACCGTGACAGTCTCAAGCAAAGGTGCCCCTGCCGCTCCCTTGGGAGTCAGGGCGCGCAGGGTATAGACGCCGCTGGACTCCCGCACGGCTTGGAGCTCAGTGCCTTCAAGCAGCCGGGCAAAGCCGTCCTCTACAGCGTAGGAGCCGTGGAGACCTGCAGATTGGCGCTGGCCAGTCTGTGCCGCATCAAAGGACAGGGCCACGCCAGCCTGGTTGGCATAGCGGGCGATGACCTCCGAGAGAGGGCCGGGAGCAATGGCAAAGCTGCGGGCCCCTGTTCGCGCATCGATGGCTGGCTGTGGCTGGGCGGATGCCGGGGTGACTGCCAGGGCGGTCGCCGCAAGAAGCAGCCAGGCCAGCAGTAATTCTGTCTGGTGGCGAGAAACGCGGGATGCGGGCCTATGCGGCACATGCCGCAAGACGGCAGGAAGGCCGTGCTGTGGCAGTGAGGCAGGAGGGCGGAGCATGGCGTCGAAGAAAATGAATGAGGTTTCCTCGTATGCCGAACAAGCCCTGCCAATCCTGCAACTGCTTTGGCATTTTTTTCAATGCATTCGCTTGCTGATAAGGCATATTTGCTCTGAAACGCAATGCTGGAAAGGGATGGGTGCTATGTTTTTATTTTTTGAAATCAACAGCACTCAGGGCTGCGGATTGCGGGCCTCCACGCGAACCCAGTAGCGCGTATGGCTGCGCAGCTGCAAAGGAAAGCGGCTGATCAGTGCAGCCAGGGCACGGTCTGTGTCATCGATGGGAAAGGCGCCCGAGACCTTGAGCTGCGCGACTTCAGGTGAGCATCCCAGGTAGCCCTTGCGATAGCGCGACAGCTCGGCAATCAGCTCGCCCAGCGCAATGTCCACCGCCACCACTCCACCTTCGTGCCAGCTGGTGCCGAATGGATCGGCCCTGGTCGCGGATCGCGTGGCGTCGGCCGTGAACCAGGTTTGCTCGCCTGCACGCAACTCCTGAGGGTCTGCAGCTGCGGGGAGCACGCGAACCGCCTTTTCCTCCACCTGAACATGGCTTTGCCCACTGTCATCCAGGCGCACCATGAAACGTGTTCCCAGTGCCAGGACTCTGCCCTGGGGGGTCTGGACGCTGAAGGGACGCCCCTGAGAGTCGGAGTGGGTGCTGATCAGGATGCGGCCGCTGTGCAGGCGAAGCAGACGTTCGCGGTCGTTGAAGTCCACATCCACACTGCTGGACGTGTCCAGCGCCAGCAGGGAGCCGTCGGGCAAGCTGATGTCCAGACGCTCGCCCGTGCCTGTGCGATGGGTGGCTTGCCACTGCTGCCAGGGCAGGCCTTGCCAGCCCATCCAGGCAGTGGTGCCGGCCCCGAGGCCGATCACCAGACTTCTCATTACCGTGCGCCGTGTCCGGCTCGCAGGCTTGCCCAGAGCCTGGCTGGCCAGCGAGGGAGGCAGGGTGGCGAGTTGAGCGCTGACGGACTGAACCCGCTGCCAGGCGCGCTGGTGGGCAGGGTCTGCCGCATGCCACTGCTGCCAGGCCTGCCGGGCATTGTCCGGGGCCGATGGATCTCTCAGGCGCACGTGCCATGCGGCCGCTTCATGCAGGGCCAGGCGTTCGATGTCGTCGACGGGCCTCATGCAAGAACCAGGCAGCAATGTTCCATGGCGCGAGTCAGATAGTTGCTGACCGTGCGCAGCGAGATGCCCAGGTGTTCGGCGATCTCGGGGTAACTCAGCTCCTCGAACTGGGCCAGCACGAAGGCCTCGCGAACCTTGGGCGGAAGTTCCTGCAGCATGCGGTCCACATCCAGCAAGGTCTGCTGGATGATGGCCTGCTCCTCGGTGGACGGAGCGAATTCGGGCGGCACCGTGGCGAGATAGTCGAGGTAGGATTGCTCCAGCGAGCGGCGACGGAACAGATCTGCGGCCAGGCCTTTTGCAATGGTGGCCAGATAGCGCCGGGGTTCCCGTATCTGCTCCTGCGGCATGGGGGAGCGCAACAGGCGCACAAAGGTGTCCTGTGCCAGATCTGCCGCATCTTCTCGATTGGAAAGCCGCTTGCGCAGCAGGCTTTGCAGCCAGGGGTGGTGGTCTTGGTAGAGGCTATGCACAGAAAAGGCGTGGCATAAGCAAGCAAGAAAGGCCACGGAGTCATGTTTTGAGAATGGTTATCATTATCTTGCATGTGGGCCCGATTTCCATTTTGGCTTTTACTTAGTGGTGTTTTTCCAAGGGTCGTGCTCTACAGGGAGCCGACCGGGATCGCATGAATCCGTTCACCGGCAATGCTGCTATATGCCTCGATCCGGACTGCAAGTGCCCCGTTTGCATGTCACGGCGTATGACGGCGTATCTTGACGGGTCAGAAGTCATGACGCGGCACCAGCAGACGGGTCAATTGCCGCGACAATGCGGTGGTGCGGCGTTTCCTCCGGCCGCTCGGGCATGAGGGCATGCACCGGCAGAGGCGTGCAAGCTATCCGACTCACGGTCATTCCGACGCTTGATGCAGGAGGCCCGCTTTCGGCGAGCGGGCGAGTCTGGCGCTCGTGCTGGCGAGATTTCAAGGCTTGCCGAACTTTGTTGAAACGATCTGACATCCGTTGGAATCATGGCTGCTGACTCTTCTTTTTCTCAGAGGCAGGCCGGTGCAGGGGCTGCAAGCCCCGAGGGCCGCTTGCTCTTTTCCCGTATGGTCAAGCAGGTGCGGTTGCGTCAGTTGCAGCTTTTGCTGGCTTTGCAGCAATGTGGCTCGGTCATGCAGGCGGCAGTGGAGCTGAACATGAGTCAGTCGGCGGCGACCCAGGCCCTGGCCGAGCTGGAGCGGGTGCTGGACATCAAGCTCTTCGAGCGCCATGCACGCGGCATACGGCCCACAGTGGCAGGCCAGGCCCTGATCGATGCAGCACGCGGCATGCTGGTGGGATTGCAGGAGGTGTCCGAATCGCTGGCCTCTATCCGGCGCGGGGCTTCGGCGGCTTTGCGTCTTGGAGCCATTCCGGCAGCTGCGCTTTCGGTTCTGTCCCAGCTGCTGCCGCGCTTTTACGAGGCACATCCGGAGGTCTATGTGGATGTGCATGAGGACGGCAGCGCCCCGTTGCTGTCGCAGCTGATGGCTTCGGGCCTCGATGTGGTGTTCTGTCGCCAGCCCCAGCTTTTGCCGGTGGAGTTTTCCTTCGAGCCGTTGCTGCTGGATGCGGCAGTGGTGATTGCGGATGCAGATCATCCTCTCGTCGGGCGTCGGGATGTGCCGCTGCCTGCCTTGAGGGGCGCGCGCTGGGTGCTGCCAAGCTTTGGCATCGCGGTGCGCCATATCGTGGAGACCGAGGTGCTGCCCGTGCTGGAGGATGCCTCCTGGTTTCCGGCCTCCACCGTGTCCCTGCCCGTGCTGGAGGGCCTGCTCACCCAGCCTGGGGCCGTATCGCTGGTACCTCGCAGCATTCTTCCGGGACTGCGTGCCCAGGGGCGTGTGCGTGCGCTGGATGTGCGTATCGAGGGCGGCTTGCCGCCGCTGGGTGCGGTGTATCGCACAGACCATGCGCCAGTGCTGTTGCAGGAGATGCTCAGGCTTTGGCATCGGCTCAAGCTGCCTCATGCGGCAGCACCGGCATCCGCATAGACGGTTACCGGCAAGCAGGCTGAACGCCTCGGGCTATCGAGACCTTGCAGACATGAAGCGCTCCGCGCGCTGATCGGTTGTGACTGCCAGGCGACGGATGCGCCTTGGCAACCCAGGGTCAGGGGGCGGAGGCCCTGCGCAGCAGATAGATGTCCATGATCCAGCCGTTTTGCTCACGGGCCTGGGCGCGCCTGCTGGTGATGTCTGGCGCGATGTCGCAAAGCCTGCCATGCATGAGCAATTGCTGGGGCATGCCGAGATAGGCGCCCCAGTAGATATCGACATCGGTGCCTTGCAGCTGCTCATAGCTGCGTTGACCATCCAGCATCACGACCAGGGTGTCCACCCCGGATGGCCAGCCGTTTTCGCGCAGCTGGCGACCGGTGGTGATCAGAAAGGGTTCACCGATTTCATTGAGGGCGATGCCGTGGGCACTGCACAGCACCTGCATGGAGGTGATGCCGGGCACGACGCACACCTGTTCGCGGGCCAGGCCCAGGCGCGAGGCAATGCGCAACGTGCTGTCGTAGAGTGCCGGATCGCCCCAGACGAGCAGGGCCACACGTCCCGAGCGAGCAGGCAGATGTTGCTGAAGACTGGCTTGCCAGCGCCGGGCAATGGCATCGTGCCATTCGTCCACCTGCTGGTCGTAGTCTGATCCCTGCTGGCGGCGTTGGGGCATGTCAAAGTGAGCAATTCGGCTCTCTTCCACGGCCAGGCTTTGCAGTAGCGACAAACGGACCTGGGCCAGCTCGGCCTTGCTGTCCTCCTTGTGCGGCAGCAGAACCAGGTCGGCGTTGCGAATCGCTTTTTCGGCTTCCCGGGTGAGGTGATCGGGGTTGCCGGTGCCGATGCCGATCAGAAACAGCTCCAGCATCAGGCGCCTTCGGTTCCGCGAGGGAAGCGCGGTTCGTCGCCGCGCGGACGGTAGCGGCGATCGTAGTCATCGGCATAGAGCCGGCTGTTGCCGAAGTCCTGCTGGCTCAGCGTGGCACCGACCAGAATCAGCGCGCTGCGCTGCAGCGGATTGGACTGGGCTGCGCTGGCAATATCTCCGACACGGGTGCGCAGCAGCTGCTCGTCGGGCCATGAGGCACGCCAGACAATGGCGGCAGGGCAATCTGCGCCGTAATGGCTGGTGAGCTCCTGCTGCACCTGCTCGGCCACATGGACCGACAGATGAATCGCCAGCACGGCTCCGGTCGCCGCGAAGGCGGCCAGGGTCTCGCCCTCGGGCATGCTCGAGGCCCGCCCTGAGGTGCGTGTCAGCACCACCGACTGGCAGGAGCCAGGCAGAGTCAGCTCGGCTTCCAGCGCAGCGGCTGCGGCACTGAAGGCCGGGACGCCGGGAGTGACGGTGTAGGGGATGTCCAGTTCGCGCAGGGCGCGCAGCTGCTCGCCCATGGCAGACCAGATGCTCAGGTCGCCGGAATGCAGGCGCGCCACATCCAGACCTTGCTCGTGCGCGGTCTGGATTTCGGCCACGATGTCCTGCAGCGACATGGGGGCGGTGTTGACGAGACGGGCTCCGGCAGGGCAGTGCGCCAGCAGCTCGCTGGGGACCAGCGAGCCTGCATACAGGCACACCGGCGCGGCGGCCAGCAGATCGCGCCCGCGAACGGTGATGAGGTCGGCCGCACCGGGGCCGGCTCCGATGAAATGAACGGTCAAGGCAAAACTCCAGGGATCAATGAGGTGGGCAGCGGCGGGCCGGCAATCGCCAGCGTGGCCCGTCGGTCTGCCGATACGATGCGTAGCACCAGCAGCCGGCTGTGTGCCAGAGCAGCGCCGGCATGCAGGGCCAGGGCTTCTGCAACGCTGCCCGTGGCAAAGCGCTGCTGCAATCTTGGGGAATGCGACGGCGTGGCGATATGCGCAATCGCGCTGTCGGTACAGGTCTTCCAGTCGATATGGCACGGAATCCGGCTCGCCCAATCCTGCAAGGCGTAGGCCGCCGAGGTCTGGCTTCTGGTGCTCAGCAGTGCAAAGGTCCAGTGACAGTGCGCTGAATCCGCGCTGTCGAGTCTCTGGCAGGCTTGGCTCCAGCAGCTTTCGAATGATTGGGGCAGAGCACCGGCTTGAAAGCCCCAGCCCGCGAACAGATGTCTCATTGGCTGCTCCAGACCCACTGCACCAGGGGGCGGGCCGGGGACCAGGAATGCATGCTGCCCAGGCTCTGTGCTTCGCTCCATTGCAACTGATACAGCTGGCCGCCGTGTGTGCGGTGCAGTTCCAGCAGCAGCGCCTGGGTGTGCAGTGCCACGGCATTCACCACCAGCCGCCAAGGCCCGGAAAGGCGCATGCATAGGGCATTGAACAGCTCGGCGCTGAAGCCTCCGCCGACAAAGACGGCCTGCGGCTCTGGCTGCAGACGGGGCAGGGCTGCCAGGGCGTGGTCATGAACCACTTCGATCGCTGCCGCATAGCGCTCGGCATTCTGCGCGATATTGGCTGCACGCGCGGCATGCTGCTCCACGCAGATGGCCTGGCCGCCGGCCAGGCACCACTCGACAGCGACCGAGCCCGAGCCCGCACCCAGATCCCAGAGGCACTCGCCTTTTCGCGGTGCCAGCGCTGCCAGCGTCATGGCGCGCACCGGGCTTTTGGTGATCTGCCCGTCATGTGCAAACTCACTGACGGACAGGCCTGGCACCTGGGACAGACCTTTTCCACCGCGCGCTTCGAAAGCCGCAGTCACAGGGGCCTTGGCTGGCTGGGTTGCCAACAGCGAGGCCAGCTCGCGCGCAGTGCCACTGCGGATGTCCTGCTGATCGCTGCCTGCCTGCTCCACCAGCCATAGCGGGCTGTCGCCCCAGCCCTGCTGCAGCAGCCACTGCGCCAGAGTGTGAGCGGCCGGGCCGTCACGCAGCAGGCAGATAAAGCGCTCTTGAGGCGCCAGCAGAGGCGTCAGGCTGCTCAGGCTGCGGGCATGCAGGCCCAGACAGTGGGTGCGCTCCTGGGACCAGCCCAGTTCGCCTGCAACCCAGGAAAATGTCGAGGCTTGAGGGTAGTTGCGCCACTCGCCCAGCTCCAGGTGCCTGGCCAGCGATGCCCCTGCACCGAAGTGAAACGGATCGCCGGACACGAGCACGGCCACGCCTTGCTGTCCACGCAGTTGCAGCACGGGCTCGACGCTGAAGGGGATGGGCCAGGCCTTGCCGCGCGGCCCTGCTTGTGCCAGCGCCAGATGACGCGGACTGCCGAACACAACACTGGCATCATCCAGAGCTCGTCGTGCTGCAGGGCTCAGACCTTCCAGCCCTGATGGATGAATTCCGATAATTGAAAGCCACGGATTGGCCATGACCCAAGTTCTCCTGTTAGGCGGCACTTTCGATGCCTATATGTTGTCCACGCTGCTGCACGAGGCAGGGGTGCAAGCCATCTATTCTTATGCCGGGGCCACCCAGACGCGCCGTACTCCGGCCCTGCCGGTGCGTGTGGGCGGCTTTGGGGGCGTGCAGGGGTTGGTCGATTACCTGAGTGCGCATCACATCACCCATGTCATCGACGCCACCCACCCGTTCGCGGCACAGATGAGTGCCAATGCCATCGCAGCCTGCGCTCAACTGGATCTGCCCTTGCTGTCCATGGAGCGGCCCGCCTGGCAGGCGCAGCCTGGCGACCAATGGCAGCATGTGCCGGATATGGCGGCGGCCGCACAGGCCTTGAGTCGGTCTTTGAAGCGGGTGTTTCTGGCCATAGGGCGCAAGCAGCTGGCGGCGTTTGCGGGCCTGGCCGGCGAGCACCAGTTTGTGCTGCGCGTCATCGACCAGGAGGGCGGTGCCTTGCCGTTGCCGGCTTCCAGCTATGAGCTGATCGTGGCGCGCGGCCCGTTTCGGCTCGCCGATGAGCTGGCGCTGCTCGGGCAGTACCGCGTCGACTGCATCGTCAGCAAGAATGCCGGTGGCGCAGATACCTATGCCAAGATCGAGGCCGCACGGCAGCTGGGCATTCCGGTCATCATGGTCGACAGGCCTGTGCTGGCGCCCCGCACGCAGTGCCAGAGCCCGCAACAGGCCATGAAGTGGCTGCAGCAGCAGTGCTGCTGAGCACTTTTGCCCGACAGGACCTTGCGCGTACTCAGGCATGGTCGCTCACGATGGAAGGGGCGCTGCTGCAGGCCTCATAGCTGCGCGGGGTGTAGACATGCTTGCCCACCTGGCGGGTCTGGCTGTTGCCCGCGATCACCACCGTGCGCATATCGGCCATATCGGCCCGTGCATCCTGCAGCTTCACGACCCGCAGCGTCTCATCGGGGCGGCTGACATTGCGGGCGAAGCAGATCAGGCGCTCGGGTTCGCACTCCTGCTGCAGCACCTGCAGGGCGCGTGAGAAGCCATCGGGGCGCGAGCGCGAGCAGGGGTTGTAGAAGGCCATGGCGAAATCGGCCTGGGCGGCCAGGCGGATGCGGCGCTCGATGATGCTGGCGGGTTTGAGGTTGTCGGACAGATTGATGGTGCAGAAATCATGCCCTAAGGGCGAGCCCAGGCGGGCTGCTGCTGCCAGCATGGCGGTGATGCCCGGCTGCACCTGCACGTCCACGCCTTGCCAGCGGGCATGCTCCTCGGGGCTGGCCTGCTCCAGCGTCTCGAATACGGCACTGGCCATGGCGAACACGCCCGGGTCGCCCGACGAGAGCATCAGCACCTTGCGGCCCCGGGCTGCAAGATTCAGGGCGTTGCGCGCACGCTCCAGCTCCTCACGGTTGTCGCTGGCATGCAGTTGCAGATGCTCCAGGCCCTGCAGCCGCGCCACGTAGGGAAAGTAGCCGAATGCATCGCTGGCGCTGGCAATGCTGTCGCGAACCTGCTGCGTCAGCAGGGCATCATCGCCCGGGCCCAGGCCCAGCACCAGGAGTTGTGGAGGCATTGAGGTCTTGCTCATGTCAGCGCGATCACATGTCATTGGCCGGGCGGCGGCCCTGGCCGTGCACGACGATGATGGCGAAGTAAGGGCAGCGCTCGGGCGCATCGCGCAGCGGCATGACCTGCTGATCGCTCATGGTGCCGTTGATGACCAGCCAGGCACGGTCCAGCTTGCCTTGCTCGTCCAGCAGCCCACGGATGCGGCCCAGATGCCGTCCCACCTTCATGATGACCAGCGCGTCCGAGCGCGCCATATGCTCGCGCAGCGGCGTATCGGGCAAGGTCGCGGGCAGCACGCTCATCACATCGTCACCCCAGGTCATGGGAATGCCGGTGGCATGCCAGCAGCCCACCATGCCGGGGATGCCTGGCAGCACCTCCACCGTGACCTGTTCCGCTTGGCGCAGGCGCACATAGAGGTGCATGAAGGAGCCGTAGAAGAACGGATCGCCTTCGCAGAGCACGATCACATCCTCGCTGCGCGTGAGCTCCGTCAACCTGGACTGCCAGTCCTGATAGAAACTGGACAGCTGGGCGATGTAGCGTGGGTCGTCGTGCGGGATCTCCGTCGTCAGCGGATACTCCATCGGGTACTCCGTGACCTCGGCATGCAGCAGGCCGTTGACCAGTTGCCGTGCCTTGCCCGGGTGACCGCGCTTGCGAAAGTAGGCCACATGGCGCGCGTTTCTCAGCAGGCGGTCGGCCTTCACGCTCATCATGTCGGGATCGCCGGGACCCAGTCCCACGCAGAAGATTTTTCCGTGATTCATGGTGACTCTTCCTACTCCACCGAGGTTGCCAGCGCGTTGATGGCGGCAACCGTGATGGCGGAGCCGCCGAGGCGTCCTTGCACAATGGCAAATGGAACCTGTCCCCATTCGCGCAGAGCGTCCTTGGACTCCGCCGCTCCCACAAAGCCGACCGGGCAGCCGACGATGGCAGCCGGGCGCGGGCAATCCGGGTCCTGCAGCATATGGAGCAGATGAAACAGGGCCGTCGGCGCATTGCCGATGGCGACCACGGCGCCGTCCATATGCTCGCGCCACAGCTCCAGTGCTGCGGCGCTGCGGGTGTTGCCCATGTCGGCGGCCAGTGCTGGCACGCGCGGGTCCTGCAGGGTGCAGATGATGGGGTTTTGGGCCGACAGACGCTTGCGCGTGATGCCCTCGCTGACCATGCGAGCATCGCAGAGCACGGGTGCTCCGCGCTGCAGCGCGGCTTCTGCGGCTTCGGCAAAGGTCGGGGAAAAATGGATATGCGAAGCCAGCTCCACCATGCCGGCCGCGTGAATCATGCGGCAGGCGACCCGCTCTTCGACGGGATTGAAGCGCTTGAGATCGGCCTCGCGGCGGATGATGCGGAACGATTGCCGGTAAATCTCTTCACCGCACTTTTCATAGTTGTAGGTCATTGAGCTGTTGCTGTATATCGTGAGGATCTGGGTCCAGAGGCCGATAGGGAATGGAGGCTCGGACCGATGGTGGTGCTTCCGCGGGGCTGGCATGCAGCCATATCTGGTCCGCTGCGTCCTGGCTGGCAAATACCAGATTTGTCGCATCGGCAGGCAGGGCACAGAGCTTGGCGCAGCCGCTGATATGAAGGTGCCGGTCCGCCGCCTGCGAGCTAGCGAACTGCAAGGCCATGGACTGGGCCGGGATATGGGCCTGAGGGCAGTTGGGGGCGCCGGTGCAGGCCGAGACCCGCAGGCGCACATCCGTGGACTGGCTGATCCAGTCCCAGGAATCGAGCCGGGCTGGCAGTGAATCCAGGTGCTTGTTCGGCAGCAGCAAAGATTTCCAGGGCGTGACCCGGATCTCTGCCTGTTCGGGCATGAGAGCCGCCAGCTTCTGTATGGCCCATGCATCCAGGCGCCCCAGCGGGGCGCCCAGCAGCAGGCCGTGAGGGTTGAGCGCTCCGGGCCGCAACGGCCTGGCAGTGGTCTTGTCCTGAGTGCGGGGCTCAAGGTGATGACTGGCCCTGGCGAGTCCGCAGGCCTGAAGGTCGATGGGCTTTGCAAGGCCGCGCAATCGGCCTGCCGCCTGCGCGCTGCGTTCACGGGCAAACCACAGTGCAATCCGTATGGCGGCCTGGACGGCCGCCGGTGCGCTCTCGAAACCGTACCAATCTGTCGACTGGCCCAGGGCAAGCCCATAGCGTCCATCGGCGCAGGCCCATAGCTGAAGGTCTGAGCTCAGGCTTTGGAGGTGGCGCTGCGGATCGTCGACCAGCATGTCGAATTTGCCGGGCAAGGCCGGAATGTCCTGCTGTTGCAGGGCCAGGGGAGTCAGATCACGCGCCGCTGCCACGCAAAGCGCCAGAGCCAGCGCATGGGTGCGGTCTCCTCTGGCATAGAGCGGCGTGCAATGCACGGCAGGCGCCAGATCTGTCTGTTCATCGGCAGGGGCCAGCCTGGAGGCAACGAGCGCCGTGCGCAGCGCAGGCAGCGCCGATTCGTGCACGCCGCGCAATTGCAGGTTGCCGAGGCGCGTCAGCTCGATCTGGCCCGAGGCGTGGGTTCGCGAGAGCTCGGCCAGCACCAGCCACTGAGCGGCGCTGAGAGACGCGCAGCGAGGGCGCACGCGAACGATCCAGCCGTCCTGTGCCTGCATGGGCTTCCAGGTGCTGGGGCACCAGCCGCGAATCTGAATGGTCTCAGGGCTGGACAAGCGCTGCTCCAGGCGACGAGGCCAGGGCACGGCCGGCCCGCTGGGACAAATCTGACTGGCAAATTCCATGCAACATAGGTCATCCACGGTCGGTTTGGCCGATACCCGGGCCAGACAAACAAAATGTGCAGAGGTAAATGAAGAGGTGATGAGCCGCACGCAGGCGCTGGCATATCACAAGCCACATGCAATCCCGCTGCGCCTTGTACACATCAGGCCGGTCTCCGGACTTACAGAGCCCACCTGAGGGTGGCATGTCGATGCGCCTTCCCGCTTTCGCAGTGGCGGCCATGGCCGTGGGCCAGAGCGTGCATCGCCATATATCTGATTACCGTTGCGGGTGCAGTGCAGGATTGATGGGGATTCCATTCACCTGCTTCTCGTTTCACCTCCGCGCGCAGAGCGCGCCTTGAGGCACCTGTGGTGGCGCGATCTTACGCGATAACCTGGTGCATACGGCCCAATTCATCGGCCTGGCGGCCGCTTTCCTGCAGCCTGTGCGGCGACTGAATATCGATAGGGCGAGCAGGGCAGTGTGATGCCCTGTTGGATGGTTATCAAAATAGATAGCTGCTAGCGCTTGCCTGTTAAGCGGTAGAGGCGATTTTTAGTTGAATTTCAGCGGCAGTCGCAGAGTATCCTGCCAGGCCTTTGCCAGCCGCTCGGCACCACCAAACAGACGCTTGTTCTGGCCCGCAGCGGCTTCACAGTCCACCAGAATCTGCGCCAGGGCAGGTATGGGGCCGCGCTCCAGTTGCAGCACGTCGGGGCTGCGGAAGTCGCTGATCAGCCACAGGCAGGATGGTTGCCGGGAGTATCTGGCCGCCATCTGCCAGCCTGACTCCAGGGCCTGGGCCAGCGGCGTGCCGCCACCGCCGCGCAGCGGCTCGATCAGATCGGCATTCCAGCGTGGCGCTCGCGTGGGCTCCAGCAGCCAGTGCCACTGGCCTGCGCCGAAGCACAGCAGGGCCACGGATTCGCGCTGCAGATAGGCCCGGCGCAGCCACTGCAGCAGCAGGCCCTTGGCCTGGGCGAATGCGCCGCTCTCCACCATGGAGGCCGAGCAGTCCAGCAGGAACAGGTGTTGCCTGCGCACCGCTCCCTCGGGCTGGTGCCAGCGCAGATGGGCGGGTGCCAGTGGCAGCCCCTGGCGCTGGCGCAGGGTGGCAGTCCAGTCAATCGATGCCCCTGGCATCTTGTGGACGCTGGATACGGCATGGCTGGCCAGGGCCAGGCCTTGGTTGGCGGAGCCGACTTGCCCCCGGCCGGCGCTCAGCGCAGCAGACCGGAGGCCCGGGCTTTTTTTGCGGCCAGGGCCTCCAGGGCTGCCTGAGCCATGGCGTCGGCCTGTTGAGGCTCGAAGACGACGCTGCTCACGGCTTGAGCCTGACCCCAGCCGGCAGGCGGCTGTTCGAGGCCCGGGCCGGCGTCTTGAGGCAAGGAGCCGGTGGCGCCGGTCTCGCGGGAGGCCGCTGAAGGGGATGCTGACGCCTGGATATCAGGCTCCGTGCGGTCTTTGCGGTCCGTGCCGGATGGCGCAGCGGGCACGGCCGCAGGTGTGCCTGCGGGAGTCTGCTGGGGCTGACTGGCGCTGCCCGGGTCTGGCTGCGCAGCGCGATGCTGCAGTACCAGTGGCGCGACTTCGGCCACATGGGCTGGCGTGATGCTGTGACTGCCTTGCCAGGCTGCCAGGGCGCGTGCAGCGCGCAGCATGACCAGGTCGGCACGCAGTCCGTCTACCTGGGCGGCAATGCACTGCAGGGCCACGGCCTCATGGACGGCATCGCTCCAGGTCAGTTCCGAGGCATTGCGGCAACGGCTGCGGGCCTGCGCCAGCCGCTGGCGGATCTCCTGCTGGCGGGCCGCATGGGATTGCACAAAGCCCTGGGGGTCCAGGTCAAAGCGCAGCCTGGCCTTGACGATGCTGCTGCGCAGCTGCGGGTCCTGGGCATTGTCCAATTGCACACAAAGGCCCAGGCGGTCCAGCAACTGCGGGCGCAGCATGCCTTCCTCGGGGTTCATGGTGCCGACCAGCACAAAGCGTGCAGCATGGCTGTGCGAGATCCCGTCGCGCTCTATGCGATTGATGCCGGAGGCTGCCACATCGAGCAGCACATCGACGATGGCATCGGGCAGCAGATTGATCTCATCGACATAGAGAACCCCTTCGTGCGCCTTGGCGATCAGGCCCGGCGCAAAAGCCACTTCATGGCCCGCCAGAGCTTTGGACAGGTCCAGGCTGCCGGTCACATGCTCGATGGAGGCACCTAGCGGCAGGGTGACGAAAGGTGCAGGTGCCAGCAGATCCGCCAGCGCACGTGCTGCCGTGGACTTTGCCGTGCCGCGCGGGCCCCGGATGAGCACGCCGCCCAGCTGTGGCTCGATCGCGGCCAGCAGCAGAGCCTGCACGAGGGTGGGCTGTCCTTGTATGGCAGAGAGAGGGAATACGGGTACCGGATCGTGGTTGGGGCTCATTGGGAAACCTGTCCTTCCATGAATTCTTCGTGCTCCAGCATCTGGGCCAGCAGGCTCTGGCGATGCTCGCCGGGCTGCTCCCACATGCCACGGTCTATGGCTTCCAGCAGGCGCGAGACGATATCGCCCAGCGCCTGTGGATTGTGCTGGCGCAGAAACTGGCGCACGCTCTCATCTTCCACATAAGCCTGGGTGACCATGGCGTAATGCTGGTCCGAGACCAGCGCGGTGGTGGCATCGAAGCCGAACAGATAGTCCACCGTGGCCGCCATCTCGAAGCCGCCCTTGTAGCCGTGGCGCATGGCGCCCGCAATCCACTTGGGATTGATGACGCGGGCGCGTACCACGCGGCCGATCTCCTCGGCCAGGGAGCGAATCCTGGCAGACTGAGGATTGCCGTGGTCGCCATGATAGACGGCAGGGTCGCTGCCGCCCAGGTGCCGCACGGCCGCCACCATGCCGCCCTGATGCTGGTAGTACTCGCTGGAGTCCAGCAGGTCATGCTCGCGGCTGTCCTGATTCTGCAGTACCACGTCCAACGCCTGCAGACGCCGCTCCAGAGCGGCGCGGGCCGGCACGCCATCGGCCTGCTGGCCGTAGGCATAGGCACCCCAGTGCAGGTAGTGGCGTGCAAAGTCACCTGCGTCGGTCCACTGGCCGCTACGCAGCATCTCATGCATGCTGGCCCCGTAGCTGCCTGTAGGCGCACCGAAGACGCGCCACAGCGCCTGCTCGCGGGCCGCGTCGGCGCTCAGGCCCTGGTCCATGGCGGTTTGCGTTTCACGCAACATGCGGGCACGGATAGGGTTGTCCTCGGCGTCCTCATCCAGCTCGGCTACGGCACGTACCGCCGCATCGAACATCTGCACCACGTTGGGAAAGGCATCGCGGAAGAAGCCGCTGATGCGCAGCGTCACGTCGATGCGCGGGCGGCGCAGGCCCACGGCGGGAATGATCTCGAAGTCGGTCACGCGCTGGCTGCCGGCCGCCCATTTGGGGCGAACCCCGATCAGGGCAAAGGCCTGGGCGATATCGTCGCCGCCGGTACGCATGGTGGCTGTTCCCCAGACGGAAAGACCGATGGCTTGCGGATATTCGCCATGCTCCTGCAGATAACGCTCCAGCAGGCGTTGAGCGGACTGCTGCCCCAGCGCCCAGGCAGTCTGGGTGGGGATGGCACGGGTGTCCACGGTGTAGAAGTTGCGCCCCGTGGGCAAGGTGTCGCAGCGCCCGCGAGAGGGCGAGCCGCTGGGACCGGGGGGGACAAAGCATCCTCGCAGTGCGCGCGAGAACTGCAGCAGCTCCTGAGGGCCGCAGGCGTCCAGTGACGGTGCAATCTGCTGCGCTATGCGCGTCAGCACTTGTAGTGTGTGCGGCCAGTCGCGGGCCAGCTCGGGCCGGGCAATGACCTGCAGGGCCAGCAGCTCGAGACGCTCGCGCGTGTCGCCGCCATGGCGCCAGGCTCCGGCATCCTGCTGCTGCAGCGCGGCCGGACGCGGGCCGTTCCAGGGCGCGGCGGCATCCATGTCCAGAGGGTTCCAGTCCATGGCCGGCAGCAGGTCGGCGGCCAGTGCGTTGAGCAGGCCCTGCTCGTTGCCACCACTGCCCGGGTAGCGCGCCAGCGACAGCAGGGTGGACTCGCGCAGCTGGCCCTGGGGCGAGCGGCCGAAGATATGCAGGCCATCGCGGATCTGGGTTTCCTTGAGTTCGCACAGATAGGCATCGATGCGTTCCAGCAGCTGCTCGTCGGCATCGGGCTGCGCGCCTGCCGCTTCGAGGCCGAGTTCGCGCAGCAGATCCTGCTGCCTGGCGCAGTCCAGAATCTGCTTGCGCAGCATGCCGGAGCGGCGCAGATCGACCAGCAGGGCTTCGTAGTATTCGTCCACCAGGCGTTCCAGCTCCTGCATGGGGCCGTGGTTTTCGGCGCGCGTGAGCGGCGGCATCAGATGGTCGATGATGACGGCCTGGCTGCGGCGCTTGGCCTGAGCCCCTTCGCCCGGGTCGTTGACGATGAAGGGGTAGACATGCGGCAGCGGACCGAGAATGGCATCGGGCCAGCATTGCTGTGACAGCGCCAGGCTCTTTCCCGGCAGCCATTCCAGGTTGCCATGCTTGCCCACATGGACCATGGCGTCCACGCCGAACACATCGCGCAGCCAGAAGTAGAACGCCAGATAGTGATGGGGCGGCACCAGTTCGGCGTCGTGGTAGCTCGCGTAGTCATTGCGTCCATCGAGAGAGCGCGCGGGCTGTATGCCGACAAAGACATGGCCCAGCTGCAGGCCCGCAATCATGAACCAGCCATCGCGCAGCATGGGGTCCTGCTCGGGTGCACCCCAGCGCTCGGCTATGGCCTGGGCCATATCGCCGGGCAGCTTTGCCAGGCGCTGTTGATAGGCCTGCAGCGAATAGCCCTGGCTCGCGGGACGCAGAGGCCATTTTTTCGGGTCATTGGCGATGCCCTGCTGCAGCAGGCCCATCAGAGCCTGACCGGAGTCGGGCCGCGCAGCAGTATCCCCCAGCTGCCAGCCGTCGCGTGCCAGCTGATCCAGCAGGGCGATGACGGATTCCGGCGTATCGAGGCCCACGCCACTGCCCATCCGCGCTTCGCTGCCCGGGTAGTTGGCCAGTATCAGCGCGGCTTTCTTCTGCGCGGCGGGCTTGCTGCGCAGCTGACACCAGCGCCAGGCCAGCTCGGCAATCCAGGCAATGCGGTCGGGCTCGGCCTGGTAGCTGATCACATCGGTTTGCGTCAGCTCGCAGCGATGGGCCAGGCCCTTGAAGCTCATGGCGCGTGTCATGATGCGGCCGTCCATCTCGGGCAGCACCACCTGCATGGCAATGTCGCGCGGGCGCAGGCCCTGGCTGTCAGCCAGCCAGTCCTCGCGGTTACTGCCGCTGGCGATGACCTGCAGCACGGGAATGTCGCCCGCCAGCGCATCGGCCGCCTCGCCGGTGCGTGCATGTTCTCCGAGGGCCGCAAACGCCGTGGTGTTGAGAATGATCTGCACCTGGTGGGTGAGGCACAGGGAGCGCAGCGTTTGCAGGCACAGCCCGTCCTTGAGCGACTCCAGGGCCAGCGGCAGCGGGTTCAGGCCGCGTGCTAGCAGGGCGTCGGCCATGAGGTCGAAGGCCTCGGTATTGGCCGCCAGCAGATGTGAGCGGTAGAACACCAGCATCGCCACGGGGGCCTCTGGGGTCCAGCGCGCCTGAAGGTCGTCCAGGCCCGGAAGATGCCCTGCATCGTCGGCCAGCCAGCTTTGTGGCACATGCACGGCCACGGGGGGCAGCACCCGCACGGGCGCACCCTCGCGGCCCTGGTTCAGGCCCCAGGCTGCCGCCATGCGCAGGAACTCGCGCGCATTGCCCAGGCCGCCGGCGCGCAGATATTGCCATAGCGCACGGCTTTGCTCGGGCTCCAGCGTGCCCTTGGCCAGCAGTTCCGGATCTTCCTGGTTGTCGCCAGAGAACATGGCCAGCTTCTGGCCCTTGCGGCGCGCCAGCTTTTGCAGCTGTTCAATGCCGTAGGGCCAGGTGGATTCGGCTCCCAGATGGTCGACGATGACCAGCCTGGCATGCTGCAGCACCTCGTCGATATACAGATCGAGCGAGGCGCTCTGGCGCAGATGCAGCAGATTGGCGAGCCGCAGCGTGGGGACATCGGTTTCGGCTTGCTGCCACATCCGGTAGGCATCGGCCAGCAGCGACAGTGTGGTGTCGGCGGAACTGAGCACCACCATGTCGGCAGGCGTCTGGTCCAGACGGGTGATGATGCTGTCGTCTTCGACAAAGCCGCCAGGGCGGGAGCTGAGCAGGTGCATGATTCAAAAAGATAGCTTTATTCGCTTGCCAGTAAAGCGATTGAGGCTGATTTTGCTTGGATTTATGCCTGTGCGCCCAGCAAGGCCTGGCGCAGCACGGCGGCGTCCAGCTGCTTGCCGATGAACACCAGGCGCGTGGCTGCAGCTTCGCCTTCGGCCCAGGCACGGTCGAAATAGGCATCGAAGCGGCGGCCCACGCCTTGCACCAGCAGACGCATCTTCTTGCCCGGCAGCGCGGCAAAGCCCTTGACACGCAGTACGCCATGCTGCTCCACGATGGACTGCAGGGCCAGCATCAGGCGCTCACGGTCCACGGCACCCAGGTCGAGGTGCAGGGAGTCGAAGGCATCGTGGTCGTGGTCTTCGTCATGGTCATGGTGGCTGTGCTTGTCGTCGATCGACAGCTCGGCGGCGCGATGCTGGCCCAGCAGCACGTTCAGCGGCACCTGGCCCTGCACGGCTTCGATCATCTTCACGCTGGCCGGTACTTCTTCGGCCACCAGGGAACGTACCTGGCCGAGTTGTTCGGCCGTGACCAGATCGGCCTTGGACAGCACCACCAGATCGGCGGCCGAAAGCTGGTCCTCGAACAGCTCATGCAGGCTGGCGTCATGGTCGAGATTGGGGTCGGCCTGGCGCTGCTCGTCGACGGCATGCGGGTCATGGGCAAACTGGCCGGCGGCCGCAGCGGGCGTGTCGACCACGGTGACCACGGAGTCGACGGTGAAGACATTGGCAATGTCGGGCCACTGGAAGGCCTGGACCAGGGGCTTGGGCAAGGCCAGGCCGCTGGTCTCGATCAGCAGCACATCGATATCGGCGCGGCGCTCGGCCAGGGCCTTCATGACGGGGAAGAACTCTTCCTGCACGGTGCAGCACATGCAGCCGTTGGCCAGCTCGTAGATCTGGCCGTCGGCGCCGCCTTCCTCCTGGCAGCCTATGGCACAGGTCTTGAGGATTTCGCCGTCAATGCCCAGTTCGCCGAACTCGTTGACGATGACGGCCACGCGCAGCCCCTTGGCCTGCTCGAGGATATGGCGCATCAAGGTGGTCTTGCCGCTGCCGAGAAAGCCGGTGACGATGGTGGCGGGAATCTTGGTGGTTTGCATGAATCTATCTCCGGTGGAGGAAAGCAAGAGAAATCAGGAGCGTTCGAGGACGGCCGGTCCGTGGACATGGCATTGCGGGTTGACGCGCGCATCAAGCACATGGCCTGTGAGTGTGGACGCCAGATTGTCGGCATCCATGGGACCGTACCAGACGCCGTCGGGGTAGACGATCATCAACGGGCCATGGTTGCAGGGGTACTGGCAGCCGGTTTGCAGCGGCTGCAGCCGGTTTTTCAGTCCCGGGGTTTCACGTATCGTGCGCGTCAGTGTGGGCCATAGCTGCAGCGCTCCCTTGGCCGCGCAGCGCGGGCCCACGCACCACAGCACATGCTGGCGGTGCTCGGGCACCAGCGACCAGCCCTTGGGGTCGTGCTCCCATGGATCGTCGCCAAGCACCTCGGGCACATCGGGCTGGCGCAGTGCATCTTCCACGGACCGGGCCAGCAACTCGGTCAGCCCGGGTAGCTGCAGCAGCGGTTGACCAAATACCAGACGCGGAGAGGGCTGTGAGGAATCACGTGCTGAACGCCAGCGCATGATGAGCTTGTGCAGCCAGCGGCGCAGCGAGGCTTCGTCAGGCACCATCACGGGCAGGATCAGAATGCTGCGCGCCTCGGCACACAGGTCCAGCGCCTCGCACAACGTGGGCTGGGCGCGGTCCACATAGGCCGTGGTCACCTGCTGCACAGGCTGGCCTGAGGCCCCCATGGCGGCTTCCAGCCGCGCGGCCAGATCGCTGAGCTCCGTCAGGCCTGCGGTATAGGCGCCGCCCCGGCTGAGCAAGATGATGGCCAGCGAAGGAGCTGCTGCCTGCTTGAGGTCGGCAGGTCGGGAGCTGGGGAGGTGCTTGTTCACGGCAGCTCTCCTGCAGAAAACTCCACGCGCTGGACGCTGATCTTGCGCTCGGGGTGCAAGGCAGCTGCCAGGCGCTGTGCGGCTTCGATATTGCGCGGGCCGGGTGTGGCTTCGGCATAGCTCATCACGAAGAACCGGCGATTGCGAATGGCGGAAACCGCCTCAAGTTCCTTTTTTTGCAGCAGGAAGTCGATCTTTCCCTGAGCGTCGGGTTGGCCGTAGTCAATGATCACGATCCACTCGGGGTCGCGCTCGATCACGTCTTCCCAGTTGCCGCGCTGCCAGTTCTGGCTCAGGTCTGCAAAGATATTGCTGGCTCCAGCCTCGTCCAGCATGGCTTGTGGCATGCCGAAGTGACCGACGGTGACGGGAATCTCCTGGCCGCTGTCGTAGACAAAGACGCGCGGCAGCGTGCGGTTGCCTTGCATCTGCTGGCGCAGCTGGGCCTGGGAGGCCCGCAGTTTGTCTATACGTGGCTGGGTCTGCGGGAGGACGCCAAAGATGCGACTGATGTTCTCCATGTCGAGCAATGCATCGTTCAGTGCGATGCGCTCGCGCTTTTGCACGCGGATGCAGGATTCGGACAGCACATAGGAGGCGATGCCATGGCTGGCCAGGCGCTCCGGGGTCACGGCACCTTGGCGAAAGCCATAGCTCCAGCCACCAAAGACAAAGTCGGCTTCGGCGCCCAGCAATACCTCCAGGTTCATGCCCTGGGATGAAAGATCGGGCAGACGCTGCAGCCAGGGCTTGAGCTGGGGGCTGATCTCCTTGCTGGAAGGGATGCCCGAGTAGCCGACCAGGCGCCGGCCCAGACCGAGATAGAGAAAGCTCTCGGTGATGTTGACGTCATGGGTGACGGCACGCTGGGGAACCTTGTCATAGCGCACCGTCTGCCCGCACACCGGCAACTCCAGTACGGGCTGATGCTGGCGCATCGGTACCGCAACCGCCTGCGGCTCGGGTGCTTTGCCGCAACCGGCCAGCAGCAGCGATGCCGCCAGCAGCGCCGAGGCGCAGGGACGATTCAAGCCAATAGCTTGCATGGCAACAGGCCTGGGCAGCATCAGAAACGCATCAGCGCGGACAGTTCCACGCTGCGTCCGCGTCCCAGCAGCCATTGGTTGCCACTATAGGCATAGGTGGCATAGAGGCGGTTGGTCAGGTTGCGGCCCACCAGGCGCAGCGTGGTGCGCGGGTTCATATCCCAGCTCAGCACGGCGTCGGTCACCACATAGGAAGGCATGCGAACGGTGTTGGCGTTGTCACCAAAACGGTCGCCCACATAGCGCATGCCCAGCGATGCCTGCCAGGGGCCGGTGCGGTAGTGACCCCAGAGGTTGGCAGTCACGCGCGGCACGTTGCTGGGGCGGTTGCCTGCACGGTCCACGCCCTTGCTGCCTTCGAGCAAACGGTCGAACTTCGCATCCACATAGGCAATATTGCCTTCGAAGCGCAGCGTCTTGCTGGCATGGATGAGACCGGTCAGTTCAATCCCCCTGGACGACTGCTTGCCACCCTGGATCGACAGTGCCGGACGATCGGGGTCGCGGGTGATGATGTCGTCCTTGACGATGCGATAGGCCGCCACGGTCCATTCGCCACGCCCTTCGGCCAGTTGCTGCTTGTAGCCGACCTCGATCTGGCGGCCCTGGCTGAGGCTGAAGCCGGTTTGCGACTGGGCAATCGCCAGCAGGCTGGTGACGGGGTCATGGCCGGTACTGGTTTGCACATAGGCGCTGCTGAGCGCATCGAATTTGTGGGTCAGCCCCAGGCGCCAGGAAGTGCCGTTCAGCGGCTTGTCAAAGCCCGAGCCGTCCTGAATATTGCTGCGCGAGAAGGCATACCAGTCACGACGCATGCCGGCCATCAGCAGCCATTGCTCGCTGATCTTCCAGGCATCTTCGAGATACAGCGCATTCTGGCGAAGGCTGGAGTTCATGCGCGGCAGATAGGCATCGGGGCTGTCCCAATGGCCATGCTGCGGGTTGAATGCCGAAACCGTGGATTTACCGGTGTAGGGAGAGTTGCTGGTGCTTGTGAACTGGGCATTGGAGATGTCCCAGCCCACGGCGATCTGGTGGTTGGCGGCCTTGAGGTCCAGCCCCATGCGATTGCCCGTCTGCTGCACATCGTGGCCGATTTCCAGATAGTCGGATCGCCCCACCTGGCCGGTGGCCGGCTGGTAGTCGTAGGCCTCGATGTTCTTCCAGTGGCGATCGGACTTGAAGTGATAGAGCTCGTTGCGCACCGTCAGCGCGTCGCTGGTACGCCACTGGGCCTTGGCACGGAAGCGCTGGTCCTTGAACTGGTCGATGGCATCGAGCACGTTGTAGTTCTTGTTGCGCAGCTCCTTGACGATCTGCCCGTTGACCACGGGCGAGCCGAAATAGCGCTCGGGCTTTTGCTGGCTGATGTCGGCACTGAGGTCCACGGTCAGATCGCTGCGCGGCGTCCAGCGCAGTGCGCTCATCAGCTTGCCGCTGCTGGCCTTGCCCAGCTCGCGTTCGCCGTCGGTGCGGTCGCCATAGGCATCTAGACGGTAACTCAGAGTCTCGCCCAATGCGCCGCTGGCGCCGATGCCGGCGTAGGCCTTGCCGTGGCTGCCTGCTCCCAGCAGCACTTCGGTGGAGCGCTCGCGGCTGGGCTGCTTGCGGATGGCATTCATGGTGGCACCTGTGGTGCCGCTGCCATACATCAGCGATGCGGGGCCGCGCAGCACTTCGATGCGCTCATAGCCCCAGCTGTCGCCCGGATAGTTGACGGTGCCCGAGGCCACGCCCAGCATGATGCCGTCCTCGGCAATGCCGATGGAGTTCACGCCATTGAAACCGCGGCTTGAAAAAGACAGCCCCCCATTGCCGGGGGCGCCCGATGTGCTCAGGCCCACGGTGCGCGTGACCGCGTCGGAGACCCGGTAATCCGCACGCTCGTCTATTTGCAGCGAAGACACGCCGCTGACGCTGGCCGGGAGGTCTAGCACGGGTACGTTCACATGGGAGGCCGTGGTTGACGGCTGGCTGGTCTGCAGCTCATGCGAGGGCAGGCGGTTTTCCCGCACCGTGACTTCGGGCAGGGACTGCTGTGCCATGCCGACGGCAGGGCAGAGCAAAAGCAGCTTGAGTGCGGTGCTGCCTAGATGGCGCAGCTGAGGCTTGGAGTTGAGGGCGGAATGAAGAGCAGCAGAGGTTTGTGGATGAGAGCACATATCACGAGGCCGAAACTGCCTGAAGGGATAGCTGTGCCGCAGACAGGTCCGCCTTTACCAGGCATGACGCAATCCATTTTCTGGCCGCTATCCGCACCCCGCAGACAGTTTTCGTAAATACCGCCCCGAGGGGCGGAGTTGAGTCATCGGCAGGCCGGTCTCCGGGCTCACAGGCAATTCATTGCTGAATTCACGACTCGCCTTCCCGAAAGATGCAGACCATCGCGATGCGAGGGGCCGGATCATGTCCAGTGGCTGCAAGCGCTGATGCGCTCGCATGAGTGTGTTGACCTGCTTACCGTTGCGGGGGCAGCCAAGGCTTCCTGAGCTTGCGATCAGACCTTGTTCCCGTTTCACTCGCTTCAAGCGAGCACCTTCCGAAACGAAGCGCCATCAAGGCGCCGCGAGAGTTTATCAGTCCCCGGGCGAAGCGCGCAGGGATTTAGAGCAACTCGTCCGGCATGAACTCGATCAGCGGTCTGCCGCTGCGCTCGCTCAGGCGCACCTGGGCATGCACGCCGTAGACCTCGGCAATGGTCTGCGCGGTCAGCACCTGGGCCGGCGTGCCCTGCGCCACCAGCTCTCCTGCCTTGAGCAGGTACAGGCGGTCGCAGTAGTGGGCGGCCAGTGGCAGCTCGTGCAGCGCGGCCAGCGTGGTCAGGCCCAGGCTGCGGATCAGGTTCATCAGCTCGAACTGGTGGCGTACATCCAGGTGGTTGGTAGGCTCGTCCAGCACCAGCAGCCTGGTCTGCTGGGCCAATGCCCTGGCCATGAGCACGCGCTGCTTTTCGCCCCCTGAGAGGGTGGAGAACATGCGCTGCGCCAGCGACTGGGCGCGGACCTGAGCCAGGGACTGGGCGACGATGCAGAAGTCTTGCTCGCTGTCCCGGGCGAAAGAGCTCTGATGCGGCGTGCGACCCATGAGCACCACATCGCAGACACGCAGATCGAACTCGCTGGCGCTTTCCTGGGTCAGCACCGCCATGGAGCGGGCATTGTCGCGAGCGCTGCGCAGCCAGACGTCCTGTCCGTCTATGCAGACCGCACCGCTGGCAGGCCTGAGCATGCGGTAGATCATGCGCAGCAGGGTGGATTTGCCGCTGCCGTTGGGGCCGAGCAGGCCGACCAGTTCGCCATGCCGGATATGCAGGCTGATGTCCTTGACAATGGAGGCGGCCGCCGTCTGCCAATGCAGGCGGCTGGCCTCCAGCAGGCGGCAAGAGCTGGGTGCGGAACTCACGGATTGCCCTTTTCCCGCACGCTCTTGCGGCACAGCATCCAGACAAAGAAGGGGCCGCCCAGCAGCGAGGTGATGACCCCCACGGGTACTTCTGCGGGGGCAAAGCTGATGCGCGAGAACACATCGACCCAGATCAGGAAGATGGCACCTGTGAGAGCGGCCACAGGCAGCACGCGCCGGTGCTCGGAGCCGACCAGCATGCGGGCGACATGGGGCACGATGAGGCCGACAAAGCCGATCGGACCCGTCAGCGCCACCAGCACGCCCGTCACCATCGAGACCAGAACGAATAGCCAGCGCCTGGTGCGGGTGGTGTCCACTCCCAGCGTGGCGGCGGTCTCTTCGCCTGCCAGCAGCGCATTGAGTGAGCGGGCCTGTGTCAGCAGCAGGGCCACGCCAGCCGCCAGCAAGGCAGCCGGCAGGCCCAGCTCCTGCCAGCGGGTTCCGGCCAGGCTGCCCAGGGTCCAGGTGAGCACGGAATTGGCCAGTTCGCGCTGATCGGCCGTCAGCACAATCAGGCTGGTGACGCCGCCCAGGCAGTAGGCAATGGCCACGCCGCCCAGAATGAGTCGCGATGCCTGCAATCGTCCATTGGCATGGGCGAGGAAGTACACGGCCACACAGGCCAGCAGCGCGCCGCTGAAAGCGCCCAGCGGCAAGGCCAGCTCGCCGGCAAATGCCAGTGCGCCGAAGGCCAGCACGCTTACGGCCCCGACCGATGCACCGGATGAAACGCCCAGCAGATAGGGGTCGGCCAGCGGATTGCGCACCATGGCCTGCATGGCCACTCCCACCAGCGCAAGGCCTGCGCCGGTCAGGGCTGCGAGCAATACGCGCGGCAGGCGCACGCGCCAGACAATCTGGTACTGGGCGCTGCTCCAGCTGCCTGAAGGCCAGTCCAGGCCCAGTCGCTGACCCAGCTCATAAGCCGTGATCTGCCAAGCTTGCCCAGGGGCGATCCGTACCGGCCCCAAGGTGATGGCCAGAGTCAGAGACAGCAGCAGCACTGCCGCCAACATGGCCAGCCATAGCTTCAGCTGATGGCGTTGCTGGACGAACATCTGTGTCAACGGCTGGGTCATGGCTGCAGCAGGGCGGGGTCCCAAGTGGGCATGGCGCCAGCGGGCCCGAAGCGCGAGGCGAAAGCCTGTGCAAGGTGTCTCATTGTCATTAGCCAGGGCAGACGGTCTGCATGCTGGTGACGAGATCGGGCGGAGGGCGGGCCTCGCAGCCTGTTGCCGTCACGCTGCTCCCCGCAGACGCTCGTTGCACATGCCGACTGCCAGAACTGGGGCCGGGTGGTCAGCGCTCAACAGGCCGGTATCCGGGCTGGCAGATTGCGCGAGGCATGTCACTTCGCCTTCCCGGCGTTGCCGCGCACCTCGTCGAAGAGGCCACGTAGAACACCAGTGACAGACTCCTGCAAGCGCAAAAGCCATGAAGTGGTTTGATCTGCTTACCGTTGCGGGGGCAGCCAAGGCTTTGAACCTTGTTCCCGTTTAACCCGATGAAGCACCGGGCACCTGTCGCATGGAGAAAAAGCCTGCGGCACAGCCGTGCCGAGACTTGTTTCAGCGAAAAATTATATAGCAGCGCATCCAGACATCGTCTGGGAGATCAGGGCGATTCCTTTGGGGGCAGCGAGGCACAGCACAAGGTCGGCGTCGCGTTCAACGAGGCGCTGATGCAAGTTCAGGCACTTTGGCGACGCTGCCCGTGATCGATATCCGATGCCCAAACAGGCTGCAGCCGCCTGAAATGTCGGCGGCGGCTGTTTTTGAGTGGCCGCAGTCAAAACTGAGCTGACATTTGTGCACAAAATAGAGGCTGAGAAAGCCCCCGATTCTGAGGACACCATGAGCATCTGGTCCATCGACGCACAGACCGTCACCCACAGCATTCAGCTCGCTGTCGCGCCGGTTTTTTTTCTGACTGCCGTGGCCGGCATGATCGGCTCCGTAGCGGGGCGGTTGGCCCGCATCATTGACCGGGCCCGCAAGCTGGAGGAAAGCCTGCGCACCCTGGAGGATCACGATCTGATCGCGCGCCACCTCAAGGAGCTGCATTTTCTGCGCGAGCGCGGGCGGCTGGCCAATGTCTCCATTGCGCTGCTGACGCTGTGCGGCATGTGCATAGGGCTGACCATCGTGCTGCTGTTCGTGGGCCAGGCCTACGGCGTCAGCGGCCACGGCTATGCCGTGTTCAGTTTTTTGCTGGGAGTTCTGGCCTTTGTGCTGGCGCTGTGCTGCTTTCTCTGGGAGACCATCATGGCGACACGCATTCTGGACTTCCATATGCTCAGCCAGGCCAGGGCGGCCGTGCGCCATGTGGCGGAGTCCGAGCGCCGTCCCTGAGGGGTCTGCGAGACATGTTTTTCCTGCCTTTGATCCTGGTGCCCATCGTCTTCCTGATGGCACTTGCTCGCCTCTACCAGATTCCCGTGCAGCTGCGCTCGGGGCGGTTGCGGCTGGTCGAACGCGGCAGGCCGGGCTTGCGCCTTGCCACCTTGCTCGCCTATGCCGGTCTGCTGACGGGTAGCGGGGCATTGCTCGCGGCCTTGGTGTATGCGAGCTTTTTCGCGCCCCAGCGCTGGCCCGCCTATCTGCACCTGGCACCTTATCTGGCGCTTTATCCCCTGCTGTACCTAGCGGCTGCCTGGATCTTCTATTACGGCCTGAAGAAGTCTGCTGCCGCCTGAGCTAGTCCTGCATGGGCTCCAGCCAGGCGGCCGCCGCATGGATGATGCAGTCGGTCAGTCGCTGCAGGCTGGCCTGAGCATTGCGGGTGTGGGCCCAGTACATGGGAATGTGGAGATCTCTGCCTGGCAGCAGTTCCATCAAGTCGCCACTGGCCAGCTGCGGGGTGATCAGCTGAGCCGGGTGCATGCCCCAGCCCATGCCCAGTTCCACGGCACGGGTGTAGCCCTGGTTGGAGGGCAGAAAGTGACGCGCATTGTTGCGCCGTCCGTCCAGTCCCAGACCATGCAGCCATTGGTCCTGCAGGCTGTCCTTGCGGCCGTAGTACATCATGGGCGCCTTGGCCAGCATCTGTGCCAGTTCCCGGTCCGACTCGGCTTGGGCCAGATGGCGCTGCACAAACTCCGGGCTGGCCACGGCGATATAGCGCATGCGGCCCAGCGGCCAGGTGTTGCAACCAGCAATCGCCGAGCCCGTGGCGGTGACGGCGGCCATGACTTCACCTTCCTTGATGCGTTTGGCCGTGTGGTCCTGGTCGTCAATGCTGATGTCCAGCAACTCGTTGCCATCCTGCGTGAAAGCCGCCATGGCATCCATGAACCAGGTCGACAGGGAGTCGGCATTGACTGCCAGCTTCAGCGTGGGCAGGGCTGTCTGGCCTTCGGGGACCAGCTCGGGATTCTTGCGGCGCAAATCGTTTTCCAGCAGCGCCACCTGCTCCACATGCAGGCACAGGCGTCGGCCGGCCTCCGTGCCGGTGCAAGGCGTGCCTCGCAGCACCAGCACCTGTCCCACGCGCTCCTCAAGCAACTTGATGCGCTGGGAGATGGCGGAGGGGGTGACATGCAGCTTGCGCGCCGCACGCTCGAAGCTGCCCTCACGCAATACCGCGGCAAGCGCTTCCAGTCCTGCGTAGTCAAACATTAGAAATTCTTCATTGGATTGAGTAAATGTAATTTTACTTAATTGCTGCGTAGAGCAAGAATCCGGGCCGGTTTGAAGGAGTCAGCGGCTCATGGATATGACAACTAATTTTTATTCCGCCTGGATTGCAGGCTTTACGGTGTGCGCTTCGCTCATTGTTTCCATCGGTGCCCAGAACCTGTATGTGCTGCGTCAGGCAGTGCAGGGCGAACATGTGAAGGCCTGCGTGGCTCTGTGTGTGCTCAGCGATGGGCTGCTGGTAGCGCTGGGGGTGGCCGGCATGGCGCAGATGCTGACCAGCTATCCGGCATTGGCCCAGTATCTGACGCTGGGCGGAGCCGCATTCTTGCTGGCCTATGGTCTTTTCGCCTTGCGGCGCATGTGGCTGGCTCCGGATGCAGCCATGGAAGCCGGCGAGCGCAGGGCGGCACCGCGCGGGATGATGAGCGTGCTGGCTGCGCTGGCGGCCATCACTTTGCTCAATCCTCATGTGTACCTGGATACGGTGTTGCTGATGGGCTCGATTGGTGCCCAGCAGGAAGGTGCGGGCCGCTGGTCCTACGTGGTGGGAGCTGCCTCGGCCAGCTGTCTCTGGTTTGTGCTGCTGGCGATGGCGGGGCGCCGTCTCAAGCACCTGTTTGCCAACCCCGGCGCCTGGCGCGTCATGGATGGCATCACCGGCGTGATGATGCTGGGTCTGGCCTGGTGGGTGGCGAGCAGCGCATTCGGAATGGACGTATGAGTCTCAGGTCGAGCCAGCGCTTCGCACTGCGGATTGCTGCGCAGGCGCTGGCTGCGGTTCAAGCCGCTGCAGCCTGCTCCCACAGACCCACGGCTTCGATGAGGTTCCAGCTATTGCATTCGATACGGTAGTGGCCTGTGGCTCCGGTTTTCTGGCTCTGGCCCTCGATCACCACAATGTGCTTGCCATGACGCTGGGCTTGCGAGATCGGGCGGATCTTGTCGTAGTTGTGCTTCTCGGCAATGTCGCCGCGAAAGGCAATCGTCACCTGCTCGCGCCGGGGGAAATAGTCCTTGGCATATTTGTCCAGCGTGCGATCGGCAACCAGCGTGGCCATATCGGGCGAGGTGGCGGAAGAAGTGTTCATCGTGTCTCCTCAAGAGTGGACTCTTGTTGTGTGCAGAATTTGAGCCGGTTTATGACGCAATTGTTGCATTTTGTTTCCGGCGGCGCCAGTGCCAATCTTCATGGCAGATGGCAGCCCTCGTTCTGCACCAACTCGGGCCGCAAGGCAAAACTGCCTCATGGCGCGGACAGCGGCAGTTGCAGACCTGTCTTGATGCGTTCCAGTGCGATCGAGGTGCTGTAGCGGCGAATGTTCTCGTCTCCTTCGAATAGGCGTTTGCAGATGGCCTGGTAATCATCCATGTCGGTTGCCGTGACGACCAGGATGTAGTCGGTTTCGCCCGTCACATAAAAGCATTGCTGCACGGCCGCTTCATCGGCGATTCTGGCCCTGAAGCCGCGCGACAGGTCCGGCCTGTCGTTGACCAGCTGCACGGTGATGATCGCAGTCAGCGTACGGCCCACCTTGACGGGCTCCAGCACGGCCACGTTGGCGGCAATCACCCCGGTTTCCTGCAATCGCTTGATGCGCCGCTGCACGGCCGGGGCCGAGAGGTTGATGTGCTCCGCAATCAGACGCTGTGGCATGAGGTTGTCACGCTGGAGCAGGGCAAGAATCGCGTGGTCAAAGGAGTCCAGATCGGCAGCAGGCATGGTGTGGGATGGGTTGAGAGCGAAACTTGCAGATTCAGGGCCGAAAACGAGCAAATTTCGCGGGTGACATGCAATATCGTACCTGCCTATGTCAAAAAACAGCTGGAATCATTGGTGGCCCGTGTTGGCCGTATTGGGCTCGGTCACTGCACTCGGGCTGGGAACTTCGCTGGCCAAACAGCTGTTTCCCCTGGTCGGTGCCCAGGGTACCTCGGCATTGCGGGTGGGCTTTGCAGCGCTGATTCTGGTGTGCGTCTGGCGGCCCTGGCGCTGGTCGCTCAACCGTCAGCAGGCACAGGCTCTGCTGATTTTCGGCATGGCGCTGGGCGGCATGAACCTGATGTTCTACATGGCGTTGCGCGATATTCCGTTTGGCCTGGCCGTGGCCATAGAGTTTTCAGGGCCGTTGGCCGTGGCCATCTACTACTCACGCCGTGCACTGGACTTTGTCTGGCTGGCGCTGGCGGTTGTCGGGCTGGCCATGATTCTTCCCCTGGGCGGCAATGCTTCGGACCTGAACCTGTCGCCGGTGGGCATTGCCTGCGCGCTCGGAGCCGCCATCTGCTGGGCCTCCTACATCGTGCTGGGGCGCAGGCTGGGCCATATTCCCAGCGGTCAGGCAGTGTCCCTGGGCTTGCTTTGCGCGGCTTTGGTGGTGGTGCCATTTGGCGTGGCCGAGGCCGGGATCAAGCTGCTGACGCCGTCGATCCTGCTGTTCGGTCTGATGGTGGCGGCCATCTCCAGTGCCTTGCCCTACACCTTGGAAATGCTGGCCCTGCGCCGCCTGCCGCCTGCGACCTTTGGCATTGCACTGGCGACCGAGCCGGCGATTGCGGCACTGATGGGCATGCGGCTGCTCAGCGAGCATCTGAGCGCCACGCAGTGGACTGCGATTGCCTGCATCATGGCCGCAGCCATGGGCAGTGCCGTGACGCGACCAGGTAGCAAACCTCCCGCCGTGGATGCATCGGCAGCCACTTCCGGATGAATACCCATGCTATGAAAAGAGGTGCTGTAAGCGCTTGCTAATCAATGCTTTGCAGAATTTTTTCTAGTGAATAACCCTAGAAATTTGCGCAGCAAGCTCTTTTTTCTGTAGCTGGATGGGTCTGAAGCGCTGCTTGGGCAGCGCTTTTTTTTTGCACGTCGGCCTGGCTGCCGGCAGCCGTTTTCTACGATTCCGGAGTCGCTGAAATCCTGAATACTGGCACACAGATAGCGTGTTTCATGACACAGGTGAAGCCAGTCCTCTATGCTCATTTTGAGTCCTGTTTTTTGACCGGTTTTTGCGCTATCCGGTTTGCGGTTTTGGCTGTCGTGGCTACTGCGTATTTGTAGGACTCTCGGTCTATTCAAATCAGGAGCGAGGTGCTACAACGGATGCACACGGTAACGAATGCTTTGCAACATTGCGGCACTGATTCGAACCCTGGTGCCGCCACGGGAGGTCATATGGATGTCATCAGCAATTCCGCAGCACGCTATGTCCGCCTGCGTGAAGAAGAAATGTCGCTGGACGAGTATCTGAGCCTTTGCCTGCGTGACCCTATGGCCTACGCGGGTGCCGCACAGCGCATGTTGGCGGTCATCGGCGAACCCGAGATGGTGGATACCCGCAACGACCCCGTGCTGTCGCGCCTGTTCGCCAACAAGGTCATCCGCCGCTACCCCGCTTTCTCCGAGTTCTACGGCATGGAAGATGCCATCGAACAGGTGGTGAGCTTCTTCCGCCATGCAGCCCAGGGGCTGGAGGAGCGCAAGCAGATTCTCTATCTGCTGGGACCGGTGGGCGGCGGTAAAAGCTCGATTGCCGAGCGCCTCAAATACCTGATGCAGAAGGCCCCGTTCTACGCGCTCAAGGGATCGCCGGTGAACGAGTCGCCGCTGGGTCTGTTCGACCCCGTGGAAGACGGTCCGATTCTGGAAGAAGAGTTCGGCATTCCGCGCCGCAATCTGCAGCATGTGCTCTCGCCCTGGGCCGTGAAGCGACTGGAGGAGTTTGGCGGAGACATTCGCCAGTTCCGCGTGGTCAAGCGCTACCCCAGCATTCTCAAGCAGATCGGCATTGCCAAGACCGAGCCTGGCGACGAGAACAACCAGGACATCTCGAGCCTGGTGGGCAAGGTGGACATCCGCAAGCTGGAAAATTTCTCACAGGACGACACCGACGCCTACAGCTACTCGGGCGGCCTGTGCCTGGCCAATCAGGGTCTGCTGGAATTCGTCGAAATGTTCAAGGCACCCATCAAGGTGCTGCACCCCTTGCTGACCGCCACCCAGGAAGGCAATTACAAGGGCACCGAGGGGTTTGGCGCCATTCCTTTCGACGGTGTGGTGCTGGCCCACAGCAATGAAAGCGAGTGGAAGGCCTTCCGCAACAATCGCAATAACGAGGCCTTCCTCGACCGCATCTACATTGTCAAGGTGCCTTACTGCCTGCGCGTGAGCGAGGAGGTCCGCATCTATGAAAAGCTGATCCGGGAGTCTTCGCTGACCAACGCCATCTGCGCGCCCGGCACGCTCAAGATGATGGCGCAGTTCTCGGTGCTCACACGTCTCAAGGAGCCGGAAAACTCCAGCATCTTCAGCAAGATGCAGGTCTATGACGGCGAAAGCCTCAAGGACACGGACCCCCGTGCCAAGAGCTACCAGGAATACCGCGACTATGCGGGCGTGGATGAGGGCATGGAGGGCATCTCCACCCGCTTTGCCTTCAAGATCCTGGCCAAGGTCTTCAACTACGACAGCACCGAAGTGGCGGCCAACCCCGTGCACCTGATGTATGTGCTGGAGCGGCAGATCGAGCGCGAGCAGTTCCCTGCCGAGCTGGAGACCAAGTACATAGGCTTCATCAAGGAATATCTGTCGCAGCGCTATGCCGAATTCATCGGCAAGGAAATCCAGACTGCCTATCTGGAGAGCTACAGCGAGTACGGCCAGAACATCTTTGACCGCTACGTCACCTACGCCGACTACTGGATTCAGGACAGCGAGTACCGCGACACCGATACTGGCGAGGTGTTTGATCGCAATGCGCTCAATGCCGAACTGGAGAAGGTGGAAAAGCCTGCCGGCATTGCGAACCCCAAGGATTTCCGCAACGAGATCGTCAACTTCGTGCTGCGGGCAAGGGCCAACAACCAGGGCAAGAACCCGAGCTGGACCAGCTACGAAAAGCTGCGCGTGGTGATCGAGAAAAAGATGTTCTCCAACACCGAGGAGCTGCTGCCTGTCATCAGCTTCAACGCCAAGGCCAGTGCCGAGGATGCGCGCAAGCACGAGGACTTTGTCACCCGCATGGAAGCCAAGGGCTATACGCCCAAGCAGGTGCGACTGCTCTGCGAGTGGTATCTGCGCGTGCGCAAGAGCAGCTGACCGAGGGACCGGTGGTCGTCCTGGGCGACCACCGGCGCGATGATTGAGAACAGTCCCTGGAGATGGGAGCACAGATGGCACTGCATATCATCGACCGCAGGCTTGCAGGCAAGAACAAATCGGTGGGCAACCGCGAGCGGTTTGTGCGGCGTTTCAAGGAACAGATCGCGGAAGCGGTACGCAAGGCCGTGTCTGCGCGCGACATCCGCCATATCGACCAGGCGGAAACCATCACCATCCCGAAAAAGGACATTCAGGAGCCGGTCTTCAGGCATGGGCAGGGCGGTATCCGCGATGTCGTGTTGCCTGGCAACCAGGAACATGTGCGCGGCGATCGCATTGCCCGCCCGCCCAGCGGGGGCGGCGGTTCAGGCTCGCAGGCCAGCGACAGCGGCGAGGGGCAGGACGACTTCACCTTCACGCTGACCAAGGAAGAGTTCATGGATCTCTTCTTTGAAGACCTGGCCCTGCCGCGCCTGTTGCGCAACCATATCGGTAACACCCTGCAATACAAGACCAGGCGCGCGGGCTACAGCCATGACGGCACGCCCAGCAATCTGGCATTGGTGCGAACCATGCGCGGCGCCCTGGGGCGACGTATTGCACTGACCAAGGCCGCGCATCGCGAGCTCAAGGAACTGGAAGAGCAGCTCGAAGCCTTGTTGGCGCAGGATGACGGCACCAGCGAGGCGGTAGCCGAGTTGCAGCGTCAGATCGACGCCCTGCGGGAGCGCATAGGCGGAGTGCCATTTCTCGAACAGCTGGATCTGCGGTTTCGCAACCGCAGCAAGGTGCCGGTGCCCAGCAGCCAGGCCGTGATGTTCTGCGTGATGGACGTGTCAGGCTCCATGGATCAGGAGCGCAAGGAGCTGGCCAAGCGCTTCTTCATTCTGCTGTACCTGTTTCTCACCAGGCATTACGACAAGATCGAGATCGTCTTCATTCGCCATCACACCCAGGCGGCGGAGGTCAGCGAAGACGAGTTCTTCCACTCTACCGAGAGCGGTGGCACGGTGGTCAGCAGCGCGCTGGTTCTGCTTGAGCAGATCATCAGGGCCCGTTACCCGGTCAATGACTGGAATATCTATGTGGCCCAGGCCAGCGATGGCGACAACTTCAGCGACGACGGAGGAAAATGCCACAGCATCCTTGCTGAGAGAATACTGCCGCTGGTGCGCTACTACGCTTATCTGCAGGTGGTGCTCGAGGAGCAGAGCCTTTGGGATGAGTACAACCGTCTGCTGCCGCTGTTTCCCCATTTCGCCATGCGCAAGGTATCGGCCGCCAACGAGATCTATCCGGTGTTCCGTGATCTCTTCAAAAAGGATGGGGTATCGATATGAACCTCAATCTCTATCCCGTGCTGGATCTCAGGGCCAGCAAAAGAGCCGGCAATTCGCACACGCAAGGGGAGTCGCGTTACCGCGATGTGCCGCAGGCGCCGCTGGTGGCGTCCCAGCGGCCGTCGTCCCCGCTGCCCGACCCCAGCGACTGGACCTTCGAGCTCATCGAGCAGTATCACGCGGCGATTGCTGCCACGGCCGAGCGCTATGGCCTGGACACCTATCCGAACCAGCTGGAGATCATTACGGCCGAGCAGATGATGGATGCCTATTCCAGCGTCGGCATGCCCGTGAACTATCGGCACTGGAGCTATGGCAAGGAGTTTCTGGCCACGGAGCGCCGCTACCGGCGCGGCCATATGGGGCTGGCCTACGAGATCGTCATCAACGCCAACCCCTGCATCAGCTATCTGATGGAGGAAAACAGCACGGCCATGCAGGCCCTGGTAATTGCCCACGCCGCCTATGGGCACAACAGCTTCTTCAAGAACAACTATCTGTTTCGCATGTGGTCCGACGCCGGCAGCATCATCGACTATCTCGTCTATGCGCGCGACTATGTGGCGCAATGCGAGGAGCGCTACGGCCTTGACAGCGTGGAGCAGTTGCTGGACTCCTGCCATGCGCTGTCGAACTTCGGCGTGGATCGCTATTGCCGGCCCTCGCACAAAAGCCTGTCGCGCGAGCGCGCCGAGCGCGAGGAGCGCGAGGCCTATGTGCAGCAGCAGGTCAATGTGCTGTGGCGCACCCTGCCTGCCCGAAGGGACAAGGACAAGGACAGCACGGTGCCGGGCAGCGAGCGCTTCCCCCGGGAGCCCGAAGAGAACATCCTGTATTTCATCGAGAAGAACGCTCCCTTGCTCGAGCCCTGGCAGCGTGAGATCGTGCGTATCGTGCGCAAGATCGCCCAGTATTTCTACCCGCAGCGCCAGACCCAGGTCATGAACGAAGGCTGGGCCACGTTCTGGCATTACACCCTGCTCAACACCTTGTACGACGAAGGCTGGCTGACCGATGGCGTGATGCTGGAGTGGCTGTCATCGCACACCAATGTGATCTACCAGCCGCCCGCAGGCCACCGGGCATTCAGCGGCATCAACCCCTATGCGCTGGGCTTTGCCATGTACCGCGATATCCGGCGCATCTGCGAAAAGCCGACCGAGGAGGATCGCCGCTGGTTCCCCGACATGGCCGGCACACCATGGTTGCCGGCGCTGCACCACGCCATGCGCAACTACAAGGACGAGAGCTTTGTCGGCCAGTTCCTGAGCCCGCAGCTGATGCGTGATATGCGCTTGTTCTCCCTGCATGACGATCCCGAAGAGCGTGATGTGCTGGTCAGCGCCATCCACGACGAAGACGGCTATCGCACGCTGCGCCAGTTGCTGTCGCAGCAATACGACCTGGGAGCGCGTGAGCCCAACATTCAAGCCTGGAGCGTGAATCTGCGTGGCGACCGCAGTCTGACGCTGCGGCATACCCAGTACCAGGGCAGGCCGCTGGCCGAGGATGCGCAGGAAGTGCTCAAGCATGTCGCCAGGCTATGGGGATTTGGCGTGCACCTGGAAAGTGTCAACGGCGATGGCGAGACACCGGTGCTGCTGCATTCTGTGCCAGCTCCCTCGCATTGAGACACTGCAAGTGAAAATGGTTTCAAACGCTTTTCTGTAAAGCGCTATAAGCTATCAAACTGAAAGCAAAAAGCGCTGCCGTAGCAGCGCTTTTTTTAGGCTCGGGCCGTCAAGTGCAGTCCGCGGCCGGGTCTGCCCGGCCATGGGACTATGCAGTGCAGCCGCTACACCCTGTGAAGAAGGGCGTGGCCTGTGCGCATCAGAACGCAGGAACCACGGCGCCCTTGTACTTTTCCTGGATGAACTTCTTGGTGTCTGCCGAGTGCAGAGCGCTCATCAGCTTGGCAATGTCGGCGCCGTTGGCGCGGTCCTTGCGGGCCACCACGATATTGGTATAGGGCGAGTCGGCGCCTTCGATGAACAGCGCATCCTTGGTGGGGTTGAGCTTGGCTTCGATGGCGTAGTTGGTGTTGATCAGAGCCAGGTCGACATCAGCCAGTGCGCGGGGCAGCAAAGGCGCTTCCAGTTCCTTGAACTTCAGCTTCTTGGGGTTCTTGACGACGTCCAGAGCTGTGGGGGTCAGGCTCTTGGGGTCCTTGAGCTCGATCAGGCCATGCTTGGCCAGCAGGATCAGCGCGCGGCCGCCGTTGGAGGGGTCGTTGGGAATGGCCACGGTGGCGCCATTCTTCAGATCCTTGATGTTCTTGATCTTGCTGGAATAGGCGCCGAAGGGCTCCACATGCACCTTGCCGTTGGGCACGGCCACCAGCGAGGTCTTGCGGTCCTTGTTGTAGCTGTCCAGATAGGGCTGGTGCTGGAAGAAGTTGGCATCCAGCTGCTTGTCTTCCACTGCGGCATTGGGCTGGACGTAGTCGCTGAACTCCTTGATTTCCAGATCGATGCCCTGAGCCTTCAGTGCGGGCTTGATGTGGTTGAGGATTTCGGCGTGAGGCACGGCCGTGGCGCCCACCTTGAGCACGTCAGCGGCCTGGGCCGACAGCGCCAGAGTGGCAATAGCGATAGCAGAAAGAGCTTTCTTCAACATTGGTTCTGACTTTCTTCAGCAAGTTGCGATAAATCCCGGGCCTTGTCTGGGCCGCAGTGAACTAAGGTGCATAGTCTAGTGCCCTGTACCAAGGCCTGCAGGACATTTTTCTTATTTGGTTATAAGAGCGTCGTTTTTTATACAAAGTTTCCCTGTCATGAATCCCGAAATGCTGGAGCGCCTGGTGCGCGTGTCTATGCCCTATGGCAAGTACAAGGGCCGCCTGATTGCCGATCTGCCCGGCAATTACCTCAACTGGTTTGCCCGCGAGGGCTTTCCCAAGGGGGAGGTCGGCCAGTTGCTGGCCTTGATGCAGGAGCTCGACCACAACGGACTCAGTGCCTTGCTGGAGCCGATTCGCAGGGCCCAGGGCCTGCCGCCAAGGGCGCAGGAATAGGCCGCAACAGGGTTCTCGGCCAGGCGTGAGTTGCACAGAACAGGAGATGAAATCGGCGTGCCCGGGCTGCGGCCGGGTTGCGCGAGGCTTCAGCTCCCGGGGCCTTGTGCCAGATCCGCATGCTGGACAATGCGTCCCTTGCCCGCATGCTTGGCCTCATACATGGCTTCGTCCGCTGTCTGCAGCAGGTTTGCCGTGGAGCTGCCTTGCACGCTGATGGAGATGCCGATGCTGCAGCCGACCTGAACCATCACTCCGCCTTGCAGCGCGATCGGCTGGCGCACGGCCTCCATGCAGCGCTTCATCACGGACATGGCCTCTTCGGGCACGTGCAGGCCGGACAGCAGCACCACGAATTCATCCCCGCCCAGGCGTGCAACGCAGTCGCCAGCCCGAGCCTGGGCCAGCAGACGGGCCGCGACCACGCGCAGAACCTCGTCGCCTGCGTCATGGCCCTGGGTATCGTTGACCTGTTTGAAGCCATCCAGGTCCATGAAGCACACGGCAACCATCTGACCGTCGGCCAGTTCCTGGTTCAGCGTTTCCTCGAGCGCGCGGCGGTTGGCCAGGCCCGTCAGCGCGTCGTGATTGGCAAGATGGTTGGCGGCTTGTTCGCCGCGCTTGAGGGCGTCGATGTCCACCAGGATCCAGAGCGACTCTTCGGCGTTGAGCAATGTGCCCGATGCATCGACCCACAAAAGCTTGCCTTCGGCATTGCGCATCTGGAACTGCGCATGGAATTTGCCCCGGGCGAGCAAGGAGCTATAGGCTTTCTCGCCGATGCGCCGGTAGGAGGCCTCATCCGGGTACAGCGTGCGCGTGGACGCGCCCTGCAGTGCCGCAGCCGACTGCTTGAGCAGACGGCGCATGGCCGGGTTGGTCCAGACGATCTTGCGCTCGCGCAGGCGCGCCATGCCGATCAGATCATTGTCGATGACCAGCTCCTGCTCCTTGCGGATGCGGCGTTCACGCTGCTGCAGACGGTATAGCGCCACCGAGCCCAGGGCGATGAAGGCGATGCACAGGGCGGCCAGGCCCCAGGCCCGCCAGGCAGAGGCGCGCCACATGGCCATATAGGCTTCGGTGCCGAGTCCCGTGAACACGGTCAGCGGATATCCGGGCAGCCGGTGGTAGGCCGTGATGCGCTCCACGCCATCAATCAGGGTCGGCGTGATGTACCAGCCTTCCTCGCGGTTGCGGCCGACGGCACGGTGATACTCGGGCGAGACGGCGGCCTTGCCGATGCCGGCTTCGGCGTCCTGGCTTTCGGCCGGATAGCGTGCGACCAGCCGGGCCTGATCGGTGCGCAGCGCCATGGCGCTGCTCGTGCCAAAGGACTGGCGCTGGAACAGTTGGTGAAAATGCTCCGCCGCGACGATGGCATAGACGATGCCCTGGAACTGACGGTCATCGGACTGAAGACGCCGGGCCAGCACGATGGACCATTTCCCGAAGGAGTGGCTGATCAGCGGCTCGGACACCACCATCCGGTCTGTTTCGCGGGCTTGGGCGAAATAGTCGCGGTCGGCCACCGAAAACGGCAGATCGGCTTCGCTGGGCGCGATCAGCACCTGGCCCGCGCTGTCAGTGGTGCGCAAGGCCGTGACAAAAGGGATCAGGGCACGCTGCTCCTGCAGCATTTCATACAGGGCCGAGTTGGCAGCGGGCATGCCGTCAGAGCTGCGTGCATGATAACGGCTGGCAATCGCCGACAAGGCGTTCTCGACCAGTCTCACCTCGGCAGCCAGCTCCAGGCTCAGGCTGCGTGCCTGGTGTCGGGTGACGGCCACTCCCAGCTCCATGTCCGCGCGGTAATTGGCATGCACGCCCAGCCAGGTGGCAAAGCACAGCAGGGCGGCTACCAGCAGGTTGCCGAGCACGATGCGACGCAAAAGCCGGTGAGGATGAAAGCCTGTCATCTTGATTCTTGAGTTTCCTGATTGGCAGCCCGGGCCGCAAGCGACGCGGTCACCGGCCCAGTAAAACATCGCCGATCTCGGCAGTGCAATAGCCACTGGAAAGTCTATCGGAGGCTGCGGCTCGCAACCGTGGGCCGCCGCCGCGCCCGATCATTGTTTGCCTTTTGCCACACCATCCGGTTGCCGCGATCTCTGGGCAGGCTAGGCATAGGGCATGGCTTGCGCACAGCGATCTCTGCGCGGCGCTTGCGATCCTTGTGCTTCCAGCCGTCCGGCCTCGGCGAGCCGGGCTGGATGACGGAGCCCGATCCTTTCGGAAATAGTGACGCCTTTGCTTACATTGAAAATGAGAATTGATATCATTTGAGTTTCGCCCGAGCTTTATCTCCATCGCACCATGTCCGCTGCCGAATCCGTCATTCACCGCGAAGTCACCGCGCTTTACATCGACCATCACGGCTGGTTGCAGGGCTGGTTGCGCAAAAAGGTCGGCAATGCCTTCGATGCGGCCGATCTGGCGCAGGACACCTTCGTGCGCATACTCGGGGTGCGCGAGCCGCAGCAGATTGAGTCGCCGCGTGCCTATCTGACCACGGTGGCCAAGGGCGTGCTGGTCAACTGGTGCCGGCGCCAGGCGCTGGAGCGCGCCTATCTGGATGCGCTGGCCCTGCTGCCCGAGCCCGAAGCGCCGTCGCCCGAGCACAGGGCCCTGGTGCTGGAGGCCTTGCACGAGATAGATGCCATGCTCGATGCCTTGCCGCCCCTGGTGCGGCGCACCTTCCTGCTGTCGCAGCTGGAAGACATGAAGTACGACGCCATCGCGCTGCAACTGGGCGTGTCGCTGAGCAGCGTCAAGCGCTACATGGCCCAGGCTTTCAGGCATTGTCTGGCGCTGATGGATTGAAGCGCCATGGATGCACGCCTGCTTGACGAAGCCGCGGACTGGCTGGTCCGCCTCAACGATGAAGGCCTGACGGCGGCCGAGCATGCCGCCTTCGAGCGCTGGCGCCATAGCAGCGCCGACCATGAAGGCGCCTGGATGCGGGCCGAGCTGCTGATGGGCAAGCTCGGTGGCCTGCCGACAGCGTTGGCCATGCCTGCACTGGACCGAACGCAGCGCCGCAGCCGAAGAGCCGCCGTGGCCAGACTGGCGGTGCTGCTGGCAGCCGTGCCTGGTGGCTGGATGAGCTGGCGCATGGTGCAGCAGCAGGGCTGGACGGCCGATCTGCGCACTGCTACGGGAGAGCAGCGCAGCGTGACGCTGGCCGATGGCAGCCGTTTGCTGCTGGATACGGCAAGCGCCGTGGATATCCGCTTCGATGCGCACCAGCGCCTGATTCATCTGCGTCGAGGCTCCATCCTGCTGGAAACCGCCGCCGATCCTAGCGGTGTGGACCGGCCCTTGCTGGTGGCGACGGCCGTAGGGCGTCTGCGGGCACTGGGCACGCGCTTTTCGGTGCAGCAGGACAGCGAGGGCCGGTTCGTGGACCTGGCCGTGACGCAAGGTGCGGTCGAAGTCACGCTGCAGGGAGCCTCCCGGCCTGCGCTGGTGGTGCCTGCGGGCAACTGGGCGCGCTTGACTGAGCGGGGCGCCGGAGCGCTGGAGACGGCGAGTGCGCAGCAACTGGCCTGGGCGCAGGGCATGCTGGTGGCGGATGCCATGCCCATGTCCGAAGTCTGCGCACGGTTGGCACGCTACCGCTCCGGTCTTCTGCATTGCGCCCCCGAGGTGATGGCCATCAAGGTCTCGGGAGCCTATCCCCTGGCTGATACCGATCGGGCATTGGCCATGCTGGCCGAGACCTATGCCGTGAGCGTGCACCAGCGCTGGCGCGGATACTGGGTCACGGTGGCGGCGCGCTGAGTCCGCTGGAGCGGCCAAAAAAAATGCAGGCGGCTGAGACTTTTTCGCAAGTTGTTTGGCAAGCAAGGTGAACCACTCATTTTTTGCTTCCAAAGGACTGCTTTTCATGCCTGCTTCCATGGCTTCCCGTTCCCTGCCAAATCCTGTATTTAGACCCGTTGCGCGCGCCGCCCGACTTGCCCTGCTGGGCTGGGCGCTGGCGGCAAGCGCCGTGCAGGCTTCCGAGCCGTCGGCCGCCGGCCAGGCCCAGACCTACCGGATAGAGGCAGGCCCGCTGGGCCGGGTGCTTTCCGAGGTGGCGGCCACGGCTGGCATGGCGCTGTCCTTCGACCCAGCGCTCACCCAGGGCCGGCAAAGTCCGGTTCTGGCTGGCAGCTACACGCCGCGCGAGGCATTGCAGCGTCTGCTGGCCGGCAGCGGTCTGGAACTGGTCTCGCGTCCCGGCGGCAGCTACACCCTGCAAAGGCAGGCCGTGGCTCCCATCTCGGGTGAGGAGGGCAGCACGCTATCCGAGGTGCGCGTGACGGCTCAGGCCGAGCGCAGCGGCACCACGGAAGGCACGGGAAGCTACACCCAGACGGGGCCCAGCCGCACGGCCACGGGCCTGAACCTGACGCTACGCGAGACGCCGCAGTCGGTCAGCGTGATGACGCGCCAGCGCATGGATGACTTCAAGCTGGAGACGCTGGCCGATGTGCTGGAGCAGACGCCGGGCATTGGCGTCTATCGCCAGAACAACGCGACGGACTTCCAGGCCCGCGGCTCGGAGGTAAATCTGCAGGTCGACGGCATGTCCCAGCTCAGCAACGGCTGGTACTTCGTCACCAGCACCATGTATGCGCTGGACGATATGGCCGAGATGGACCGTGTCGAGGTGCTCAAGGGCTCGTCGGGACTGGTTGTCGGCAAGGGCGGCTATGGCGCCACCGTCAACCTGATCCGCAAGCGCCCCACGCGCGAGTTCCAGGCCAGCGTGCGCGCCAATGCCGGCAGCTGGGATACCTACCGTGCGCAGGCCGATATAGGCGGCTCGCTCAACGAGGCCGGGACGCTGCGCGGCCGCGTCGTGGCCTCCATGACGGACGCGGGCAGCTTCCGCGACAATGAAAAGAGCAACAGCAAGATGCTGTTTGGCACGCTGGAGGCGGATCTAACGCCCGATACCCTGCTGAATCTGGGCATCACGCTGCGTCAGCGCGAGGCTCGCGGCTTCGGCACGACCCGGCCCATACAGCGCTACACCGCGGCAGGTGCCGAAGTGGGGCTGATGCCGCGTTCGTTCAACAACGGTGCGCCCTGGTCGGGCTATGAACAGGACAGCACCGAGCTGTTCGGCAGCGTGGAGCAGCGTCTGGCCCATGACTGGACGGCAAGTCTGAAGTTCTTCCATCAGAGCGTGAAGATGGACGACATGACACTGGGCTACCTCTGGAACAGCACCACTGCTGCCTATCTGCCCTGGCAGGACGTGGAAAACCGCAACTGGTCGGTCAATCTCGATGTCAAAGGCCCGTTCAGCTTGCTGGGACGCACGCACGAGCTGCTCGCCGGCATGGGCATGTCGCGCTACCACAGCGGTCTGCTCTACGGCAGCTCCAAGAGCGTGCCACTGGCCAATCTGGGCCTGAGCTACGCCCAGGGCGGCGGCGCGCTGGCCCAGCCAGACTTCAACAACTGGAACTATGACCGCCATGTATTCAACCAGCGCCAGCGTTATGCCTATGCTGCAGGGCGCTTCCGCCTGGCAGATCCGCTGCAGCTGATTGCCGGCATGCGTGTGACGCAGTACCGCCAGCATGACGTGACGCCCACCTGGTGGAACTACGATATGCGCGAAACCGTCACCACGCCCTATGCAGGCCTGGTCTATGAAGTGCATCCCCAGGTCTCGCTGTACGGCAGCTACGCCACCATCTTCAAGCCGCAAAGCGCTCAGGACGCGCAGGGTCGCACCCTGGATCCCGAGCAAGGCAAGACCTTTGAAGTCGGCGCCAAGGGCGAATTCCTAGACAAGCGACTCAACGCCAGCATCGCCCACTTCTGGATGAAGACCGACAACTCGGCCGAGGAAACCGGCGCCTTCACGCCTGGCGGCGATATTGCCTACCGTGCCGTCAACGGCGCCACGCGGCGCGGCTGGGAGCTGGAGCTGTCGGGCGAGCTGGCGCGCGGCTGGCAAGTCCAGGGTAGCCTGGTGCAGCAAAACAGCTCGCTGACCAGCTCCAGCCTGTATCCCAAGTACCAGCTCAAGCTCGGCAGCACCTACCGCTTCGAAGGCGGCGCGCTGCGCGGTCTGACGCTGGGGGCGGCGACTCGCTGGCAAAGCAAGACTTCGACCAGCGACAGCCACAACACTCTGGCACAGCAGTCCTACGCGGTGCTGGATCTGATGGCCCGCTACCAGGTCGACAAGCATCTGTCGCTGAGCCTGAACGTGAACAATCTGCTGGACAAGAAATACTTTGCTGGCGTCAGCAATCTGGGCGGCCTCTACTACACCTGGGGTGCGCCGCGCAGCGTGAACGTGGGCATGCGCTACGACTTCTGAGGGCTGGCAGCACTCGGGTCCTCGAGTCCGTCGGCCACTTCTGCCTGAGTGCGGCGCGCCAGACGGGCGATTGCTGGCCTGCTTTGCCATGGTTCAGCCAAGCCCGGTGGGGGCCGGCCTGTGCCAGGGCGTGGCGCGGATGACCCTTTTTGGGTTTTCGTTTGTCATACATAAAGAAAGGGCCTTGCGGCCTGCTTTGCCCCGGGCTGTCCGGGGCCTCCATCTCTTTCCTTATGTCATGACTCCATTCTTTCTACGCCTTGTGGGCAGCAGCGTCCTGTCCCGGCTGCTGGCCGCCGTCCTGGGTGGCTATCTGCTGGCCAGCGCCCTGGCCGTATTCCTGGCGACAGTCCTCTCCGAGCCGCGCGCCGAGTCGGTGCTGGCGGGCATGCTGTGGAGTTTCCCTGCGTATCTGCTGGCCGTGATCTGGGCCTTTTCGCCGGTGCCGCCGGGCCGCGTCTGGCTGGGGCTGCTGCTGCCCAGCATCGTGCTGGCGGGCGCCTCGGCCTGGCTGGCTGGAGGAGTTTGAGCATGGCCGAGCGTAAAAATGCGGGCGGAGCAGGCCAGGGCGGTTTTCGCCAGGCCCAGGCCTGGCTGCACACCTGGTGCGGCCTGTGGTTTTCCTGGTTGCTGTTCGCGGTCTTTTTCACGGGGACGCTGGCGGTCTTCGAGGAGCCCATCTCCCACTGGATGACACCCGAGCATCACGCCCAGGAGCAGGCGCAGGCGGCCGCCCGAGCCTCCGGCCAGCGTGGTGGGGATCTGGGCCAGCGCCTGGCCTGGGGCTTGGCCCATATGGAAAAACACCATCCAGGGGCCGAGATGTGGGAGCTGTGGCCTTCGGATGCCGAGGGCGCTGGCGACCTGCGTGTCTACTGGTTCGATGAAAAGCGCCAGTACGCTGCGGCCGAACTGGATTCCGCCACCGGGCAGCCGCTGGGCAAGAACCAGTCTCATAGCGCCGTGCGCGCCACCAAGGGTGGCCACCATTTCGTGGATTTCCACTACCGGCTGCATGCAGGGCAGGCGGGCCTATGGGTGGTCGGCATTGCAGGCATGGCCATGCTGGTGGCGCTGCTCAGCGGGGTCATCACGCACAGACGCATCTTCAAGGACTTCTTCACCTTTCGTGCCCGCAAGGGGCAGCGCAGCTGGCTGGATGCCCACAATGCGGTGGCGGTGCTGACGCTGCCGTTCCAGATCATGATTGCCTATACGGGGATTGCCATCTCCGCCTCGACCTTGATGCCGGCCGGCATTGCGGCCTATTTCGGCACCGGCAGCCAGGGACTGCGCGACTATGTGGTGGCGCTCAACGAGTCGGACAGGCCGGCACCGTCGGGCCGGGCCATGGCAGTTCCGCAGCTGGAGCCGTTTGTGCAACGCGCTCAGGTGCTGATGGGCCAGCCCGTGCGGGCCGTGGTCGTGGACAACCCCGGCGATGCGGCGGCACGCATCGGCGTCTACGGCTGGAACAGCGAGGAGGAAATGCAGCAGCGCCTGAACCCAACGACCGGCATGGTGATGTTCTCGGCGGCGACAGCCGAGGTGCTGAGGCTGCGCCAGCCTGGCGAGGTGGACGGTGGTGACGCCTCCATGGCCAAGTCGGTGATAGGTAGCCTGCACCAGGTGGAGTTCGGCGGCCAGGCGCTCAAGTGGCTGTATTTCCTCTGCGGGCTGGCGGGCAGTGCCATGATGGCCAGCGGTGCCATCCTGTTCATGGTCAAGCGCCGCGGCAAGCACCTGGGCCGGCAGGCCGGCGAGTTCGGCAGCGCAACGGCGCGCGTGTACCGGCTCGTCGAAGGACTCAATGTCGCGGCCATCGCCGGTCTGGGCCTGGGCTGCATAGGCTATCTGTGGGCCAACCGCCTGGTTCCCGTCGGGCTGTCCCATAGAGCGAGTTGGGAGCTGGCGGTGTTCTTCGGGCTGTGGGGCTTGACGCTGCTGCATGCCTTGGTGCGAGCTCCCGCAGCGGCATGGCGGGAGCAGTTGGGCCTGTTGGCCGCCTTGTGCCTGCTGCTGCCGCTGCTGAACTGGATCACGGTCGGTGACAGTCTGCCTGCGCAGATCGCTCGCGGCGACTGGGAGAGCGCTGGGGTGGAGCTGAGCGCCATGGCGCTGGGATTGCTTGCAGCCTGGGCCTGGCAATATCTGCGACGCCGCAGCGTCCGTTCGGAAAGCCCGGTTTCAGCGGGCAAGATGGAGGTGGGAGCATGAATGTATTGCAAGCATCGTGGCTGGCATTTGCGCTGAGCTTTGCGGGCATGGCGGCGCTGGCGTTTGCCATGGAACGCCACCACGAGCAGCTCACGGCTGCCATGGAGATCTCTGCGGCGCGAGCGCGGCTGCTGCGCGCAGTGGGAGCAGGGCTGCTGGCTGCGGCGGTCATGCCCTGCGTACAGGCCTGGGGTTGGTCCGTAGGCGTCGTGGCCTGGCTGGGCTGGCTATCGGCAGGCGCATTGCTCGTCGTTGCCCTGATCAGCATCGCTGCCCGCGGGGCCGCTGCGGCTGCCTGCATTCTGGCTGCGGTTGCAGCGATCATGGCCGCTGTCTGGAGCGCCTGAGTTCGCGGTGGAGGCCGGCATCGGCGGCTACGACCAGCTTATGGTGCATGGCTGTGTCCGTGCATCTGGCGTGTGGCGGGCAGATGCTTTTTTCGGGTGCTGTGCTGCCGGGGAGCACAAATCATGCAGAGCGCGATGAAAAAAGGATGCAAAAAAGGGATGCAGGTGCATCCCTTTTTTGACAGTGGCCGCAGGCCCGGCGTGCCGGGCTGCACCAAGGCCTGTTGATTACTTGACAGCTGCGCGAGCGGCTTCTGCCTTGGCCTTGGCATCGTCCAGCTGCTTTTGCAGGGCTGCAGCCTCGGCTTCGGCCTTCTTGGCCTCTTCTTCCTTGGCCTTCTTGGCTTCGGCTTCCTTGTCGCCACCGCCCATGGCGCCGGCAATGGCGTTGCCGGCCATGGTGCCGGCAACGGCACCGACGGCAGCGCCGGCCATGGTGCCCATCATGCCGGAGCCACGAGCGGCAGGTGCCGCTGCAGCTGCGGGTGCGGCAGCAGGGGCCGCTGCGGCAGCGGGGGCTGCTGCAGGAGCCGCAGCCTTGGGCGCGGCGGCGGCAGGAGCCACGGGTGCGGGCTGAGCCGGCGCCTTGTTGCCGATGCTGGCAGGGCGCACGGACTTGCTGCTGCCCATGCGCTTGGCCTGAGCCAGCGAAGGCACGGTCAGCGATGCGATGGCGATGGCAATCACGGAGGCGGCAGCACGGTACGAAGTCTTCACGAAATGGTTTCCAGTCATGGTTGTCATAGACGGCGGCCTGCACTCAGACGAGCGAAGGCAACCAGCATGCCCTGCAACGGTTGTCGCAAAAGGCTTGCTTGCTATGGTATTTAAAGTCGAGAGGTGGATTTTCAAGGTGCCGAGCTGAAACTGTCCGTAAAAGGACAGGGCTCGGATCCTGACGGCCGGATGTTGTGTAATGTATGAGGCCGCACGCTATTGTAGGAACAGTCTGCGTGCGCAAAAGTTCCAGCAGTCTTCAATGCAGGGAAATAGTCATGAAGTGCCCCGCAGCGCTTGGTGCATCAGCGGGGCATGCTATCGAATCGGAGGAAGATTGCTTTAGCGCTTCTGGTGCAGTTGCACCCAGTCCAGAAAGCGTGTCATGTACTTGACGAGGAAGTCATGGCTGCCCTGGCCGATCTTGCCGTCGGCGTCGAGCAGCGTGTCGGACCAGCGCACAAAGCCCTCGGGCTGGGGCAGGGTGGGCATGTCCAGCGACACCAGTACATTGCGCAGGTGCTGCTGGGCCATGGCCGTGGCGGCCGCTCCGGGCGAGCAGCCGATCACGGCGGCCGGCAGTCCTGCCCAGACGGATTGGCCATAGGGACGGCTCAGGCCGTCGAGCACGTTCTTGAGCGATGCGGGGATGGAGCGGTTGTATTCTGGTGTCACGAACAGAACGCCATGGCAGCCGCGAATCTGGGGTTTGAGGTCGTCAAAGGGCTTGAAATCGGGGGTGTTGTCGAAGTCGCGGTTGTAGACCGGCAGGCGGCTGATATCGATGAATTCGAAATCGGCCTTGTCCTGCATGAGTGCAGCCAGGCCCTGGGCGAGCTGGCGGTTGATGGACTGCTTGCTGAGGCTGCCCACGATGACGGCGATTTTGAGTTGGCTCATGCTCTGACCTTTCGACCGGGTTGAGGAAGATGCATGGCACTTTAGCAAAGCCGCAGAGAAATGCCGCGCCTCAGTGCACGCAAAAAAGCCGCAGTCCCCGGAGCAGGGACTGCGGCTTGGTGCTGGGCGAATCTGTCTCAGCCTATCGGAGCACTTCCAGCAGGCGATCCAGGCCGCCCTCGTTGATGGCGACCTTGGCTTCGTTGCGCACGCGTGGCTTGGCATGGTAGGCCACGGACAGGCCGGCTGCCTGCATCATGGGGATGTCGTTGCTGCCGTCGCCCACGGCAATGCATTGGCTGGCATCGATACCGATCAGCGAGGCCACTTCCAGCAGGGTACGGCGCTTTTCCGCACCGTCGCAGATATCGCCCCAGGCCTGCTCGACCAGACCGCCGGTCAGTGCTCCGTCCTTGATCTCCAGCACATTGGCGCGCACAAAGTCGATGTCCAGCAGGCCGCGCACATGCTCGGCAAAGTAGGTGAAACCGCCGGAGACCAGCAGTACCTTCAGGCCGGCGGCCTTGGCGGCCTTGACCAGGGTTTCGGCACCCGGCGAGAGTTTCAGACGTTCGGCCAGAACGCGGGCCATGTCGGCCTCGGTCACTCCGACCAGCTTGCCTACGCGCTGGCGCAGGCTGTCCTTGAAGTCGGTGATTTCGCCGCGCATGGTGGCTTCGGTAATCGCCGCCACTTCGGCCTTCTTGCCCGTGGCGTCGGCGATCTCGTCGATGCACTCGATGGTGATCAGCGTCGAGTCCATATCAAAGGCGATGAGCTTGTAGTCCGCCAGCTTCTGGGGAGCGGTAAAGCCGCGGATCATCAGGCCGGGGGCGAATTCGGTGGCGTCGGTCATTGCGAATCGTGCGAATGAGGGGTAGCAGAAAGGGGAATGGCGGAGATCAGGTCTGCGCCATTCCTCAAGATGGCCGCCATTATCCGCTGTTGTGGCGGGCTTCGGCTGGCCATTCACCCCTGAGTTTGCCCCCTGGTGCTGTTCGAGGCGGTGCCTGCTTACTGCGGCTGGATGCCTGCAGCCTTGACCAGCTCGGCATGCAGCCTGATGTCCTGGGCCACGGTCTGCCTGAGCTGCTCGGGCGTCGATGGTGCGACTTCCATGCCGTTTTCACTCAGTTTGGTCTTGATCTCGCTGTCCAGTGCAAGGCGCACGGCGCGGTTGATCTTGTCGATCACGGGCTGCGGCGTCCTGGCCGGTGCGAACAGGCCGACCCAGGCCGAGAGGTTGAGGTCGGCAAAACCGCCTTCCGCCATGGTGGGGGTGTTGGGCAGCATGGCCGCGCGCCTGGGCGCCATCAGCGCAAGGGCATGCAGCTTGCCGGCCTGGATATGGGGCAGGGCTTCGGGCAGCACGGCAAACAGCATGTCCACATTGCCGGCCAGTGTGTCGTTGACGGCCGGCGCACCGCCTTTGTAGGGCACGTGAAGCATCTTGGCCTGGGTGCGCGTCTCGAACATCAGCGCGGCCAGATGCTGTGGGCTGCCGTCGCCGGATGAGGCAAAGGTCAGCTTGCCTGGGGCTGCCTTAGCGGCCGCCACCACGGCAGCCACGCTGGGGAATTTCTGTCTGTCCTTGACCACCAGCACCATGGGCTGATTCACCAGCTTGCTGATGGGCGCGAAGTCGGCCTCGGGGTCATAGGGCAGGAATTTGAAGATGCTCTTGTTGGTGGTCAGGAATGAGGCCGGCGAGACCATCAGCGTATAGCCGTCCGGGGCGGAGCGCGCCACGGCCGGCGTGCCGATCTGGCCCGAGGCACCGGCGCGGTTGTCCACCACAAAAGGCTGCTTGAGTTCAGTGGCCAGCTTTTGACCCACGACTCGGGCAATCATGTCGGCGCTGCCTCCTGCGGGCAGCGCGACTATGACCTTGACCGCTCGCTCGGGATAGGCGTCCTGTGCCTGAGCCGTGGCGGCAAAGCCTGCCACCAGCGCACAGGCCAGTGCCGGGCGGGCCATGGCGTGAACGGCATGGCGGATTTTGCTGTGAGCGATATTGCGGACGGGTTGGAGCAGCATGCGATCCCTCTCTTTCTCAAGATATGCACCAGCTTGGTGATTGCCGCGGTGCGATAGCCCGATGATGAGCAAGCCTTGTGCCAAATGCCTTGGCGTTTTGCCGGATGGGAAAGATGCGGTTTGCGCAGTGGTCGGGAAAGTGGCAGAGCTGAAGTGGTAGAACTGATGCGCTTCGACGGCCTCAGCTTTCAGGATTGCCAGGCGGCCGCAGATATATGGCATCGGACCAGGTGGCCACCCAGTGCGGGCGAAACACCACGAATACCGCTGTCAGCATGCCGGTGGTCACGCCGTCGCTCCAGGCCATGAGCCAGCGTGCCATGTGCGAGAGCTCGTCGTTGACATTGGGCAGCACATGCCCGGCCCATTGGCCGAGCAAGGACGCAATGAATACGCACACAACCGTGCCCAGGAAGCCTCGCAGGAAAATAAAGACAAAGATGTTGTGCCAGCACCAGCGGCGCACTGCTGCCCCCCAGAGCATGGCCAGCGTGGCCGGCACCAGCCCCTGCCAGACCGCCAGGCCCAGAGCGTCCTGCAGTCCGAGTGCGGGAGCCAGTGCAAAGGCAATAGCGCTTGTCGCAAGCAGTACGGGCACTGCAAGCGGCCAGCCGATCAGAAGCAGCACCAGCGGTGCACCAGACCAGTGCAGTTGCAAAGGCATTTTGTGCAGCTCTGGCAGCGCCCAGACCCAGGGTAGCAGCACCAGAATGGCCAGCAGCGGTGTGATCAGCGGCGACAGTACCGGGTCGTGCATGCCGCCGGTGCCGGCCCGGCTGCCCAGCATGCGCCAGGGGCGGCAGAGCAGGGCCAGAAACAAGGCCAGCAGGGCAATGGCGGCTTCAAGAAACATGGCGGCTCGGAAAATCAGGTTCCGCCGCCATCTTGCGCCGTCTGCATCGGACTGGGGTCAATAGCCCTGCTGGCTTTGTCAGCAGCCCTGTCAGGCATGAACAGCTGTTTCGCTCTTGAGCGGCTGGCCCAGGCTGCGCAGCACATCGCGCACCATCTGGGCACGGTCCTTGGGGTTCTCCAGCTCTTTTTCGATGCGTAGCTTCTCGTTGCCCGCCAGCTTGATGTGCTTGTTCTTCTGGATCAGGTGAATGATGTTCATGGGATCGATCGGCGGCTGGGGCTTGAAGCTGATGTTGATCACACCAGGGGCTGCATCGACCTTGACCACGCCATAGGGCTGGCTCAGCACGCGCAGGCGGTGCACGTCGATCAGGGTCTGCGCCTGGGGCGGCAGCTTGCCGAAACGGTCCACGATTTCCTCGAGCAGGGTATCGATCTGATCGGCCGTCTTGGCCGTGGCCAGCTTCTTGTAGAACGACAGACGAAGATGCACGTCGCCGCAGTAGTCGTTGGGCAACAGGGCCGGGGCGTGCAGATTGATATCGGTGGAGGCCGACAGCGGCGAGAGCAGATCGGGTTCCTTGCCGGCCTTGAGGCTGCGCACTGCCTCGGACAGCATCTCGTTATAGAGCTGAAAGCCCACTTCCATCATATTGCCGCTCTGGTTTTCGCCCAGCACCTCGCCGGCGCCACGGATTTCCAGGTCGTGCATGGCCAGATAGAAGCCCGAGCCCAGTTCTTCCATCTGCTGGATGGCCTCCAGTCGCTGCTGGGCCTGCTTGGTCAGGCCGTCCAGGTCCGGCACCATCAGATAGGCATAGGCCTGATGGTGGCTGCGTCCCACACGGCCGCGCAGCTGGTGCAGCTGGGCCAGACCGAACTTGTCGGCGCGGCTGATGAGAATGGTGTTGGCCGATGGCACGTCGATGCCGGTCTCGATGATGGTCGAGCACAGCAATATGTTGTAGCGCTGGGCCACGAAAT
>Ga0268257_1000275_pt1 | contig 75714 bp, 66 predicted proteins | sample AgamicAtPrz_FD_200249 | JGI IMG/M metagenome (GOLD analysis project Ga0268257, IMG submission 200249) | Agave microbial communities from Guanajuato, Mexico - At.P.rz (v2) (version 3) | ecosystem: Host-associated > Plants > Phyllosphere > Phylloplane/Leaf | place: Guanajuato, Mexico | collected... | reverse complement strand
TCGGTGCTGCCGGGTGAGAACACCATGGCGTTCTGGTACCACTTCGCGATCCTGTTCGAAGCGCTGTTCATCCTCACCGCAGTGGACGCCGGCACCCGTGCCGGGCGGTTCATGTTGCAGGATTTGCTCGGCTCGTTCGTGCCGGCCCTCAAGCGCACCGAATCCTGGACCGCGAACCTGATTGCCACGGCCGGTTGCGTGGCGTTGTGGGGTTATCTGTTGTACCAGGGCGTAATCGACCCGTTGGGCGGCATCAACACCTTATGGCCGCTGTTCGGCATCTCCAACCAGATGCTGGCCGGGATCGCCCTGATGCTCGGCACCGTGGTGCTGATCAAGATGAAGCGCCAGCGCTACGTCTGGGTCACGCTGCTGCCGGCCTCCTGGTTGCTGATCTGCACCACCACGGCGGGCCTGATCAAGCTGTTCGACGCCAACCCGGCGATCGGCTTTTTGGCCCTGGCGCGCAAATACAACGACGCGCTGGCTGCTGGCCAGGTCCTGGCCCCGGCCAAGAGCATCGAGCAGATGCAGCACGTGGTGTTCAACGCGTACACCAACGCAACGCTGACGGCGCTGTTCCTGTTCGTGGTGCTGAGTATCCTGTTCTACGCGCTCAAGGTCGGTATCGCCGCCTGGGGCACGAAGGAGCGTACGGATAAAGAAGCCCCATTCCAGGCCCTGCCGGACGCCTGACGCGAGGATTGCACGATGTTCAATGACTTGAGTCGCCTCGGTAAATACCTCGGTCAGGCCGCCCGCCTGATGGTCGGCATGCCCGACTACGACAATTACGTCGAGCACATGCAAACCAAGCATCCGGACAAGCCGCTGATGGACTACGAAACGTTCTTCCGCGAACGTCAGGAAGCCCGCTACGGCGGCAAGGGCGGGCCGAAGTGTTGTTGAGGCACCGGTTGGGTTGAAACACCCAACCCTGTGGGAGCGGGCTTGCCCGCGAAGGCGGTGGATCAGTCAGCCAAGATGTCGACTGGCAGACCGCAATCGCGAGCAAGCCCGCTCCCACATTGGTCCTTGAATAAACTCAGGATTTGCATCCACCACAGATCCCTGTGGGAGCGGGCTTGCTCGCGAAGGCGGTGGATCAGTCAACGATGATGTCGGCTGACAGACCGCTTTCGCGAGCAGGCTCGCTCCCACAGTTGTACTGTGTGCTTTCTTTCAATTTCGCAGCAGGAGAATCATGTTGTCCTCTCCCATCCCGGTCACCATCCTCAGTGGCTTTCTAGGCGCTGGCAAGACCACGCTGTTGCGCCATCTGCTCAAGGCCGAGCACGGCTTGAAAATCGCTGTGATCGAGAACGAATTCAGCGACGCCGGCATCGACACCCAACTGCTGGGCGACGAGCCGGTGCAGGTCATGACCCTGGCCAATGGTTGTGTGTGCTGCACCATTCACACCGACCTGACCAAGGCCCTCTACCTGCTGCTCGAACGCCTGGACAGCGGTGAGATTACCTTCGACCGCCTGGTGATCGAGTGCACCGGTCTGGCTGATCCGGCGCCGGTGGCACAAACCTTTTTCATCGACGAAGACTTGCGCGAGCGCTATATCCTCGACGGCATCCTGACCCTGGTGGACGCTGCCCACGCCGAGCTTCACCTGACCCAGGCCATCGCCCAGGCTCAGGTCGGATTCGCCGATCGGCTGCTCTTGAGCAAGACCGATCTGGTGGACGCGGCTCATGTCGAGGCCCTTGGCGAGCGGCTGACCCGCATCAATCGGCGGGCGCCGATCCGGGTCGTGGAGCACGGCAACATCGATCTGGCCGAACTGCTCGATATCCGGGGTTTCAACCTCAACGCTGACCTCGGCGCAGGGCTCAGTCTGCGGCCGGTCACCCCGTCGACCAGCGTCGACCGCATCAGCAGCCTGGTGCTGCGCACCGAAAAGCCACTGGATATCGACCGGCTCAGTGAGTTCATGAATGCGTTGCTCGAGGAGCACGGCAAGCAATTGCTGCGCTACAAAGGCGTGCTGAACATCGCCGGTGAACCGCGTCGATTGGTGTTCCAGGGCGTGCTCAAGCTCTACGGTTTCGATTGGGACACTGAGTGGGCCCCTGGCGAAGCCCGGGAAAGCGTGATCGTGTTCATCGCCGACGAACTGCCCGAGGAAAAAATCCGCGCCGGTTTCGAAGTCATCCTAGTTTGACGCCCCGGTGCCTGCGGCCATCAGCAGCTTTTGTTCAAGGTGGTCCAGGTGCTCATTCATCAGGCGCGTGGCTTCGGTGATATTGCCATTCTCTACCGCATCGACGATTGCCAGGTGCTCCTGCCAGGCGCAGTGCCGGCGGGACTTGATCTCGTGTCGCGCCAGGGCCAGGGAGGTCAAGGGCACCAGGCTGCCGAGAAACTGCGCCAGCGGTGCATTGCCTGCCATGGCGGCCAGTTGCAGATGAAACTCACCGGACAAGCGAATCGCCGGGCCGCGCTCGCCACGGTCCAGGCATTGGCGTTCTCGCTCCACCAGATCCCGCAGGCGTTGCAGATCCTCAGGCTGCGGCGCCTTGCAGGCCAGGCGCACCAGGGTCTGTTCCGCCAGGCGACGGGCATGGAGGATCTGCCGGGTCTGTTCCAGGTCTGGCGCTGCGACTTGTGGTCGGCGGTTGGGCCGCAGGATCACCACTTGCTGATGGGACAGCCGCGCCAGGACCCGGCGAATGATGCTGCGGCTGACCCCGAACACGTCCCCCAGGCTTTCTTCAGTGAAGCGGCTGGCCGGAGCAATGCGCTGTTCGAGGATGGCGTCGAAGATCCGTGGGTAGATGTCGTCTACCGACGGCTTGCCAACCTGACCGGGCAGCGGCAGGGCGGCCAGCACGTTGCGGTGGTGTTGGTGCGAAACAAGAGTGTTCATGGCGGTCTCCGCAAGGCGTTGGCTCAGTTGCCGAGGTTGTCGTCCGGAATATTCAGCTCAATGCCCAGCCGCCGGCTTTCCCTGAGGATATGCCGACGCATCTCGGCGCTGGCCTGGGCGCTGTTCTTGGCGCGAATGGCGCGCACCACGGCCTCGTTCTCTTCCAGGCGCTCGGCCAGGTGCTCGGGCGAGTTGTGCAACACATCGGCGCTTTGCTTGAGCGCGTTGCTGGTCTGTTGCACCACGTTCTGGAAAATCGGGTTGGACGTCAGGGCGAACAACTCTTCATGAAAGGCGATGTAGGCGTTGGCGCACGCGTCGTTATCGTTGGCGTCCAGGGCTTCGCGCATGTCCATGAGGGTCAGGCGCAACTGGCCGACCTCTTTGCTGCTGATGGACTGGGCCACCAGGCCGACGATGAACGGCTCCAGGGTGTAGCGCAGTTGCAGCACGTCCTCCAGGCTCGCGCCGGCCATGGCGCTGCCTTCGTTGACGGCATCATTGAAGTTGGCCTCCAGCACCACGACACCTTTACCCGGCATCGAGCGCACCAGACCCAGGGTCTCCAGCACGATCACCGCTTCGCGCAGGCTCGGGCGGCTGATGCCCAATTGTTCTGCCAGTTCACGCTGGCCGGGCAACATCTCACCCGAGCGCCACTGGCCTCGGGCGAGGGCGGCGCGCAGTTTCTCCACCACGGAATTGACGACGGTTGATGAACTGATCACAGGTAGCTCCTTGAAAATCAATCAGGCGGTGCCGGTTCGCGGGCCGGCACCGCAGTCTTTCAGAATTGCTGATGATGAGGGTTGCCCACCGGTTTGCGAGATTGGAAGGTGTAGCCCTGCTGGCCGGACAGCACCTTGCGCGCCCGAGGAACGTCGATGTCTTTTTCCCAGCGGGCAATCGCTACGGTTGCCACGCAGTTACCAATCAGGTTGGTCAAGGCGCGGCCGATGCCCATGAACCAATCCACGGCCAATACCAGCACCAGGCCGACCACCGGAATCGCCGGGATTGCCGTCAGGGTGGCGGCGAGGATCACCAGCGCCGAACCGGGAATGCCATGGGCGCCCTTGGAGGTGATCAGCGACACCAGCAGGATGGTCAACAGATCGCTCATTGCCAGCGGCGTGCCGGTGGCATTGGCGATGAAGACAATGGCCAGGGTCAGGTAGATCGAAAACCCGTCCAGATTGAATGAGTAACCGGTTGGAATCACCAGGCCCACGGTGGAGCTGCCGATCCCCAGATGTTCGAGCTTGCGCATCACTTGCGGCAGCACGGCATCGGACGACGCGGTGCCGAGCACGATGAGCAATTCTTCACGCAGGTATTTGAGAAACGGCAGCATCGGCAGGCCCGAGGCACGCATGACCACGCCCAGGATCACCGCGACGAAGGCAATGCAGGTCAGGTAGAACAGGCCGACCAGATTGCCCAGGTGCTGCAGCGAGTCGAGGCCGTACTTGCTGGTGGTGAAGGCGATGGCGCCGAAGACACCGATAGGCGCCAGGCGCACGATCATGCCCATGATGCGAAAGATCACGTGGCTGAGTTCGTTGATCAGTCGTGAAATACCGGAGGCCGCGTCACCCACCAGATTCAACGCGCTGCCGAACAGCACCGCAAACAGCAGCACCTGCAGGATGTTGTTGTCCGCGAAGGCGCCGATCACCGAGGTCGGAATCAGGTTCATCAGGAATTGGCTGGCGCTGACCATGTGCTGGCCGCGCTGGGCGATATCCCCCATGTCGGCGCTGGAGAGCTGGTCCAGGTGGATGTTCGCCCCGTTGCCGATGCCGGTGCTGAACGCAAACACCAGGCCGATGACCAGGGCGATGGTGGTCAGGACTTCGAAATAGATCACCGACTTGAGACCGATGCGCCCGACTTTCTTGAGATCACCGGCGCCGGAAATGCCGCTCACAACGACGCAGAACACGATCAGGCCAATGAGCATCTTGATCAGCTTGATAAAGCCGTCGCCGAGGGGTTTGAGCTGTGCAGAGTATTCAGGAAGGGTCAGTCCACAGACGATGCCGAGCACCAATCCGAAGACAACTTGAAGGAAGATCGACCGCGAGCACCATTTGAGCATGGGAGGGATTCCTGGTTCGGTGTCCTTGTTCGCCGGCGGTGGGCCTGTGTGGCGTCAGGACTTCATTATTGTGGTCTTACCGGTTTGTCCAGTGCAGGCGCAGTCTAGGCGCGGTTTTCGCCGGCATGCAAGCTGAAAATGCGCATTTGGCATGACCGGTCTTACCAGTTGCGTCACAACCCCCGTGCTTGAGCCCTTGGTGCTTGAGAAAAAAATTCCTGGGTTCTAAACCGACCCTTGTGGCGAGGGGGGGCATCCCCCCGCCACAATAAATACGCTTTCTTAGTGAACAGTTAGAACGAATGTGATCTTCGATTGTTCTTCCGTCTTGCCCAGATAGATATAAGGCGATCCCGGTATCCTTAATCCTCCTACATATTTTCTGTTGGATGTCAGCAGCGACACAGGGGCATGAATGGAAGTAATATCCTTGCGGGTAATAATGTTGTCTCGATGATCGACGAGGTTGAAAAGCGTTGGGTTTCGAATATCCGAATGTTGTGCGCCCAACACTTCAAGCCAACTTCGACTGATGAGTTTGTCGTAATATTCGCCGGGATTTTTTATGGTCAGGATGTAGCCTTGCGCCGTGTATCCAAAATGCAGTCTCAACGGCGTGGTGTCTACCCCTGGGGCTTGCGGGTGCATGCCGAGCAGGCAGGAGTGGTCATGATTCTGGGGCTTACCGGTAAAAAAACCGCCACTGAATGAACGAATGGTCGCCATTGCAGGTTTGCCGTGCAGATGCTCAAGCAGATTGATGCGAGCGTCGTGCATTCTAAGTGTCGCGTTGAAAGATTCTTTTTCGTCCATGGTATATCGAGTCCTTAATAATAGTTGGGTGGAGCGGACTTGATGTTATGTACTTATAGGTTGTTTGTGTTGGCGGCTGTATTGCAGAAAGTTATTTAGTTGGTGTGCAGAATAGTTGTCAGTTGTTTTGTGAGCGCCCATGAAAAAGGCCCGCAACTTTCGATGCGGGCCTTTTTACTGTATTACGGCGTGCGATTAAGCGCCGTACACCGGCAGCTTCTTGCAGATGGCCTTGACCTTCTCACGAACGGCGTCGATCACCGCTTCGTTGTTCAGGTCAGCCAGGATGTCGCAGATCCAGCCGGCCAGTTCCTTGCACTCGGCTTCCTTGAAACCACGGGTGGTCACGGCTGGGGTGCCGAAACGCAGGCCAGAAGTGACGAACGGCGAACGTGGATCGTTTGGCACCGAGTTCTTGTTGACGGTGATGAACGCCTTGCCCAGCGCCGCATCGGCGTCTTTGCCGGAGATTTCCTGCTTGATCAGCGACAGCAGGAACAGGTGGTTCTCAGTACCGCCGGATACCACGTCGAAACCGCGCTCAATGAACACGCTGGCCATGGCCTTGGCGTTTTTCACTACTTGTTGCTGGTAGGCCTTGAACTCAGGTTGCAGCGCTTCCTTGAAGCAGATGGCCTTGGCGGCGATCACGTGCTCCAGTGGGCCACCCTGTGCGCCCGGGAATACAGCGGAGTTGAGTTTCTTCTCGATATCGGCGTTGGCGCGAGCCAGGATCAGGCCGCCACGTGGACCGCGCAGGGTCTTGTGGGTCGTGGTGGTGACCACGTCGGCGAACGGCACCGGGTTCGGGTAGACGCCAGCGGCGACCAGACCGGCCACGTGAGCCATGTCCACGAACAGGTAGGCACCGACCTTGTCGGCGATTTCGCGGAAACGGGCGAAGTCCAGCACCTGGGAGTAGGCGGAGAAACCGGCCACGATCATCTTTGGCTTGTGTTCCAGGGCCAGGCGCTCGACTTCGTCGTAGTCGATCAGGCCGTTGCCGTCGATGCCGTACTGGATGGCGTTGTACAGCTTGCCCGAGGAGGAAACGCTGGCGCCGTGGGTCAGGTGACCGCCGTGGGCCAGGCTCATGCCCAGGATGGTGTCACCGGCCGACAGCAGCGCCAGGTAAACGGCGGCGTTAGCCTGGGAGCCGGCGTGTGGCTGGACGTTGGCGTAGTCGGCGCCGAACAGTTGCTTGGCGCGATCGATGGCCAGTTGCTCGACCACGTCGACGTACTCGCAACCACCGTAGTAGCGCTTGCCCGGGTAGCCTTCGGCGTACTTGTTGGTCAGTACCGAACCTTGAGCCTCCATCACCGCGGGGCTGGTGTAGTTTTCCGAAGCGATCAGCTCAATGTGCTCTTCCTGGCGCTGAGCTTCTTGCTCCATGGCGGCAAAGAGATCGGCGTCGTACTTGGCAATGGTCAAATCACGGCTGAACATGGCGGTCCTCAAGGATCGGGGGCAGAAAAGGGGGGCATTCTAACCCAACCGCTTTTGGAAGGCATATGAAAGCACGTCATGTCGCGGACGAATGGGTTTCACACTGGGCGGGTTCTTAGTTAGCCGTATCGGCCTCATCGCGAGCAAGCTCGCTCCCACAGGGTACGCATTTCAATGTGGGAGCGAGCCTGCTCGCGATGAGGCCGGTACAGGCGCCGCAAGACTCAATCGAGCATGAACAGCGCATCATTGCTGAACTGCGCCTCGAACCGGTTGGCCGGCATCGGGCGGCCGAACAGGTAGCCCTGGACTTCGTCGCAGCCGTGTTCGCGCAGGAAGTCCAGTTGCTCGTGGGTCTCGACGCCCTCGGCGATCACCGCCAGGTTGAGGCTGTGGGCCATGGCGATGATCGCCCGGGCGATCTGCGCATCCTGCTCGCCAGAGGGCAGGCCATCGACGAAGGTGCGGTCGATCTTCAGCACATCGATGGGGAATTGCTTGAGGTAGTTGAGGGACGAATACCCGGTACCGAAGTCGTCCACGGCAATGCTCAGGCCCAGGTTTTTCAGCCCGGCGAGGATTTGCATCGCCTCGCTGACCTCGCGCATCAGGATACTTTCGGTCAGTTCCAGCTCCAGGCACGCCGGCGGCAGGCCGGTGCTGCGCAGGATATTGGCGATACGCGTGCCGAGCTGGCCGTCGGAGAACTGCCGGGCGGAGATGTTGACCGAGACCTTCGGCACCCGGACCTTGGCCTGGTGCCAGGTCTTGAGCTGCCGGCAGGCTTCGTCGATGACCCAGTCGCCGACGTCCACCACCAGTCCGAGTTCTTCGAGCACCGGGATGAAGTCTCCCGGCGGCACCAACCCACGGCGTGGATGACGCCAGCGCAGCAGCGCTTCGGCGCCAGTCAAACGTTTGCCATCGCCGCTGAACTGCGGCTGGTAATAGAGCACGAACTCGTTCTGTTCCAGGGCATGGCGCAAATCGCTTTCCAGCTCCAGGCGCTCCAGGGCACTGGCGTTCATGTCCGCCTGATAGAACTGGAAGTTATTCTTGCCGCGTTCCTTGGCGTGGTACATGGCGGTGTCGGCGTTCTTCATCAACTGGCTCAGCTCGTTGCCATCCTGAGGACTCAGGGCGATACCGATACTGGCAGTGACGAAGAACTCCCGGCCTTCGAGCACGAATGGCCGGACCAGGCTGGCAAGGATCTGCTCGGCCACGTTGATCGCCCGGTTCAGCGCCATTTCCCGACTGGCGCGTGGTTGCAGCAGCAAGGTGAACTCGTCGCCACCCATGCGCGCCACGGTGTCGTCATCGGCCACGCAACCGAGCAGGCGCGTGGCCATTTCCTTGAGCATCCGGTCGCCGGCGGCGTGGCCCAGGGAATCGTTGATCGGCTTGAAACGGTCCAGATCGAGGAACATCAGCACCACCCAGGCTCTCTGCCGGTCGGCCGATTGCAGCGCGGTGTGCAGCCGATCCTGGAACAGCGTGCGGTTGGGCAGGTGGGTCAGGGCGTCGTAGTAGGCCAGGCGATGGATGCGCTGTTCGCTGGCCTTGCGTTCGCTGATGTCGCTGAAGAAACACACGTAGCTGGCCAGGTCACCCTCGTCATCGAGCACGGCGGTGATGCCGACCCAGGCCGGATAGTGCTCGCCGTTGCGGCGCTTGAGCCAGACTTCGCCTTCCCAGGTGCTGTGCTGTTGCAACTGTTTGAGCACGTAGCGCAGGTGGGCTTCCTGCTGCTCGTCCACGGTCAGCATGTTGGGCAACTGGTCCAGCACTTGCGAGACGGCATAACCGCTGACGCGACTGAACGCTTCGTTGGCCTGGACGATGTAGCCGGCCGGGTCGGTGATCAGGATCGCCGAGGTCGAATGCTCGAAGACCGTGGCGGCCATGCGCAGGTCTTTTTCGGCGCGACGCTGCTGGCTGATGTCCCGGCCCACACCCAGTACACCTTCGAAGGCGCCATGTTCATCCCATACCAGCACCAGCCGCAGCTCGATAGGGATCTTGCGCCCGTCGGCCCGCAGGGCGTCGAACAGGAACAACTGGGTCTGCATCTGGTTGCGCAACTCAGCCAGTTGCTCGGGCTTGTCGAGGGCCTTGCTGACCCGGTCCATCAGGCTATATATGCCGGTCAGCTGCTGCGGATTGGCAATGATCGACTGCCAGCCGTTCTGGAAGATCCAGTCGGCGTTATAGCCCAGCACCGCCTGCACCGATGGGCTGACATAGTTGAGCGCGAGCTTGCTGTCGGTGGAGAAGATCACGTCGCTGATGCTTTCGGCGAGCATCCGGTAGCGCTGCTCGCTGTCGCGCAGCGATTCGCTGGCTTCGATCTGCTCGGTGATGTCCTTGGCCACGCCGATGATCCGGGTCACCTGATCGTGCCGATCGCGGGCCAGCGCCTGTTCGCGAATGTCGAAGCGCCGCCACTTGCCGTTGCGATGGCGAAAGCGCAATTGGCATTGCAACAGTTGCGTATAGCCGCCCCGTCGCTGTTCCTGGCGCAGGTTGTGGTAGTGGTCGGCGTCTTCGCTGTGCAGCAGGATTTCCCAGAAGTACTCGCCCATCTGGTGCAGTTCGGTGCGGTCGTACCCCAGCGTCTGGCCCAGGTGATGGTTGCTGAAGATCATCCGCTGGCTGATGACGTCCTGCACGTAGAGATGATCCGGCACCGTGCGCACCACGTCGGACCAGAAGCCCTCGCGCTCCAGCAGCGAGAGTTCCACCAGCTTGCGACTGGTGATGTCGCTGATGCTCAGGATGACCGCATTGTAGTCCTGCTGTTTTTCCGGCAGGCGCAGAACCAGCCACAAGTGCTGGTCACGGCCATGGGCATCCTGGAGCCGGATTTCCAACTCCAGCTGTTTGTGTGGCTCGAGCAACGCCTGGAGCAGCTTCAAGCCGACCGGGTTGTTGCCGTCCAGGCCTTTGCCTACCAGCAGTTGCCAGGCCTGTTCACAGGAGTCGACGTTGAGCAGCTTCAACGCCATCTGGTTGACTTCGGTGACGAGCACTTCCTGTTGCAGTTGTTCGAGCTGATGGGGGACTTCCAGCCAGGCTCGCAACTGGTCGCTATTGTGCACGCCGACCCTGGCGAAGAAGGCCTTGAGCCCGGACAGGTCCAGCACACACAGGGCGACGCCAGTGCCTTCGAAAATATCCTGGTAGCGGCGTCGACCTTCGTGCAATTGCCGCTGGCGCCGACGCATGTTCAACAGCGCAATCACCGGCAGCAACGAAAAGGCCAGGCCCAGCAGGCATTTGCCGATGAACGCCGGCAGCAGTTGCTCGATCACCTGGCGCCGGTCGAACAGGCCCCGCAGTTGCCAGTCGCTGCTGCTCAAGGGCACGGTCAGGACGGTGTTGTCCAGATCGTCCGAGGACAGCCGGGCGGGGCCGGACGACGGCAGGCTCTCATCGCGGCTGATGATCTGCTGGTTAAGACGGTTTTCCACCAGCCACAGCGGGCGCATGCCGGTATCGGCCTGCTTGGTCAGGGTGGTGAAAAAGCTCGGCGTCAGGCGCAGGGCCCAGTAGCCACGGCTGCTGCCGCTGGCCTGATGCAACAGCAGGTGCACCACGGAGCCGTCTTCGGCATTGCTGAAGTAGTGAGCCTGGGCACGGCTGCGGCGCACCAGGTCCGCCAGGTAGTCGGCATCGTGGCTGCCGGCGTCGCTGTCGCTGAGCACCCGGCCGGAAGGGCTCAGCAGCGCCAGGCTGCGAACTTCCGGCAACGATTGTTGAAGCTTGCGCACCAGCGCCTGCTGTTCGTCGGCCGTTTGCGGTTGTTCGACGATCGGTAGCAGATTGAGAGCGATCTGCGCGTTCAAGGCCATGTTCAGGCTGACTTGCGCGGCGAGATCGGCGGTGTAGTCGATGGTGTATTGGCGCTGGTGCTGTTGGGTTTCGCGCAGTTGGTCGATCAATTGCCAGAACAGCAATCCCAGCAAAAGCAGCACCAGCGTCGCCAGCGCGCCCTTCAATGTCCCGCGCAGGGGCGAGCCGGGCACGGGGGACGGTGCACGTAGAGACGAGGGCGGCGTGACGTTGGACAAGCTGTAATCCTGCGGTTTGCTGGACTGGCGCGACACGCACTATAAGCCGGACGCCCGAAGGGCGGCTAGCATGCCTTGACTTGTGGCAAAGTGCCAGCCCTTGGCGGCTGGACCTGGACCGACGGTTGAGGTAGCTTTGCCGGTCAAACAAGAGCGTTCCAGCTCCAGATTCCCAGGCTCTATCCGCCCGCAGGCATTGATGACCGTCAAGCGCCGGCGCCGCGCATGGCCTGGCTTGTTCTTTTCACCTGTCACTGACGCTAGGTTCTCCATGGCTCAATACGTCTTCACCATGCATCGGCTGAGCAAAGTTGTTCCGCCGAAGCGGGAAATCCTGAAAAACATCTCGCTGTCGTTTTTCCCCGGCGCCAAGATCGGCGTACTGGGCCTCAACGGTTCGGGTAAATCCACGTTGCTGAAAATCATGGCCGGCGTCGATACCGAATTCGACGGCGAAGCCCGTCCGATGCCGGACCTGAATATCGGCTACCTGCCCCAGGAGCCTCAGTTGGACCCGACCAAGACCGTGCGTGAAGTGGTCGAGGAAGCGGTCAGCGTCATCAAGGACGCCCAGGCCCGCTTGGACGAGGTCTACGCTGCCTACGCCGATCCGGACGCCGACTTCGACAAGCTGGCCGCCGAACAGGCCAAGCTCGAGGCGATCCTGCAGGCCAGCGACGGCCACAACCTGGAGCGCCAGCTGGAAGTGGCCGCCGATGCGCTGCGCCTGCCGGCCTGGGAAGCGAAGGTCGAACACCTTTCCGGTGGCGAAAAACGTCGCGTGGCCCTGTGCCGCCTGCTGCTGTCCGCCCCGGACATGCTGCTGCTCGACGAACCGACCAACCACCTGGACGCCGATTCCGTCGCCTGGCTCGAACACTTCCTGCACGACTTCCCAGGCACCGTGGTCGCGATCACGCACGACCGTTACTTCCTGGACAACGTCGCCGGCTGGATCCTGGAACTTGACCGCGGCGCGGGCATTCCATACGAGGGCAACTATTCGGGCTGGCTGGAGGCCAAGTCCGAGCGTCTGGCCCAGGAATCCAAGCAGCAGTCGGCCCATGAAAAAGCCATGAAGGAAGAACTGGAATGGGTGCGCAAAGGCGCCAAGGCCCGCCAGTCCAAGTCCAAGGCTCGTCTGCAACGCTTCGAGGAAATGCAGTCCCAGGAATTCCAGAAGCGCAGCGAAACCAACGAGATCTACATCCCGGCCGGTCCGCGCCTGGGCGACAAGGTCATCGAGTTCAAGAACGTCACCAAGGGCTATGGCGACCGCGTGCTGATCGACAACCTGTCGTTCTCCATGCCTAAAGGCGCCATCGTCGGTGTGATCGGCGGTAACGGCGCAGGTAAATCGACGCTGTTCCGCATGCTGATGGGCAAGGAAACCCCGGATTCAGGCAGCATCGAAATCGGCGAAACCGTGCAACTGGCCTGCGTCGACCAGAGCCGCGAAGACCTGGACGGCAGCAAGACCGTGTTCCAGCAGATCTCCGACGGTTCCGACCAGATCCGTATCGGTAACTATGAAATCCCGTCGCGTACCTACGTGGGACGCTTCAACTTCAAGGGCGGCGACCAGCAGAAGTTCGTCAAGGACCTGTCCGGTGGTGAGCGTGGCCGCCTGCACCTGGCGCTGACATTGAAGGAGGGCGGTAACGTCCTGCTGCTCGACGAACCGTCCAACGACCTGGACGTTGAAACCCTGCGTTCCCTGGAGGAAGCCCTGCTGGACTTCCCGGGCGCCGCCATTGTGATCTCCCACGATCGGTGGTTCCTCGACCGCGTGGCAACCCACATCCTGGCGTATGAAGACGACTCGCAAGCGGTGTTCTTCGAAGGCAACTACACCGAGTACGAAGCCGATCGCAAGAAACGCCTCGGCGAAGCGGCTGCCCAGCCCCATCGCGTACGGCACAAGAAACTGGCCTGAATCGGTTGGTTGCATGAAAAACGGAGCCCTCGGGCTCCGTTTTTTATTGGCGCAATCTCTGTGGGAGATTCTAGGGTGCATGCATAGTCTCAGAGCCATTCTGGCTGTTTTCTGATTCTTCAGAGGAGCGAATGACGCCTCGGGCAAGCGCTCCGTGGCGAGGGAGCTTGCTCCCGCTGGACTGCGAAGCAGGCCCAAAACCAGCCGGCGCGGTTTTCCAGATACTCCGCGCCAGCCGGGTCTACGACTGCTGCGCAGCCGAGCGGGAGCAAGCTCCCTCGCCACAAGGGACTTGCTACAGCCTCAGTATCCGGGAATACCGCAAAACCTGTAGGAGCGGGATTTTGTATTGTCCGACAGGGCTAGGTTCGCGTCGCGAAATCCAGGGTGAGGATGTTGGGAATGCTCGGATCCATCACGTACAGCAACGCATAACCCGCGCCTGCAATCCCGGTCAGCAGGCTGGCGTCGGGAACCCGGTCGCTGTCCAGAAACGGCCCTTCAAAGAACTTCTGGGCGACGTGACCGATGGCCTGTCGGACCCTGCGGATGCCCTCGGAATCACCCGACTGCCGATACCCATCGAACAGACACATCAGGTTGCCGAAATCCCCGTGGCAGAGGTTGTAGCCGTCGCCAAAGCCGTGCTGCCAGAGATTGTTCTCGCAGCGCTGTATATCATCGAGCACGGTTTGCCTGGTCGGTTCGTCCAGGACCTCTCCCATGGATTTCATGAGCTGGCGTCGGGCGATGAGGATGCCGCCGTCTCCGTGGCACCACTTGGTCGCATGATCCGCCTGTCCATGGTCGCGCAAGTCCAGCCAGAAACCGTCCCGACTCAAGTGGTTTTCGCTTTCAAGCACCTGGATGGCCAAGGGCACCAACGTCGCATCGCCGGTTACGTCGTAGGCCTTGCACAGGGCATGGATAACCCCGGACAGACCATGGGACAAGCCCGTCAGGATCACGGAACGATCATCGCGCCGCAGCCATTGGTCGTCTTCAATCAGCAGCTGGTTCTTGATGTAATCGATCATGCGTTGGAGGGTCGGCAGCACATCCGCGCGTGCAGATAACCCATGGATATTGGCCAGCAGCGTAACCGCACCACAACAGCCTCCCAGGAAGTCGAAGTCATAATCCTCAGGGGGAACGTCCAACAGTTGCTGCAACAAATCGGCGATTTTTTCATCCTGTGTCTCATCCCCGGTTATCTGGCGACGATTGATCAGCAGATACAGGTAAGCCCCCAACCCGTGATACGCGCTCACGCTCAAGTCGCTTTTGAAAAAACCGAAATGTTGATCCAGTGAATGCAGAACCTGATTCAGAAGCGACAGGCAGTGAGGCTCACCGCTCACCTTGAACAGGCTCAGATAAAACAAGCCGATCCCGGCGATGCCGGAGTACAGCCCGTGATCCATCGGGGAGGGGTATTTGCCTTTTGTCGTGGGGTGCAAATGAAAGGATAACCACCTGACGTCCGTCGCGGATCCTTTGATCGCGAGTTCTTCAAGACGGGAGCTGATGCTCATCACGCCGTCGAGTGGGGCGGCCTGAAGGGTTTCATCAAAGTCCCCAGGCGTCTGCCGGACACTCAACCGCGAATCTCCATCCGGCACTGGGAACAGGCAGAGTTCCAGCAAGGTACGTTGCAGTGCCTTGTCCGCCAGGGACAGGTCAGCCAGTTTTTGCAGGCAGCTTTTTAACGGCGGCTCTACTTGTGCCAGTTCTATCACGACACCTTGTGCACTCGTTAACCGGCTATCGTTCAGAGGCATCGTGAAACACGGGATGGCGGATCGTTGCAGGTCGGCTATCTCATAGCGGGGAATGCCTTTCACCCGGTAGGGCTCCGTTACCTCTTTCCAACAGGTTGCGAGCAGCAGTTCTCTATCCAACATGTTTTGCATGAAGCGTGGATGCCGGCTCAGTCCGATAAAGTCAGCGTAACGTTGGGAGTTCTTCAACAAGACCCGGGTCGAGAGTCCGGCCGCTGATTGTTCGAGCATTTCCATGAGGGCGAGGCGGTGGGTCAGCAATTGGTCATAGGCGTATTCGAACCCTTGGAACAACGCCGTTTTATAAGCCTCCAGCCCCTTGCGCTCCCCATGTAACAGTGGCAAATGTTTTTGCGGCAGGGTGTGTTCGAATTTGATTTTACGCAGATGATAGAAGCCATTCTCTAAAACCAGAGCGTGGCGAGTAGAAATGAACAGCGCCTGTCGCGTCAGGCCACTCTGGTCGTTATTGGATGCTTGCGAGAAGGGTACGAAGCCGCTGGAACATACCGATTGCTGGATCACTTTATAGGTATTGGACAAGGCGCAGCCAGCGGGCAAATCCAGCAGCACTTCGCTGGTAGCGGCAGTAAACAGGCACTCCAGGTCAATCATGACGGGGTTGCTTGCACAGGCGATGATGTTCTCGTAGTGAAAGTCGATGCCATTGAGCGCATGGATGACAGCTATTTGGGCTCCCATCTTTTCATAGAACAGCTCGACGTCCGCTTCGCTGTCGCACGGTGCATTGTCGATCCTTTCTACCCAGCTATGTCGCTCGCGACTGAGGATCCGTGGTGAGTGAACCGCAAAGCATTGCGCTGCCGTCCACACGCGTAGCTGTTCAATGAGCCCATAGTAAAAAAGCGCCTCACGACTCGGCCTGGGCTTGTAGATCAACGATGTGCCGGCCACTTGAACCAGACACACCGTTTCGCCACGACCGTGGGGGTCCCCCAGGCCGAGTTCGATGGCGTCGATTTTCCGAGAGGGGATCGAAAACGCTGTCTCCAGCGACTCAACATCGTCAGCGAAGTTGAGAATGACCGCATACAGAAAGTGGATCGTGTCTTCCAGCATATCCAGCAGCAATGTCGCGAGCACCGGATACGACTCGAAGAACTTGAGCAGCGGCAACGTTCGCAAACGCTCATTGAAACGGTCCAGGTCGATGTCGTCGCCATCGACGATCCGAGTATTCAAATAATGGACCAGGCTTTGTTCCGCCGTGCGTCCTACTCGGGCCAGGACATAGCGCTCAAGGCTCGCCAGTAACGCTGGCTCATTGATGTGCCTGGACGCATGGCTATAGCGCTCATCTGCTTTGAACGTTTCGACAAAATAAAGAAAAAAACGGTAGCCAAACCAATAAAAATTATCGCCACTGACGGGGGTATTCGTATCGATGCTTATGCGATCAAGCCGGACGAGGTTTTCTTTCAAGGCATCCAGTGCGGTTTCGCCATCGTGGGGCAGCTGCCGGGTGTTGACGGGCTCGTTGATGTACGAAGCCAATTGCGCCCTGTCCATTCCAAAGTGGCTGAGCAGCGCCTGGTCATCGGTATGCAGGCGGGCCAGGTTGTTTTCAAACAGGCTGATGTCGGAAGGGGAAGAAAATCGGCACGTGCCGCGCTGATTCAACTTCAAAGCGTTAACTAGCATGTCGTGGTTCCTGACATGGATAGAGCAGGCATTGCCTGCTCTATATTTTATAGGTGTTGCCTGTTGAATTGCCGGTCAGGCGGGATCAACACCCGAGTGTCGAACATTCAAGGTTAGTGCAGGTCCCGAAGGTATTGCATTCCATCGTGGTTGCCAGAATCGATCCGACATTATTAGTAGGGGCTTGATAGGCCTCGAATTCGAGATAGAAGTCGCCGGACATGTTCAGGATCTGTTCACACATAGTATTGCCTCATCAGTTTTCAAGCCCGATACAGTGCCGGGTACCAGGGAATGTACCCGGGCAGTTGGGCGTTGATTTGTGGATTGGATTAAGGGATTGAAGTTCTGCTATGCAGCTTTGCTTCTAAGGGAAGGATTTAACACAAGATTGCGGTGCAATGAATGGTGCCGCATTCGACGATGGTCACTGCTGCTGATTCCATATTGAGGTTGTTGACCTGCTGATAGGATTCAAAGTCATTGTCGAAGTTGCCCGACATTGCAAATATCTGTTCGCGCATTGTGTGTCTCCTTTATTGTTCGCACCGGTTCGGGTGCGGGAAAAACAGTAGCACGCTGTTGGGTTAACACAAACTTGCCGTTATGACTTTATGTTGCGGTTACATAAGGCTACAGGTGTTGGTAAGGCTGTTTGTCTGGCAGTTTTTAACTCTGGCTAAGTTGCCGAGAAGATTAAGGAAGTTCTATCGCGACCACCTCGATGGCCAGGTTGCCCATCGGTCGCTGCCAAACCACCTCGTCGCCGATCTTCGCTCCCAGCAGCGCCCTGCCTAATGGTGAACTCCAGTTGATCAGCCCGCTGGCTGCGTCGGCCTGGTCCTCGCCCACCAGTTGTACCCGCTGTGGGTTGTCCTGCTCATCGACGAAGGTCACCCAGTGTCCGATCCGCACCTGCTCGGATGATGCCGGCGCCACGACTTGGGCGCTTTGCACACGCTGATTGAAATAGCGCAGGTCCCGTTCAAGGTCGGCTATGCGCTGCTTGTCCGCCTGATCCGCCCTGGCGACTTGCTGAGCGTGTAGCGCCTGCAACTGGGCAACCCTGGCCTGTAGCTGGGCGAGTCCGGCGGGCGTGACGTAGTTGGGGTGCGCACTGACCTGGCGTTCGACCGGCTGATCGGCCTGGGCAGCGGCGTTGTCTTCGTTGACGAAGGCGCGACTCATGGGTGTTCTCCTCTGTTGGAGTTTGGGCCATGGTCGCAGGCATTTGGTTTCGCTGGATGTCTATGCGCGACTCATTGCGAGCGATACGCCCGGGCGGCGTCTCGATCTTTTTCCTGCTGCCAGGCGCGTTCATGCTCGTCCCAATGACGATCACGGTAGGCATCGCGCTCCTGGCTTTCGCGCATGGCCTGGCATTGACGGAAACCGTCGCTCCAACCTTCGGCGTAGCGGGCGTCCTTGAGATAGCGTGGTACGTCTTTACGGAACTGGCCGGTGATTGCTCCGGCTGCCTGTCGGCCACTGCTGCAACCGTCGTCATAGCCGTCGGCAAACGCTGGTGGAAAACCCCGGGCGACCAGGTCTTCATGGGTGGTTTCACAGCCGCCAAGCACCATCAATACAGCCAGTACCGCTACCGCGCGCCTCATTTCCTGCCTTCCTGCCGCATCCACTTATTGGATAAGTCTAGAAGCGGATTCGTCAGGCCGGTGTGAAAGCCCTGTGATTAATCCGTTTGTCCTGTTCAGCGGCAGGCTTTCGCTGCTCAGTAGTGATACCACTTCACCTCAAGCATGACCTCGTTTTCCGGCGCGGCCAGGTGACTGAACTCGCGCTGGGCACTCAGGCGCAGGCCGAGGTTGCGCGACAGTTCCCACTGCTGATTCAGACTCAGGCTACGGCGCACTTCGCCATTGACGAAATAATCGCCCTTGGCTTCCACGCTCAGGTTGCCCAGCGGGTTTTTCCACAGCACGCCACTGTTGAAACCCCCGGCCGGGGCGATGAACTGGGCGAAGTCGTTATTGTGCTCGACCCGCACCGTGCCGAGGGCAAAGCCCAGCACATCTTCGCCCAGTGCCCAGGTGCCGCCGGCGCCGCCGTTGACGTGGCTGACCAGGGTTTCATCGTCGTGCTTGCCCGGTACCCGCTCCAGCCCGCCAGTGACCTGCCAGGACAGCGGTTGCAACAGCTCATTGCGCGGAGTCAGCGAGCGAATGGTCGCCAGGTCCAGTTGCTGTACTTGCCAGTCATTACCTTCGTACTGGCGCAACTTCAGTTGCAGGATCTCGATTTGTGCCCCCAGCGGAAAACTCTCGGCGTTGTCGTTGAGGTCGTGGTAGGCCATGCGCAGGCCGTACTCGCCGAACGCTCGGTCGCCGCGGGTACCGAGGCCGGCCTGCCAGGTACGCGATTGGTGGCCATCCTCCGGCAGGCCCGGCTGCGGGATGTCGAGTTCCGGTGCCGGATTGCGGTTGATCGCCCGCAGCAGCTCGAAGCTGCGCTGGGCACGTTGCGGATCGCGCTCCTGACCGTTGGCCCGGTAGCGCTCCAGTCGATAGGCCGCATCGACGATCAGCGCCTGGCGCTCGCGTGGCAGCGCCTTGAAACCGGGCGCTTGCAACTGCTGCTGGTCGGCACTGACTTTCAGTACCCATTGTTGTTCGTCGCTGCTCAGCGGTTCGGCGCGGCTGAGCAGTTCTCGTTCGCGGGAAGGGCGATATTGGATGCTTTCAACCAGCCCTGCTTCTTTCACGGCCTTGACCGTGTCGGTGGGGATGGCCGTCAGCGGGAACTGTTCCGTCAGGCGCAGGCTCGGGCGCGCCACCTGGAGCAGTTCGAGCAGGCGGTAGGAGCAGTTTTCGTCAAAGAAGAAATAGTCGAACTGGATCTGCTTGAGTTCCCAGACGTGCTCGACCATGCGTTCGGTTTCCGCCTGGCTCAGGTTGAGGCGGTATTCCCACAGGTCGCGGTTCTCCAGGCTACGGTACTCGGAGAGTTTTTCCTGGTAGGGCACCAGCGCGAACAGGCCGGGATAGCCGCCCATCAGCCCCTTCCAGGCGTAGAGGATGCTGTTGTCGGAGCCTTCGATGTAGGCGCCGAAATTGATCGCATAGCTGAGCAGGGCGGTCTTGTCGCTTTGCACGTCGGCCTGGTCGATGCGCAGCAGCGTATGGCCGAACATCGAGGAGGGACTGTTGAGGTAGGCGGCGGGGAAAATCATCACCGCACTGTGGGGCGACACGTCTTTGAACCACTGGGTGAAGTCGCTGCAATCGACCGCCGGCAGATCCGTCAGGTTGAGCTGTGCCTTGAGCCAGCGGGTGCGCGCCGGGTACACGCATTGGGCGTGCTGCTGACCGGCGCTGGCCGGGCCATACATGGCTTGCAGCGTGGCGTTCAGTTCGCGGTCGGGATGTTCGTTGCCGTCAGGGGCCAGGAAGAATTTCCTGTCGCTGACGTAGCTGCGCCAGCCACCCAGTTTGGCGGCTTCGTAGTGACCGAGGGAAATCCAGAAGCGGTCATTGGCCAGTTGCTGCAAACGTTGAGGGTCGATATGGGGCGCGGCGGACAGCGGGGCGCACACACAGAGCGCCAGCCAGGCAAGGCGTTTGAGCATAGTCGGCTACTTGGAAGTCGAAAAAAGACCAAAAGGGGCCCAGAAAAGAAAACCCGCTCCCCTGAGGGAGCGAGTGTGTCGAGCTTAAGCTTGAGTCGCGTACTTGGCCAGGCGAGGGTCGTTTTTCAGCACGGCCAGGGTGTTGGTATGCACGTCTTCGGCGGTCACGTCAGCCTTGCTGAAGATCTGCTGGAAGTGCTCGTGGGTGACGGCGGAGAAATGTGCGCGGTCTTCCGGCGCCACGCCCAGTACCACGGCGTAAGTGGTCAGCGCTTCGCCCTGACCCTTGGCCATGTCTTCGGACAGCTCGTTCATCATGCCATTCATGGCCAGCCAGGACTTGCCACCGTAGGTCAGCGCGGCATTGGTCGAGCAGCCGTTGGTGCCGGAAGTCATGCCGAAGGTGGCGTTGCCGGAAGTGCCGTTGGTGGTGGATGCCAGGAAGTGCGCCGGGGTGCCGCGCTGGCCTTCGAACAGCATGTTGCCCCAACCACAATCCGGGCCACCCGGGGCCTGGGCCATGGCGTTGATGGATACAGCGGTGAAGAGAGTACCGAGAAGAATCCGTTTCATAGCTATGTTCTCTTTATGTGCATACCAATGGACAGGGTCTGGCCCGTGCCTGTGGGGCCAGGTGCCAGTGGGCCGGTTATTGTTCCAGCCGCGCAATTTGGAGTTTAGGCACGATCCGAGGGTTCCGTGACTTTTTGCAAAAACTATCGTGCACGCCGCGGGCCTGCTGGCCTGGGTCCGGGCGTGTCCTGGACTATGCTTTGGCCTGAGGCGCTCCTTGCCAGTCAGGTACAGGCAGCGCCAGAATGCCGCTATCTGCCCCGCCTGATGTAAGGAAGCCCGATGCCTGATCCTGTTGCTGCCAGCTTGCGTCTAGCGCCCGAAGCGCTGACCCGTCCGTTTTCCGCTGAACAGTTCAGCTTCTCTACCACCAACGATCTGGAGCCTTTTCGCGGTGTGCTCGGCCAGGAACGTGCGGTCGAAGCCTTGCAGTTCGGCGTGGCCATGCCACGCCCCGGCTACAACGTATTCGTCATGGGCGAGCCTGGCACTGGCCGGTTTTCGTTCGTCAAACGCTACCTCAAGGCCGAAGGCAAGCGCCTGCAGACCCCGGCGGACTGGGTCTACGTCAACAATTTCGATGAGCCTCGCGAGCCCCGCGCACTGGAGCTGCCGTCCGGCACTGCCGGTGCTTTCATCGCCGACATCAACGGTCTGATCGACAACCTGCTGGCGACATTTCCGGCGGTGTTCGAGCACCCGTCCTACCAGCAGAAGAAAAGCGCCATCGACCGCGCGTTCAACCAGCGCTACGACCGCGCCCTGGATGTGATCGAGCGCCTGGCGCTGGAGAAGGACGTTGCGTTGTACCGCGACAGCAGCAACATTGCCTTCACGCCGATGAGCGAAGGCAAGGCCCTGGATGAAGCGGAGTTCGCCCAACTGCCGGAGGCAGAGCGCGAACGTTTCCATGAAGACATCTCGGCCCTGGAAGAGCGCTTGAACGAAGAGCTGGCCAGCCTGCCGCAGTGGAAGCGCGAGTCCAATAACCAGTTGCGCCAGCTCAACGAAGAAACCATCACGCTGGCCCTGCAGCCATTGTTGGCGCCACTTTCGGAAAAGTATGCGGAGAACGCGGCGGTCTGCGGTTACTTGCAGGCGATGCAGGTCAACCTGCTCAGGACCGTGGTCGAGCAGTTGGTGGACGACAGCAAGAGCGACGCCGTTGCCCGCAAGCTGCTGGAAGAGCAATACGCCCCGAGCCTGGTGGTGGGCCATCCGTCCAGTGGTGGCGCGCCCGTGGTGTTCGAGCCGCACCCGACCTACGACAACCTGTTCGGGCGTATCGAGTACAGCACCGACCAGGGCGCGCTCTACACCACCTATCGGCAGTTGCGTCCGGGTGCCTTGCATCGGGCCAACGGCGGCTTCCTGATCCTGGAAGCGGAAAAAATGCTCGGCGAACCGTTCGTGTGGGATGCGCTCAAGCGCGCCTTGCAATCGCGCAAGCTGAAAATGGAATCGCCGCTGGGCGAGCTGGGGCGGCTGGCCACGGTCACCCTCACGCCGCAGCACATCCCGCTGCAGGTCAAAGTGGTGATCATCGGCGCCCGCCAGCTTTACTACGCCTTGCAGGACCTGGATCCGGACTTCCAGGAGATGTTCCGCGTGCTGGTGGACTTCGACGAAGACATCCCCATGGGCGACGAGAGCCTGGAGCAGTTCGCCCAGTTGCTCAAGACCCGCACTTCGGAGGAGGGCATGGCGCCGCTGACCGCTGATGCGGTGGCGCGCCTGGCGACTTACAGCGCACGCCTGGCCGAACACCAGGGACGGCTGTCGGCGCGGATCGGTGATTTGTTCCAGCTGGTCAGCGAGGCGGATTTCATTCGCCAACTGGCCGGTGACGAGATGACCGACGCCGGCCACATCGAACGCGCCCTCAAGGCCAAGGCTACCCGTACCGGGCGTGTTTCGGCACGAATCCTCGACGACATGCTGGCGGGAATCATCCTGATCGACACCGACGGCGCGGCGGTGGGCAAGTGCAACGGGCTGACGGTGCTGGAGGTCGGTGACTCGGCCTTTGGCGTACCGGCGCGGATTTCCGCCACGGTGTATCCGGGCGGCAGCGGCATCGTCGACATCGAGCGGGAGGTCAACCTCGGCCAGCCGATCCACTCCAAGGGGGTGATGATCCTCACCGGTTACCTGGGCAGCCGTTATGCCCAGGAATTCCCGCTGGCGATCTCGGCCAGTATCGCCCTGGAGCAATCCTACGGTTACGTGGACGGCGACAGTGCCTCCCTGGGCGAGGCGTGTACGCTGATCTCGGCGCTGTCGAAGACGCCGTTGAAGCAGTGCTTCGCCATCACCGGCTCGATCAACCAGTTCGGTGAAGTGCAGGCGGTGGGCGGGGTCAACGAGAAGATCGAAGGGTTCTTCCGTCTCTGCGAGGCCCGTGGGCTGACCGGCGAGCAGGGTGCGATCATCCCGCAGGCCAACGTCGCCACGCTGATGCTCGACGAGAAAGTGCTGGCCGCGGTGCGCGCCGGGCAGTTCCACGTGTACGCCGTACGTCAGGCCGACGAAGCCCTGAGCCTGCTGGTGGGCGAGCCTGCCGGCGAGCCGGATGAAAACGGCGAGTTCCCGGAGGGCAGCGTCAACGCCCGGGTGGTGGAGCGGCTGCGGGTCATCGCGGAAATGGTCAGCGAAGACGACATCAAGGAAGCGGAAAAGGAGCTGGCGCAGCAGGCGTTGGCCGAGGCCAAGCCGGCTTGATCTGATCGGCAGGCCCGCTCTCATGATCAGGCTGGTCTTTTAGGTTGAGTTTCTGTGGCGAGGGAGCTTGCTCCCGCTGGGCTGCGAAGAGCAGCCCTTTTTTATGAGCGCTTCGCGCCCAAGCGGGAGCAAGCTCCCTCGCCACGGATTAAGTGGGGTCCTGAAGTAATACTGCACAATAGTTTTTACGGTGTTTTCTTGTACAAAATGCCACTACCCTGACGCCAATATTCACACTATGACCGCTCGGCGAATTCTGGTCTCGAAACCCCGAAAAACCGGAACTTATCTTCTATCCTCAGCTCAAGGATAACGAGAGCCATCATCGGATCGAAACAGTCCCATCCTGGGGCTGAATACCGGATCTACCCGAGGGTCGCCGCCATGTCGCGCAACCTTTGCCTCACCCGTCGTTGCCTGGGCCTTGTCACCCGTATCGAATGCGCTATCCGCCCGCTGGCGGGTGATACCGGTATGTGGACCTTGCTCTTTGCCGCCGGAATGGCCGGCGAACAACCATCCGCCATCAAGGCCCAGGGCCCGTTTGCCGGCCCGAATGCCGCTGAGTCCATCCTCGATACCATTGTCCAGAGCCTGACCTTGCACGGCTATGAGCTGGCCAATGATCCACAGATCTGGTGCCTGCACATGCAGGCCCAACTGCGGGAGATCAACGGTGGGCGTTGTCGCAACGTCGGCGGTTTCGAGTTTCGCCCGTTGCATTGACGAGCGTCTGCGTCAGTAAAATTTTGTCACAAGGGCAGGGGCCAGGGACGGGCCCGGCATTTGTGGGGCAATTCGTGGCTGATATACTCGCCGCGATTTTTCAGCCCTGGTGTGAGATTCAATGGAACGCTTTATCGAAAATGCAATGTACGCCTCCCGTTGGCTACTGGCGCCGATCTATTTCGGGCTGTCCCTGGGCTTGCTGGCCCTGGCGCTGAAATTCTTCCAGGAAGTGTTTCACGTCATTCCCAATGTGTTTTCCATGGCCGAGTCCGAGCTGATCCTGGTGCTGCTGTCGCTGATCGACATGGCGCTGGTGGGCGGCCTGCTGGTGATGGTGATGATTTCCGGCTACGAGAACTTCGTTTCGCAACTGGACATCGATTCCGACAAGGAAAAGCTCAACTGGCTGGGCACCATGGACTCTTCATCGCTGAAGATGAAAGTCGCGGCCTCCATCGTGGCGATTTCCTCGATCCACCTGCTGCGTATTTTCATGGACGCCAAGAACGTCGATCCCGGGCACTTGCAGTGGTACGTGATCATCCACATGACCTTCGTCGTCTCGGCATTTGCCATGGGCTACCTGGACAAAGTGACCAAGCACTGAGGTCGGTTCTTGTGCTCAAGCAGCGCCCGTCTGTTGGAAAGCAGGCGGGCGTTGTCGTTTCTGACGGAGGGCTTTGAGGGCGGGGTTCGTCATCGGTCATGGCTTCTGTGCTAGTCTGCTCGCCCTTTTGGTTCCGGGCGCTCCGGGAGGCGCTGTGTCACGCACGGCCACTTCCCGAGCCGTCCCCACAGCGGAGCAGCATCATGTCCGAAGTTAACCTGTCCACCGACGAAACCCGCGTCAGCTACGGCATTGGCCGTCAGTTGGGTGACCAGCTGCGCGACAACCCGCCACCAGGCGTCAGCCTGGATGCGATCCTGGCCGGCCTGACCGACGCGTTCGCCGGCAAGCCGAGCCGCGTGGGCCAGGAAGAAATGTCCGCCAGTTTCAAAGTGATCCGCGAAATCATGCAAGCCGAAGCCGCTGCCAAGGCTGAAGCCGCCGCAGGCGAAGGCCGTGCGTTCCTGGCGGAAAACGCCAAGCGTGAAGGCATCACCACCCTGGCTTCGGGCCTGCAATTTGAAGTGTTGACCCAGGGTGAAGGCGCCAAGCCGACCCGTGAGGACCAGGTACGCACCCACTACCACGGCACGCTGATCGACGGCACTGTGTTCGACAGCTCCTACGATCGTGGCCAACCTGCCGAATTCCCGGTCGGTGGTGTGATCCCAGGCTGGACCGAAGCGCTGCAACTGATGAACACCGGCAGCAAATGGCGCCTGTACGTACCGAGCGAATTGGCCTACGGCGCCCAAGGCGTTGGCAGCATCCCGCCGCATAGCGTGCTGGTGTTTGACGTCGAGCTGTTGGACGTTCTGTAACGCATCACCGCAGGAAAGGCTTTTGTGGGAGCGGGCTTGCTCGCGAAAGCGGTGGGTCAGTTAACGGTAATGTCGACTGACAGTCCGCATTCGCGAGCAAGCCCGCTCCCACATGACCTCTGCGTTCATCCGTGGAACCTGCCGCTGAAATCACCCGTGGGGCGCAACGCCCGGGCGTAGCAGAACAGGAACAGATTGCGCACCAGCTCCTTGAGCACCAACGGTTCGCTGGAATTGAGGCTGTTGAGGTCCAGGTCTCCCTGGTCCTGCAGCTCGCTCAGGGCGTCTTCCTCTATCACCGCACAGACTTCCCCGGTTTCCCGGTGCAGGATCCGCAGGTAAGGATGCGGGCGATCCAGCCAGGCATCGATCAGATAGGTCATGGTTCTCATCTCCTTGATGGGTTTCGATGAGAATAATTCTTATTCGCTAAATAGCAAGTCTCAATTGGCGCTTCGTTTTTTCTTCTGACGGAGGGTTGGTGTGACTCTAGACGGATGGCGTGCGGCCAGCGCCCGGAAGAACACGGCAATCGGGGGGGAGGGCGAAGCACCATCCCACGCAGGGCGTGGGATGGAATACGGCAAACTCAGACTTTTCTGACGAACTCGGATTTGAGCTTCATCGGGCCGATACCGTCGATCTTGCAGTCGATGTCGTGGTCGCCCTCGCACAGGCGGATGTTCTTGACCTTGGTGCCCACCTTGACCACCAGTGACGTGCCCTTGACCTTGAGGTCCTTGATCACGGTGATGGTGTCGCCGTCCTGCAGGACGTTGCCGACCGAATCTTTCTTCACGGTGTCGTCGGACGCCGCTTCAGCTTCGCCGCTGGCAGACCATTCGTGGGCACACTCCGGGCAGACCAGTTGAGTACCGTCTTCGTAAGTGTATTCGGAATTGCATTTCGGGCAGGGAGGCAACGTGCTCACTAAGGTTCCTTGGGTATCAGGAGGTCAAAAGGGCGCACATTGTATAGGGTTTTACGGTCGAAATGGATATTCGCCGATCCTGTGGCGAGGGAGCTTGCTCCCGCTGGGCTGCGGAGCGGCCCCATCCAAGGCTTCTGCGAAGCGTCGGACCGACCGAGCGGGAGCAAGCTCCCTCGCCACAAAAGCCCTGGGGTCAATCAATGAGTACGCGCCACCGCAAACTCACTCAGTTCAACCAGCGCATCGCGGTATTCGCTGGCCGGTAGGGCTTCCAGGCATTGGATGGCGCGAGCGACGTAGTCCCGGGCCAGCTTGGCGGTGTAGTCCAGCGAGCCGGAGGCCTCGACCGCCTGGCGGATGCTTTCCAGGTCCTCGATTCCACCTTTCTGGATCGCGTGGCGTACCAGTGCCGCCTGTTCCGGCGTACCTTCGCGCATGGTGTAGATCAGCGGCAGGGTCGGCTTGCCTTCGGCCAGGTCGTCGCCGACGTTTTTGCCCAGGGTCTCGGCGTCGCCCTTGTAGTCCAGCAGGTCATCCACCAGCTGGAAGGCCACGCCCAGGTGGTCGCCGAATGTACGCAGTGCTTCGCTCTGCTCGACGCTGGCACCGGCCAGGGCGGCGGCGCTGTGGGTCGAGGCTTCGAAGAGCATCGCGGTCTTGCCGCGGATGACCTCCATGTAGGTCTCTTCCGTGGTGCTGGCGTCGCGCACCTTGGACAACTGCAACACTTCGCCCTCGGCGATGATGCGGGTGGCCTGGGACAGGATCTTCATCACCGGCATCGAACCGAGCTCGACCATCATTTCGAACGAGCGCGAATACAGGAAATCACCCACCAGCACGCTGGGCGCATTGCCCCACATGGCGTTGGCGGTCGAGCGGCCGCGGCGCATGCCGGACATGTCGACTACGTCGTCGTGCAGCAGGGTCGCGGTGTGCAGGAATTCGATGGTGGCGGCCAGCAGGCGCATGTCGTCGCCTTCACGGCCCAGGGCCTTGCCGCACAACAGCACCAATAAAGGACGCAGGCGCTTGCCACCGGCCGAGGTGATGTAGTCGCCGATTTTCGAGACCAGCGGTACTCGGGAAGTCAGCTGCTTCTTGATGATGCCGTCAACGGCGCTAAAATCGTCCGCCACTGCGCGGTAGAAAGCTTGGGGTTGCATCAGCGACAGGCGCTCCAGAAGGGTTGCGCGGCATGCTAGGACCCATGTCCGGGGCTGTCAAGGCACGATGGACGGCTACTTGCAAGGCTCCGTTGGCTTGCGTACAATCGCGCACCCTGAACTTCCTGGGCAGCACCTGCCTTACGCAATTGCATCCGGGCCTTCCAGCCCATGCAGCCATGCCAGCCAATACCTCTTCTTATAAAGCGCTGGGTGAGCAGGATTATCGGAGAAATACCATGTCGTACGCAGTAATTGTTACTGGTGGCAAGCAATACAAGGTCGCCCCAGGTGAATACCTGAAGATCGAAAAACTGGAAATCGCTACCGGCGAATCCGTGACTTTTGATCGCGTTCTGTTGGTCGCCAATGGCGATGACGTGAATATCGGCGCTCCAGTCGTTGCTGGCGCTACCGTTGTGGCTGAAGTGATCTCTCAAGGTCGTCACGATAAAGTCCGCATCATCAAGTTCCGTCGTCGTAAGCACCACATGAAGCGCATGGGCCACCGCCAGTGGTACACCGAGATCAAAATCACCGGTATTCAGGCTTAATTTCAGCCTAATTCCTCACTAGGAGAATTGAACTCATGGCACACAAAAAAGCTGGTGGTAGTACCCGTAACGGTCGCGACTCAGAAGCCAAACGCCTTGGCGTGAAGATGTATGGCGGCCAGGCTATCAAAGCGGGCAACATCATCGTGCGTCAGCGCGGCACCCAATTCCACGCTGGCTACGGCGTAGGCATGGGTAAGGATCACACCCTCTTCGCTAAAGTCGAAGGCGTGATCAAGTTTGAAGTAAAAGGCGCCTTCGGTCGTCGTTACGTAAGCGTTATCGCAGCTTAATTGCGAGACCGCTGGAAAAGCCCTGTCTTGCGACGGGGCTTTTTCGTTTGTGGGGTGAGTCTCTTGCAAAACTGTTTGTATGGGCTGTCGGCGCTGCGGTTGGGGCGTGTCATCGGGTCGCTGCGCTCATTTTTGCAAGAGTCTTATGTCTGGTTTTTTTCGGCTCGTCCGTATGGCGAGAGGCGTGTGTCATGAAGTTTGTTGATGAAGTATCGATTCGAGTAAAGGCTGGCGACGGCGGCAATGGCTGCATGAGTTTCCGTCGGGAAAAATTCATTGAGAACGGCGGTCCGAACGGCGGTGACGGTGGCGACGGCGGCTCGATCTACATGCTTGCCGACGAAAACCTCAATACCCTGGTGGACTACCGCTACACCCGTCACTTCGATGCTGAGCGCGGTTCCAATGGTGGCAGCACCGACTGCACCGGCAAGAAGGGCGAGGACCTGATCCTGCGCGTGCCGGTCGGCACCACCGTGATCGACTCGGCCACCCAGGAAGTCATCGGCGACCTGACCAAGCCAGGCCAGCGTCTGCTGGTGGCCCATGGTGGCTGGCACGGCCTGGGCAATACCCGGTTCAAGTCCAGTACCAACCGTGCGCCGCGCCAGACTACGCCAGGAAAGCCGGGCGAGCAGCGCGACCTGAAGCTGGAAATGAAAGTGTTGGCCGACGTGGGTCTGTTGGGCTTGCCGAATGCTGGTAAAAGTACCTTCATCCGTTCGGTGTCGGCGGCCAAGCCGAAGGTTGCCGATTACCCGTTCACGACCTTGGTGCCGAACCTGGGTGTGGTCAGTGTCGACCGCTGGAAGAGCTTCGTGATTGCCGATATTCCGGGGTTGATCGAAGGGGCCTCCGATGGCGCGGGCCTGGGGATTCGCTTCCTCAAGCACTTGTCCCGTACCCGACTGTTGCTGCACCTCGTGGACATGGCGCCGCTGGACGAAAGCAGTCCTGCCGATGCCGCCGAAGTCATCGTCAGCGAACTGGCCAAGTTCAGTCCGGCCCTGGTCGAGCGTGATCGTTGGCTGGTGCTGAACAAGTGCGACCAGATCCTCGAAGAAGAGCATGAAGAACGGGTCAAGGAAATCGTCGATCGCCTGGAGTGGGAAGGTCCGGTCTACGTGATCTCGGCCATCGCCAAAGAAGGCACCGAGCGCCTGTGCCACGACATCATGCGCTACCTGGAAGATCGCGCCGATCGCCTGGCCAATGATCCGGCCTACAAGGAAGAGCTGGCTGAGCTCGACCAGCGCATCGAAGACGAGGCTCGCGCCCAGTTGCAGGCCCTGGACGACCAGCGTGCCCTGCGTCGCAGTGGCGTGAAGTCGGTCCATGACATCGGTGATGACGATTGGGATGAAGAAGACGTGGATGACGAGGACGGTCCGGAAATCATCTACGTGCGTGACTGATCGTCTGCAAATCCAGTTACCTGGGGCTAGAGCTGTGGGGGCAGGCTCGCTCCCACAAGGATTCTTGGTTGGCTGATATAACTGGTCCGGTGCGGTGGTATCATCGCAGCCAGCCGGTTCCCAAGGCGCCGCTCATTCGAGCGGCGTTTTGGTATCTGCACAACGCAAATACGAATAATCCCATGGGCGGCGCTGGGTCGCGCCGTTCGCTGGCAAAGGTTGAAGATGATGCGGAGCAAGGTGACGGGTGCGCAGCGCTGGGTCGTGAAGATCGGCAGCGCACTGCTGACGGCGGATGGCAAGGGCCTGGATCGCAAGGCCATGGCGGTGTGGGTCGAACAGATGGTGGCCTTGCACGAGGCGGGTGTCGAGCTGGTATTGGTCTCGTCCGGGGCCGTGGCCGCCGGTATGAGCCGTCTGGGCTGGACGTCGCGACCCAGCGCGATGCACGAACTGCAGGCTGCCGCCGCCATCGGCCAGATGGGGCTGGTGCAAGCCTGGGAGTCGAGCTTTGCCGAGCACGGTCGCCATACGGCGCAAATCCTGCTGACCCATGACGATCTGTCCGATCGCAAACGCTATCTGAATGCTCGCAGTACCTTGCGGGCCTTGGTGGAACTCAAGGTCATCCCGGTCATCAACGAGAACGACACGGTGGTCACCGACGAAATCCGCTTTGGCGACAACGACACCCTGGCCGCGCTGGTGGCGAACCTGGTGGAGGCGGACCTGCTGGTGATTCTCACGGATCGTGACGGCATGTTCGATGCCGATCCGCGCAACAATCCTGATGCCAAGCTGATTTACGAAGCGCGCGCCGACGATCCGGCCCTGGACGCGGTTGCGGGCGGCACCGGCGGCGCCCTGGGGCGTGGCGGCATGCAGACCAAGCTGCGCGCGGCGCGGCTGGCGGCGCGCTCCGGGGCGCATACCATCATCGTCGGCGGCCGTCTGGAGCGGGTGCTGGATCGCCTGAAAGCGGGCGAGCGCATCGGCACCTTGCTCTCTCCCGAACGCGGCATGCTGGCGGCGCGCAAGCAATGGCTGGCCGGGCACCTGCAAACCCGCGGCACGTTGGTGTTGGATGCGGGCGCCGTGGCGGCCTTGTCCCAGGGCAACAAGAGCTTGTTGCCGGTGGGTGTGAAGCTGGTCCAGGGTAGTTTCCGGCGTGGCGAAATGGTCGTGTGCGTGGCGTCGGACGGGCGTGAAATCGCTCGAGGTCTGGCCAACTACAGCGCGCTTGAGGCGCAGAAAATCATCGGTCAGCCGTCGGATGCGATTGTCGGTCTGTTGGGCTACATGGCGGAACCTGAACTGGTTCACCGTGACAATCTGATTCTCGTCTAAGGAAAAATCATGGGTTTGGCAAAGGGATTGATCGGCTTGCTGCTGGCGCTGCCGCTGCTGGCCTCGGCCGAGGAAATTGGCCAGGTGTCGACAGTGTTCAAGTTTGTCGGGCCGAACGACCGGATCGTCGTCGAGGCGTTCGATGACCCCAAGGTCGATGGGGTGACCTGTTACCTGTCGCGAGCCAAGACCGGCGGCGTCAAGGGTGGCCTGGGTCTGGCGGAGGATCGGGCCGAGGCGTCCATTGCCTGCCGTCAGGTGGGGCCGATCAGCTTCAAGGGTGAGCTCAAGGACGGCGAGGAAGTGTTCCGGGAGCGTACGTCGCTGGTGTTCAAAACCATGCAGGTGGTGCGCTTTCTCGACAAGAAGCGCAATACGCTGGTGTACCTGGTCTACAGCGACCGGGTGATCGAAGGCAGTCCGCAGAATGCGGTTACGGCGATTCCGATTCTGCCGTGGCGTTAAGCTTCAAGTGATGGGCGAGCCGTTTGGCTCGCTTTTTTTTATGTCCTGAAACCTGCACTGCTTAAGTCGGTGGTGTTCGGTGGATTCGTTGCCGCCTTCGCTGACGCCATCGCGAGCAGGCTCGCTCCCACAGGGATCTGTGCTGAGCGCGAGGTCTGTGTCTAAGTCCCTCTGTGGTGTCTGCTGAATCACAGGCAATAAAAAACCGACCCTGAGGTCGGTTTTTTAACGAGCGCGTCGCTTAGGCAGCAGCGGCAACGTTCAAGGCCTTTACGTGGCCATTCAGGCGGCTCTTATGGCGAGCAGCCTTGTTCTTGTGGATGATGCCTTTATCGGCCATACGGTCGATAACTGGCACAGCCAGAACGTAAGCAGCTTGAGCTTTTTCAGCGTCTTTTGCGTCGATGGCCTTAACTACGTTTTTGATGTAGGTACGGACCATGGAACGCAGGCTGGCGTTGTGGCTGCGACGCTTCTCAGCCTGTTTTGCACGTTTTTTGGCGGAAGGTGAGTTGGCCACCGTCGAGCTCCTCGAAAGACTTTTTAGGAAATAGCAAACAAAATAGGCCGCGAATCATGCCGATGAGTTGACGTGTTGTCAAGGGCGGGCAATGCATTCCGCTGAATGGCAGGCGCAACGCACCGAAGGATTTCTTTCCGGCGTGCGACCTGTAAACTCGCGGGCTTTGGCGCTGTGCTGTTTAGCGGCGCGGAGTATCGCACAAGTGGGCGCGTAGTTCGCCTGCTGTTTATCGACAGGCAAAAACTCTTTTCATGAATCTGCTCAAATCGTTGGCTGCCGTCAGCTCTATCACGATGCTTTCCCGCATCCTGGGGTTCGTCCGTGACACCTTGATCGCGCGGATATTCGGCGCCGGAATGGCCACCGACGCCTTCTTTATCGCCTTCAAGTTGCCCAACCTGCTGCGGCGGATTTTCGCCGAGGGGGCGTTTTCACAGGCGTTCGTGCCCATCCTGGCCGAATACAAAAGCCAGAAGGGCGACGAAGCGACCCGCACCTTCATTGCCTATGTCACGGGCCTGTTGACGCTAGTCCTGGCGCTGGTCACGGCCGCCGGCATGCTCGCTGCACCCTGGGTGATCTGGGCCACGGCGCCGGGTTTCACCGATACCCCGGAAAAATTCCAGCTCACCTCCGACCTGCTGCGGGTAACCTTTCCTTATATATTGCTGATTTCCCTGTCGTCCCTGGCCGGGGCGATCCTCAATACCTGGAATCGCTTTTCCGTGCCGGCCTTTGTGCCGACCCTGCTCAACGTCAGCATGATCGTGTTCGCGGTGTTCCTGACGCCGTACTTCGATCCGCCAGTGATGGCCCTGGGCTGGGCGGTACTGGTGGGCGGCCTGGCGCAGTTGCTCTATCAGCTGCCGCACCTGAAAAGGATCGGCATGCTGGTGCTGCCACGCCTGAATTTGCGCGACAGCGGCGTGTGGCGAGTGCTCAAGCAGATGCTGCCGGCGATCCTCGGAGTTTCCGTCAGCCAGATCTCCCTGATCATCAACACCATTTTTGCCTCGTTCCTGGTGGCCGGCTCCGTGTCGTGGATGTACTACGCCGACCGTTTGATGGAGCTGCCGTCCGGTGTGCTCGGCGTGGCCCTGGGGACGATCTTGTTGCCGACCCTGGCCAAGACCTACGCCAATCAGGACCGCCATGAGTACTCGCGGATCCTCGACTGGGGCCTGCGCCTGTGCTTTTTGCTGGTCTTGCCCTGCGCGCTGGCGCTGGGAATCCTGGCTGAACCGCTGACCGTTTCGTTGTTCCAGTATGGCCGGTTCAATGCATTCGACGCCCTGATGACCCAGCGGGCCTTGATCGCTTACTCGGTGGGCCTGCTCGCAATCATTGTGATCAAGGTGCTGGCCCCGGGTTTCTACGCCCAGCAGAACATTCGCACGCCGGTGAAAATCGCTATTTTTACCCTGGTCATGACCCAACTGTTCAACCTGCTGCTGATCGGTCCATTGGCCCACGCCGGCCTGGCCCTGGCGATCAGTGCCGGCGCCTGTCTCAATGCCGGGTTGCTGTTCTATCAACTGCGCAAGCAGAAGATGTATCAGCCGCAGCCGGGCTGGGCCAAATTCGCCTTCAAATTGTTGGTGGCCGTGGCGGTGATGTCAGCGGTGCTGGTCGGGGCCATGCATTTCATGCCGGCCTGGGGCGAAGGTCAGATGCTCGAGCGCTTCCTGCGCCTGGGCGCGTTGGTGGTCGCGGGTGTGGTGGCGTATTTCGGCATGTTGCTGTTGATGGGGTTCCGCCTGCGCGACTTCAATCGCAAGGCGCTGAGCTGAGGGGAAACCCTCGATAATCAGGCCGCGGGCAGTGGTTTTGTCGGTTCGACCACTTTGGGTTACGGTGTTGCCTGTCGTCGGCCGCCGGGTGTGGTTATAATCGGCCACTTTATGAGCAAGAAGCGCGTTATGCAGCTGGTTCGAGGCCTCCACAACCTGCGCCCCCATCATCGGGGCTGTGTCGCCACTATTGGCAACTTCGACGGTGTTCACCGTGGTCACCAGGCTATCCTGGCGCGACTGCGCGAGCGTGCGCTGGAGTTGGGCGTGCCCAGCTGCGTGGTGATCTTCGAGCCGCAGCCGCGGGAATTCTTTGCTCCGGACACCGCCCCGGCCCGTCTGGCCCGGCTGCGGGACAAGCTGAACCTGTTGGCCGCCGAAGGCGTCGACCGGGTGCTGTGCCTGGCCTTCAACCAGCGCCTGAGCAAACTCAGTGCCGCCGCGTTCGTCGACACCATTCTGGTGGACGGTCTGGGCGTGAAGCATCTGGAAGTTGGCGACGATTTTCGTTTTGGCTGCGACCGGGCAGGGGATTTCGACTACCTGCAACAGGCCGGTGTCGCCAAGGGATTTACCGTCGAAGCGGCGCAGACCGTTGAAATGGATGGCTTGCGAGTCAGCAGCACCCAGGTCCGCAATGCCCTGGCGGCTGCCGATTTCGAATTGGCCGAGCGCTTGCTGGGCCGGCCGTACCGGATTGCCGGACGGATCCTGCACGGGCAGAAACTGGCGCGCCAACTGGGCACGCCGACCGCCAACGTGCAGCTCAAGCGCCGTCGCGTGCCGCTGACCGGGGTGTTCCTGGTGAGTGTCGATATCGACGGCAAGGCCTGGCCCGGTGTCGCCAATATCGGGGTGCGGCCTACCGTCCAGGGAGATGGCAAGGCCCACCTCGAAGTACATGTTCTGGATTTTGCCGGCGATCTGTATGACCGGCGTTTGACGGTGGTTTTCCACCATAAGCTGCGTGAAGAGCAGCGTTTTGCCTCTCTGGAGGCGCTCAAGACGGCGATCCATGCAGATATCGCCGCCGCCCGTGCCCTTGTCGCAACCAGCGCCAATCGCTAATGAAGAGCCTTAAATGACCGACTATAAAGCCACGCTAAACCTTCCGGACACCGCCTTCCCTATGAAGGCCGGCCTGCCTCAGCGCGAACCTCAGATTCTGCAGCGTTGGGACAGCATTGGCCTGTACGGAAAGTTGCGCGAGATTGGCAAGGATCGTCCGAAGTTCGTCCTGCACGACGGCCCTCCGTACGCCAACGGCACCATTCACATCGGTCACGCGCTGAACAAGATTCTCAAGGACATGATCATCCGCTCCAAGACCCTGTCGGGTTTTGACGCGCCTTATGTCCCGGGCTGGGATTGCCACGGCCTGCCGATCGAGCACAAGGTGGAAGTCACCCACGGCAAGAACCTGGGCGCGGACAAGACCCGCGAACTGTGCCGCGCCTATGCCACCGAGCAGATCGAAGGGCAGAAGTCCGAGTTCATCCGTCTCGGCGTGCTGGGCGACTTCGCCAACCCGTACAAGACCATGGACTTCAAGAACGAAGCCGGTGAAATCCGTGCCCTGGCGAAAATCGTCGAGGGTGGTTTCGTGTTCAAAGGCCTCAAGCCGGTGAACTGGTGCTTCGATTGCGGTTCGGCCCTGGCCGAGGCGGAAGTCGAGTACGAGAACAAGAAGTCCTCGACCATCGACGTCGCGTTCCCGATCGCCGATGAAGACAAGCTCGCCGCCGCTTTCGGCCTGGGCAAGCTGAGCAAGCCGGCCGCCATCGTGATCTGGACCACCACCCCGTGGACCATCCCGGCCAACCAGGCGCTGAACGTCCATCCGGAGTTCACCTATGCCCTGGTCGACGTGGGTGACAAGTTGCTGGTGCTGGCTCAAGAGCTGGTCGAGTCCTGCCTGAGCCGCTATGGCCTGGAAGGCTCGGTGCTGGCCACCGCTCCCGGTTCGGCCTTGGAACTGATCAATTTCCGCCATCCGTTCTATGACCGCCTGTCGCCGGTGTACCTGGCCGACTACGTGGAACTGGGCGCAGGCACCGGCGTGGTTCACTCCGCGCCGGCCTATGGCGTGGACGACTTCGTGACCTGCAAGAAATACGGCATGGTCAACGACGACATCCTCAACCCGGTACAGAGCAACGGGGTCTACGTGCCGTCGCTGGAGTTCTTTGGCGGCCAGTTCATCTGGAAAGCCAACCCGGCCATCGTCGACAAGCTGACCGAAGTCGGCGCGCTGCTGCACACCACCGTCATCGAACACAGCTACATGCACTGCTGGCGCCACAAGACCCCGCTGATCTACCGCGCCACCGCGCAGTGGTTCATCGGCATGGACAAGCAGCCCACCAGCGGCGACACCCTGCGCCAGCGTTCGCTCAAAGCCATCGAAGACACCAGGTTCGTGCCGGCCTGGGGCCAGGCGCGCCTGCACTCGATGATCGCCAACCGTCCGGACTGGTGCATTTCCCGCCAGCGCAACTGGGGCGTGCCGATCCCGTTCTTCCTGAACAAGGAAAGCGGTGAACTGCACCCGCGCACCGTCGAGCTGATGGAAGAGGTCGCCAAGCGCGTCGAAGTCGAAGGCATCGAAGCCTGGTTCAAGATGGACGCCGCCGAGCTGTTGGGCGATGAAGCGCCGCTGTATGACAAGATCAGCGACACCCTGGACGTCTGGTTCGACTCCGGCACCACGCACTGGCACGTGCTGCGCGGCTCGCACCCGATGGGTCATGAGACCGGTCCGCGTGCCGACCTGTACCTGGAAGGCTCGGACCAGCACCGCGGCTGGTTCCATTCGTCCTTGCTGACCGGTTGCGCCATCGACGACCACGCCCCGTACCGCGAATTGCTGACTCACGGTTTCACCGTCGACGAGGCCGGCCGCAAGATGTCCAAGTCCCTGGGCAACGTGATCGCGCCGCAGAAGGTCAACGACACCCTGGGCGCCGACATCATGCGCCTGTGGGTCGCGTCCACCGACTACTCCGGCGAAATGGCAGTTTCCGAGCAGATCCTGCAACGCAGCGCGGACGCCTACCGGCGCATCCGTAACACCGCGCGTTTCCTGCTTTCGAACCTGACCGGTTTCAACCCGGCCACCGACCTGCTGCCAGCCGAGGACATGCTCGCCCTGGACCGTTGGGCCGTGGACCGCACCCTGTTGCTGCAGCGCGAATTGCAGGAACACTACGGCGAATACCGCTTCTGGAACGTCTACTCCAAGATACACAACTTCTGCGTGCAGGAGTTGGGTGGTTTCTACCTCGACATCATCAAGGATCGCCAGTACACCACTGGTGCCAACAGCCAGGCGCGCCGCTCGTGCCAGAGCGCGCTGTTCCACATCAGCGAAGCGCTGGTGCGCTGGATCGCGCCGATCCTGGCGTTCACCGCCGACGAGCTGTGGGAATACCTGCCGGGCGAGCGCAACGAGTCGGTGATGCTCAACACCTGGTACGAAGGCCTGACCGAGTTGCCGCAAGGTTTCGAGTTGGACCGTGCCTATTGGGATCGGATCATGGCGGTCAAGGCCGCGGTCAACAAGGAAATGGAGATCCAGCGCGCGGCCAAGGCCGTCGGTGGCAACCTGCAGGCCGAAGTGACCCTTTATGCCGAAGAGGCCCTGGGGGCCGACCTGGCGAAGCTGGGCAACGAGCTGCGCTTCGTGCTGATCACCTCCACCGCCAGTGTCGCGCCGTTGGTGCAGGCTCCGGCTGACGCGGTGGTCACCGAAGTGGCCGGGCTGAAACTCAAGGTGGTCAAGTCGAGCTTCGTCAAGTGCGCCCGTTGCTGGCATTGCCGTGAAGACGTTGGCGTGAACCCGGAGCATCCGGAAATCTGCGGTCGTTGCGTCGACAACATCAGCGGCAGCGGCGAGGTTCGCCACTATGCCTAACGCAGCGGGCCGTTTCGGACGGCTGGGCTGGCTCTGGTTGAGCGTGCTGGTCCTGGTCATCGACCAGGCCAGCAAGTTCTACTTCGAGAACTCGCTGACCCTGTACCAGCAGATCGTGATCATTCCGGATTACTTCAGCTGGACCCTGGCCTACAACACCGGGGCGGCGTTCAGCTTCCTGGCCGATAGCTCCGGCTGGCAGCGCTGGCTATTCGCCCTGATCGCCGTCGTGGTCAGCGCCGTGCTGGTGGTCTGGCTCAAGCGCCTGGGGCGCAACGAGACCTGGCTGGCCGTGGCGCTGGCCCTGGTACTCGGCGGCGCGCTGGGCAACCTGTACGACCGCATTGCCTTGGGCCACGTGATCGATTTCATCCTGGTGCACTGGCAGAACCGTTGGTATTTCCCGGCGTTCAACTTTGCCGACAGCGCCATCACCGTGGGCGCTGTAATGCTCGCCCTGGACATGTTCAAGAGCAAGAAAACCGGAGAAGCCGTCCATGACTGAGCAACGTATCGCTCAAAACACCGAAGTGAAGCTGCACTTTGCCCTGCACCTGGAAAACGGTGATACCGTCGACAGCACCTTCGACAAGGCGCCTGCGGTGTTCAAGGTCGGCGACGGCAATCTGCTGCCGGGCTTCGAAGCGGCGATCTTCGGTTTCAAGGCCGGCGACAAACGCACCGTGGTCGTGACGCCGGAAAACGCCTTTGGTCAGCCCAACCCGCAAAACGTGCAGACCATGCCACGCTCGCAGTTCCAGGATATGGAGCTGTCCGAGGGTTTGCTGGTGATCTTCAACGATGCGGCCAATACCGAATTGCCGGGCGTGGTGAAGGCGTTCGACGACGCCCAGGTGACTGTGGACTTCAACCATCCACTGGCGGGCAAAACGTTGAATTTCGAAGTGGAAATCATCGACGTCAAGGCGGTTTAAGCTTTAACGGGCAGTCCTGCTCTCAACCATTCCTGTGGGAGCGAGCCTGCTCGCGATAGCTGAGTCCCAGCCACCGGCAAAGTGACTGATCCACCGCATCGCGAGCAGGCTCGCTCCCACAGACACGAGGCACAGCATGCAAATCAAACTCGCCAACCCCCGTGGCTTCTGCGCCGGTGTGGACCGGGCGATCGAAATCGTCAACCGCGCCCTGGAAGTCTTCGGGCCGCCGATCTACGTGCGTCACGAAGTGGTCCACAACAAGTTCGTCGTCGAAGACCTGCGCAGCCGCGGGGCCATTTTCGTCGAGGAGCTGGATCAGGTGCCGGACGACGTCATCGTGATCTTCAGCGCCCACGGCGTTTCCCAGGCGGTGCGTACCGAGGCCGCCGGGCGTGGCCTGAAAGTGTTCGACGCGACCTGTCCGTTGGTGACCAAGGTGCATATCGAGGTGGCGCGCTACAGTCGTGACGGCCGTGAATGCATCCTGATCGGCCATGAAGGTCATCCGGAAGTCGAAGGCACCATGGGCCAGTACGACGCCAGTAACGGCGGTGCGATCTACCTGGTCGAGGACGAGGAAGACGTCGCGGCCCTGCAGGTGCAAAACCCCGAGAGCCTGGCTTTTGTCACTCAGACCACGCTGTCGATGGACGACACCAGCCGGGTGATCGACGCCTTGCGTGCGCGTTTCCCGGCCATTGGCGGACCGCGCAAGGACGACATCTGCTACGCCACCCAGAACCGCCAGGACGCGGTCAAGCAACTGGCCAACGAGTGCGATGTCGTCCTGGTGGTCGGCAGTCCGAACAGCTCGAACTCCAACCGCCTGCGTGAGCTGGCGGAGCGCATGTCGACCCCGGCCTATCTGATCGACGGCGCCGAGGACATGCAACGCAGCTGGTTCGATGGCGTCGAGCGGATCGGCATCACCGCTGGTGCGTCAGCGCCGGAAGTGCTGGTGCGTGGGGTAATCCAGCAATTGCAGGCCTGGGGCGCCACCGGTGCTGACGAGTTGGCCGGCCGGGAGGAGAACATCACCTTCTCCATGCCAAAAGAACTACGGGTCCGCTCGCTGCTTTAAGCCTTTTTTGCACAAGGCCTGCTCGGCTGCATCGCTGCGCAGGCTGACGCGCCCGCTGGGCGCCAGTACCACTTGATGGTGGCTGACCGGCTCGCGTTTCCCACAGACGTGCAGCGTTCCCGAATGAAAGGCGCCACCGGGCCACACCGCCTGGCCATGGCCGGCGAACCTGACCGAACGCTTCATGGCCCCGTTGCCACGGATCCGAGCACCATTGCTGCGCTGCGTCAGCGATGCCTGGTCATCCCCGTCCAGGAAGATTTGCCACCCTTGGCTCCAATCGTTGTCTATCCCTTTGATCGCCACCATCCGGTTGCGCGCGATGGCTTCGTTTCGTGCGGTGCGCAAGCCGCTGGCCAGCAGTTGGGCGGCGTCCTTGCGTTCGATGGATTCGATGAGCGCCTTATAGCTGGATCCCGTCCATGACAGAACAATCGCGGCAATCGCCAGTCCCATGAGCAGTTCGATCAGGCTGAAACCCTGTTGGTGCATGACGTCTCCTCCCTGGAGAGCGTGAAACGGCGAGATATGCGAGCAACTGTGGCGCAGAGCTTCTTGTGGCGAGGGAGCTTGCTCCCGCTGGCTGCGCAGCAGCCCAAAAGAGCAGCCGTCAGCCGCCCGAGTGGGAGCAAGCTACCTCGCCACAGGCACAGGTTTGTTCTAGCGTTGTAAAAGCAGGTATAGCCGACGGCAACGGAGGGCATCGATGGATCTTCGTACAAAAGGTTTCACGCTGATCGAGGTGCTGGTGGCACTCGGCGTGATGCTGATCCTGATCACCATGGCGGTGCCGGCGTTTACGAGTGCGATGCAGGGCACCAAGGCGGACACCGAAATCGGCGATCTGCGTCGGGCGCTGAACTTTGCCCGGATGGAAGCGATCGATCGAGGCACCACCATCCGCATACGCCCCACGGTCCTGGGCAGCGTCTGGAGCGGTGAATTGTCGATCTACGACAGTACGGGCACGCCGGCCAATGTGTTGCGTGTTGTTCCTGCGATGGGCAGCGGCGCGACTCTGACGCTAACCTCAGACGTGCCCAGCATTGATTTCAACAACCTGGGTGGCTTATCGGCGCCGTCCACGCCCGTGAGCTTCAATTATGTGCGAGGGACGCAAAGCAGGACGCTGAATGTTTGCCTCAACGGAAGAATCGTATTGGGTGGAAGTTGCGGATGAAGGATTGCAGTAAAAAGACGCAGGGGGGCATGACGCTGATCGAAGTGCTGGTGGCGGTGCTGATCCTCGGCGTGGGCTTGCTGGGGGCGGCGATGATTCAACTCAACGCGCTCAAGTACACCGACAGCTCGCGCATGACCAGCCAGGCCAGTTTCATCGCCTATGACCTGCTGGACCGCATACGCGCCAATTCCGGTGCCGACTACACCGTCACGCCGCCCAGCTCACCGAACCTCAACGTCCCGCGGGACCAGGACCTCTATGATTTCAAGGCCAATATCATCGCTTTCGGCGGCGCCACGGCCACCGGTACCGTTGCGCTGAACCAGCGGGTCTACACCATCACCATCTCCTGGGACGATACGCGCGCCGCCAACACCACCAACGTGGCAGACGCGCGGCGCAGCTTTGTGCTGACCAGCCGGGTTGCCGTCGACCCGATAGCGGCGCCAACGCCATGAACAGGCGCAGTCGGGGGTTCGGCCTGATCGAGTTGATGATTGCGCTGGTGCTCAGCCTGATTGTCGTGCTCGGCGTGGTGCAGGTGTTCATCGCCGCCAAGAACACCTATGTCAGCCAGAGCGCCGCCGCAGTGATGCAGGAGGATGCCCGGTTCGCCCTGAGCAAAATGCTCCAGGAACTGCGCATGGTGGGCATGTTCGGCTGCCTGGCAAGCATTACCGACGCCTCCTCGGCGGGGGACTTCAACGCCAGCCAGATCACCCCGATCCGCTGGGACAATGCCAACCTGAAGCTGACCCTGGTGACCGCCGATGTCGGCAACAGCGGCGGTACGCCAACCTGGACCGTGGTTTCCGATTGCCGCACCTCGGCCACGGCCTACACCGGCGTGCGGGCGCCGGCGGCCGGGCAGGTGGCCTTCCCGATACGGCGATTGATCTACGGTTTCAGCAACAACCAGTTGTTGATGGGCCAGCAGATGGCCGGCGGCCCTGCCAACCCGGCCATGGCGGTGCTGGTGGATAACGTCCGGGCGTTCAACGTGACGTTCGGCGTGGCCAGCAGCGCCACGGATATCGCGGCGTCCAGCTACAACAGCAACCCGTCCGATCCGGCACTGATCCGCAGCGTACGCCTGACACTGACGCTCTTCGATCCGAAGAACGCCGTGCGCGATCAGACCTATAACGTGGTTGCCGCTTTGCGCAACCGGTTGCTGTGAGGGGCGACGCATGAATCCGACGCCTACCGGACACAACCAGCGTGGCATGGCCTTGCTGGTCAGCCTGGTTTTCCTGCTGCTGTTGACGCTAATCGGTCTGTCATCGATGCAGAGCGCCACCCTCCAGGAAAAAATGACCAGCAGCGTCATGCTGCGCAACCAGTCTTTTCAGCTTGCCGAGGCGGCACTGCGAATGGGCGAGAGTGCGGTGCAGGTCGAGACCTACTCCTTGGCGGTCTGTACCACTGCGACCCAATGCGCGCCGCCGGCCGAGTCGGCGACCCTGACCGCGGCCGGGCGCAATTCCACCTCGGGGGTCAATTGGATTGCCGTCCCCGGCGGTTTCTATGGCGTGCAGAACATAGGCACCACGCTCACAGCGGTCAACGTGCCCAGCAACACCTCGGCGACGCTGTATCGGATCACCGCGGTGGCGGTGGTGGGCAATAACCAGCGCAGCGTGTTGGAGAGCATTTATGCGAAATACTGAGGCTCGCCCTGGCTGGAAACAAATGTTGTGGGGAACGCTGCTCAGCCTTTATCTGGCCGCTCCAGCCTACGCCTTTACGCCTTCGGATTCGCCGTTGCTGAGTGCGGGCGCCGTTACACCCAACGTGATGTTGCTGATCGACGACTCGGGGAGTATGAACAACATCATCTGGGCGTCGGGGTTCGACCCGGCGGTGGCGCAGCCCACCCTCTACACCTGCCAGTCCAGCACAAGTTGCAACAGCATCGCCCAAGAGGATATGGACGATGGCAACATCTTGCTCGGGAGCCTTTTGCGGGGTGGTTGTTCGACGGCCGGCAATTGGTACGGTTTTTATCGAAACAACATCGGGCGGGTTTGCCTGAGGCTGCCCGACCCGGTGGGCGGTGGTAATACCCGATATACGGCCAACTACCTGTCTTACCTGGTGACGCTCGCCAACGGCACAAGCCGCGATTTCACCACCGGTACGATCCCCAATGACTATCGGATCAACGTGGCGCGGGATGTGTCCACGGACCTGGTGGCCAACAACCGCGCCTTGCGCATTGGCCTCGCTACGTTCAACCCGCCCAACAGCGGCAACTCCGGTCCGGGAGGCTATATCACCCGGGCTGTCAGCGACCTGTCACCGGTCAGCGGCAGCGTGACGCAGACCCAGGCCAATACCAACTACAACGCCCTGATTACAGCCATCAACGGGCTGGGCGCAGTGGCCAATACCCCGCTCGCAGAGAGCTATTACGAAGTCACCCGCTATTTCCGGGGCATAGCGCCGTATTACAACGGCACGCCTACGACCTACACGAGCCCGATCCAATATCGCTGCCAGAAAAACTTTGGCGTGGTGATTACCGATGGCTTGCCGACCTATGACCGGACGTTTCCCACCAACGATCCGCAGGGTACCCCAGCGGGCGGCGCCCGCCTGCCGAACTGGGACGGCATCAGCAGCAACGATGGCGACAATCCCAACGGCGACGGGGAGGGCGACACACTTTACCTGGACGACATCGCCAAGTTCGCCTTCGACATCGACTTGCGCTCCACGGGCACTGACGCTACCGGCAAGAGTTGGAATGCCGGGGATTTCCCACGTCAGTACCTCAACACTTACACCGTAGGTTTTACCGCCACCAACCAGATGTTGTCCGATGCCGCCCGCTACGGCGCCGGCCGTTACTACCAGGCGACTGACAGCGAAGGCCTGAGCTCGGCTCTGTCATCGGCCCTGAGCGACATCACGTCCAAGGCCGGGTCGGGGGGCGGTGGCGTCTCTAACGGCGCTTCGTTATCCAGCACCTCGAGTTTCTACCAGACCACCTACGACCCCAAGGATTGGCGTGGGACCATTCGTGCGTTCGGCTTCACCGCTGCGGGCACCGTCAACACCGCGGCGGTGCAGTGGACCACCGACACCGCCATCGTGCCCAGCTCGCCGGCACCGATCTATCAATCCTGGAATACCGCGACCAACGCCCCGGTGACCTTGGCCTTTGCCAACTTTTCACCCGCCCAGCAGACCGTTCTCAACCAGAACCTGCCCACGGGCATCACCGGTAATGACCTGGTGGAGTGGAGCAAGGGCGTCAACAAGACCGGCCTGAAGGTGCGCAGCGTATTGCTGGGGGACATCATCAATTCGCCGCTGGTGCTGGCATCGCCCAATGACCAGACCGCCTCGGACCTGCTCAACGACACCAGCTACAGCACTTACCTGGCGACCAAGGCGACGAGCATGAACCCAAGCCTGGTGGTGAATGCCAACGACGGCTTCTTCAGTGTCATCAACAGCACCAACGGCATGCGGCGTTACGCCTACATGCCTTCGAGCGTACTGCCCTCGTTGGAAAGTATCGCCGAGCCCAATTACATCAACGGCGTGAGCCATCAGTTCCTGGTGGACGGGCAGGTCGGCGTTTTCGATGTGCAGGCGGGCAGCGCCTGGAAAACCGTGGCCCTGGGCGGAGTCGGGGCGGGGGGCAAGGCGTTCTATGCGGTGCAGCTGTTCGATGCGACGGCAGGCAATGCATTGCGGGCGTTGTGGGAAATCAGCGCACCGGCCGTTGCCAACACTGCCAACGCCTTCAACGACCTGGGCTATGCCTATGCCCGCCCGGAAGTCGCGCGCCTTGCGGATGGTCGCTGGGCGGCGTTCATTTCCAACGGCTACGGCAGCAACAGCGGTGTGGCAGCGTTGTACGTGGTGGATATCCGTGACGGTTCGTTGATCCGCAAAATCGTCATCAACAGCAGCGAGACCGATAACGGCCTGTCCTCGGTCAAGCTTCGTGTCAACTCGCAGAACGTGGTGCAAGCCGCTTACGGTGGCGACTTGAAAGGGCGGATGTGGAAGTTCGACCTCAGCGGCACCTCTCCAACCGCCTGGGGCCTGGCGTTCGCCGGCCAGCCGCTATTCACCGCGCCTGGCGGCGCGACCCAGCCGATCACCGTGCAGCCGCTGCTGGCGGACAACCCCCAGGGCGGCACCCAGGTGTTTTTTGGCACCGGTAAATTCAACGAGGCGACAGACAAGCTCAACAAGGACCTGCAAGCGTTCTACTCAATCTGGGATGCCACCGGTGGTGGTGGGCAGATCACCGTGTCGAGCCTGCAGGCCCAATCGATCACGGGCGTATTTTCCGGCAGCACCGGGCAGTTCGTGACCACCAGCCAGACTGACGTGACGTACCCTGCCAAGAAGGGCTGGTACCTGCCTCTGGTCTACAACAATGCACTGACCGGCGAGCGGGTGATCAACCCGGCCAATTTGGTGCTCGGGCGCGTGGTCTTTACCACCGCTGCGGTGGACACGACCGACCCTTGTGCTGCCTTCGGTACCGGCAAACTGATCGAAGTGGATGCGTTCAACGGTAAGATGCTCAACTACGCGGTGCTCGACACCAATGGTGATGGCACGCTCAACAGCCTCGACACGATTTCGGCGGGGGTGGTGTTCAGCGGCGGTATCCCGACCTTGAGTGCGGTGGTCAGTGCCAGCGGGGCCACCAACATGATCGTGAACGACTCCAGCGGCGGTATCACCAACCTGCTGGAGAAAACCGTCGGCGGCAGCCGCCGCATCATGTGGCGGCAAATACAGTGAGGTAAGGTATGCGCAGATCCAACCGGGGTTTCACCTTGATCGAAATCATGATCGTGATCGCGATCATCGGTATCCTGATCACCGTCGGCTATCCCAGTCTGACCGAATACATGAAGAAGGGCCGACGCACCGAAATTGCCGGACTGTTGTCGGAGCAGGCGCAGATTCTCGAGCGCTACTATTCGAAGAATAACGTCTACACCAACGCGACCGGCCTGAGCAGCGGCAACGATTTCTACACCATCAACCAGACGCTGGCGGACCAGAGCTTCACCCTGACCGCCGTGCGCAAGGCTGGCTCGTCCATGGCCACGGACAAGTGCGGTGATTTCACCCTCAACAACACCGGTGTACGAAGCATGATCAACGCGACCGCCGGGTTGACTGCCAAGGATTGCTGGGGTCGCTGAGGTTTCTTTATTCGGGCGCCGTCTTGCGCCCTCTGTCTTATGAGTCGAATCAGAACATGACCAGGCAACAGCGAGTGGTGATTGTCGGCGGCGGGGTCATCGGCCTGCTGACGGCGTTCAATCTGGCGTCCGAAGGGCAATCCGTGGTGCTGCTGGAGCGCTCCGATGTCGGCCAGGAATCGTCCTGGGCCGGTGGCGGGATCGTTTCGCCGCTCTATCCCTGGCGCTATAGCCCGGCGGTCACGGCGCTTGCGCACTGGTCGCAGGATTTTTATCCACAGCTGGGGCAGCGTCTGTTTGCCGCCACCGGGATCGACCCGCAGGTGCATGTGACCGGGCTGTACTGGCTGGACCTGGACGACCAGGACGATGCACTGGCCTGGGCCGAGCGGGAAGGTCGACCGTTGCGGGCTGTGGATATCTCTGCCGTCCAGGCGGCGGTGCCGGTGCTGGGCGAGGGGTTTTCCCGGGCAATCTACATGGCCGATGTTGCCAATGTACGCAATCCCCGGCTGGTGAAGTCCCTGAAGGCTGCGCTGCTGGCGCTGCCCAATGTCACGCTTCACGAGCAATGCGAAGTCAGCGGGTTCATTCGTGATGGTGGGCGCGTGGTCGGGGTGGACAGTTCGGTAGGGTCGGTTCGCGGTGATCAGGTGGTGCTCGCGGCAGGCGCCTGGAGTGGTGAGTTACTCAAGACCCTGGGGCTGAAGTTGCCGGTCGAGCCAGTCAAGGGCCAGATGATTTTGTACAAGTGCGATTCGGACTTCCTGTCGAGTATGGTCCTGGCCAAGGGGCGCTATGCGATTCCCCGTCGCGATGGGCACATTCTGGTCGGTAGCACTTTGGAGCGTGAGGGTTTTGACAAGACGCCGACCGATGTTGCGTTGGAAAGTCTGAAGGCTTCGGCGCAGCAGTTGATTCCGGCACTGGCGCAGGCCCAGGTGGTCGGGCACTGGGCGGGGTTGCGCCCGGGGTCGCCGGAAGGTATTCCGTATATTGGTGAAGTACCGGGGGTGGCTGGCCTGTGGTTGAACTGCGGACATTATCGCAATGGGCTGGTGTTGGCGCCGGCTTCATGTCAGTTGTTTGTGGACGTGATGCTGGGGCGTGAGCCGGTGATTGATCCTGCGCCTTATGCGCCGGCGGGGCGGTTGTAGAGTTTCGCCTGGGTGACGGGTGATCGAAGCCGACCCTCGCTGCCGTGTTGAGAACCCATTGCGGGAGCGAGCAAGCCGGCTCCCACAATGGATCGGCGGGGTTCAGGCGGACGCGTCGAGGTCCAGGTGCAGGTTGTCGATCAACCGGGTCGAGCCCAGGAATGCCGCTACCAGTATCACCAGGTCGCGATCTTCGCCGGTGGCTGGGCGAAGGGTCCGGGCGTGGCGGATCTCCAGGTAGTCGGGGCGCAGGCCGGCGGCTTCCAATTGCTTGAGTTGCTCGGCGATCAGCGCCGGGAAGTCCCGTTGCCCCTGGCGGATGGCCTCGGCGATCTGGCTCAGGCCGCGATAGACCACGGGGGCGACGGCGCGTTGCTCCGGGCTGAGGAAACCATTGCGCGACGACAGGGCCAGGCCGTCTTCGGCGCGCACGGTCGGTTCGCCGATGATCTGGATCGGCATGTTCAGGTCATGGACCAGCGCGCGAATCACCGCCAGTTGCTGGAAATCTTTCTGGCCGAACACCGCCAGGTCAGGCTGGACCATGTTGAACAACTTGCTGACCACCGTCGCCACGCCTTCGAAGTGCCCCGGCCGGCTGGCGCCGCACAGGCCTTCGGATAATTGCGGGACGCTGACCCGGGTTTGCCCGGCCATGCCGTCGGGGTACATCTCCTCGACGCTGGGGGCGAACAGCAGATGACAGCCGGCCTGGAGCAGTTTCTCCTGGTCGGCCGGCAAGGTGCGGGGGTACTTGTCCAGGTCTTCGCCGGCGCCGAATTGCAACGGATTGACGAAAATACTCGCCACCACGAAATCGGCCCGTTGCGCCGCCTTGGTCACCAATGCCACGTGCCCGCTGTGCAGGTTGCCCATGGTCGGGACGAAGGCGATGCGTTTGCCTTCGCCACGGGCGCGGGCGACGGCGGCGCGCAGTTCGCGAACGGTTTTGACGGTATTCATGCAGAAAATCCGTGTTCGACGCCAGGGAAGGTGGCCGCTTTCACTTCGGCGACGTATGCGCCCAGGGCGGCCTGGATGCTGGTTTGGCCGGCCATGAAGTTTTTCACGAACTTGGGCACGCGGCCGGTGATCGACAGCCCGAGCATGTCGTGCAGCACCAGGACCTGTCCGTCGGTGGCGCTGCCGGCGCCGATCCCGATGACCGGGATCTTCACCGCCTGGGTGATTTCTTCCGCCAGCTCGCTGGGCACGCATTCGAGCAACAACATTGCAGCCCCTGCCTGTTCCAGCGCAATCGCATCGGCGCGCATTTGCCGTGCCTGGTTTTCATTGCGGCCCTGGACCTTGTAGCCGCCGAGGACGTTCACCGACTGCGGTGTCAGGCCCAGGTGCGCGCAGACCGGGATACCACGCTCGGCCAGCAGCCGGATCGAATCGGCCAGCCACAGTGCACCTTCGAGCTTCACCATGTGCGCACCGGCCTGCATTAGCTGGGCGCTGTTACTCATGGTCTGTTCGAGGGTGGCGTAGGCCATGAACGGCAGGTCGGCGAGGATCAGCGCCTCGGTGTTACCGCGTTTGACCGCGGCCACGTGGTAGGCCATGTCGGTGGTGGTCACCGGCAGCGTGCTGTCGTGACCTTGCAACACCATGCCGAGGGAATCGCCCACCAGCAGCACTTCGACACCTGCCTCGTTGCAGGCGTGGGCGAACGTTGCGTCATAGCAGGTCAGCATGGTGATTTTTTCACCTTTTTGCTTGAGACCTTGCAGCGTGGTCAGGGTAATAGCTGGCATGAAAAAGTCCTCATTGGACGCTCATATACAGGCGCACCCTCTATGTGTGGTGCTTGTAAGGCCTGGATTGCGCCCTTAAACGCCGCGTTGGCGGCAACGGGACGCCTATAGTCGTGAGGAGCACGGGGGAAGTCAATTGGATGTGTTACCGGCGGGTGTTACCGGGGTTACTGATGCGTTTCAGCGTAGAGGAGCGTATCGGATCTGACTATCGGGTGCTGGATCCCTGTGGGAGCGAGCTTGCTCGCGATGACGGTGTGTCAGTCGACATCGATGCAGGCTGACCCTCCGCAATCGCGAGCAGGCTCGTTCCCACAGGGGACTCCATATCAGGGAGTGGGTAAGCGTTCCAGGCCGACGAATGGACACGCTGCGAGCAGATCTTTGAGTGAGCGCCCATCGGCCAGGCGCAGGTCGGCAGGAGCCAACTCGGCCAGTGGATACAGCACAAAGGCCCGGGCCTGCATGTGATAGTGCGGGACCTTCAGGCGCGGTTCGTCGATCAGGCGTTCGCCGAACAGCAGAATATCCAGGTCCAGGGTGCGCGGACCCCAGCGTTCCAGGCGTTCGCGCCCCTGTCCGGTTTCGATGGCTTGCAATGCATCGAGCAGGGCCAGCGGTGCCAGTTGGCTGTCCAGCGCCGCTACGGCATTGGTATAGCGCGGTTGGCCTGGCAGCAGGGAATCGCTTTGATAGAACGCGGAGACGCCCGCCAGGCGGGTATCAGGCAGTTGCGCCAGCGCCTGGAGGGCGCTGCGCAGTTGTTCGGCAGGCTCGGCCAGGTTACTGCCCATGCCGATGTAGACGCGTTCCATCGGTTACTCGCCCGACTCGCTCGATGCACCGGCACGTTTACGCTTGGCACCACTGCTGCGGCGACGTTTGCGTGGGCCGCTGGTGCCGTCTTCCTTGCCGCTGAGCTCGCGGATCATCTCGCGACGCTCGCTGTCGTTGGCGTCCTGGTAATCGGTCCACCATTCGCCCAGGCCGTCGGTCTGTTCTCCGGCGCTTTCACGCAGCAGCAGGAAGTCGTAGCCGGCGCGGAAACGCGGGTTGTCCAGTAGCAGGTCGGCACGCTTGCCGCTGCGCCGTGGCAGGCGCTCCTGCATGTCCCAGATCTCGCGGATCGGCATCGTGAAACGTTTTGGAATCGCGATCCGCTGGCACTGCTCGGCGATCAATTCGTGGGCCGCTTCCTGCATCGCCGGGATCGGCGGCATCCCACGGTCCTGCAGGCGCAGCACCCGGGCCGGCAGGGCAGGCCAGAGCAAGGCGGCAAACAGGAACGCCGGGGTCACCGGCTTGTTCTGCTTGATGCGCAGGTCGGTGTTGATCAGGGCCTCGCTGATCAGGGTGTGGGTGTAGGTCGGGTTGTGCTCCAGCGCATCGGCACTGGCCGGGAACAGCGGGTCGAACAGTTGCAGGTCCACCAGCATTTCGAAGGTGTCTGCCGCGTTGCCCGACAGGAACAGCTTGAGTACTTCCTCGAACAGCCGTGCCGAAGGAATCTCCCGCAGCATCGGCGCCAATTCGCGGATCGGCATGGCGCTGTGTTTTTCGATACCGAAATTCAGCTTGGCGGCAAAACGCACGGCCCGCAGCATCCGTACCGGGTCTTCCTGGTAACGCTGCTTGGGATCGCCGATCAGGCGGATCAGGTGATTGCGGATGTCGTGTACGCCATTGGCGTAATCGAGGATGCGCTCGCTGACCGGATCGTAATACAGGGCGTTGATGGTGAAGTCGCGGCGTTGCGCGTCTTCTTCCAGCGTGCCGTAGACGTTGTCGCGCAGGATGCGTCCGCTCTCGTTGCGCGAAGACTGGTTGCTGTCTTCCTCTTCATCGCTTTGCGGGTGATTGGCGCGGAAAGTCGCCACTTCGATGATTTCGCGACCGAAGTGGATGTGGACCAGCTTGAAACGCCGGCCAATGATCCGCGCGTTACGAAACTCGGCCCGTATCTGTTCCGGCGTGGCGCTGGTGGCGACGTCGAAATCCTTGGGAGTGATGTTGAGCAGCATGTCGCGCACGCAGCCGCCGACCAGGTAAGCCTGGTAGCCGGCGCCCTGCAAGCGTTCGACGATGTTCACCGCATAACGGCTGAACTGGGCCTTTTGCAGGGAATGCTGGCCGCTGTTGAGCACTTCAGGCGTGCTGCGAATGTGTTGCGTACGACGCAAGGGAGAACGGAATGACTGGAACAGCTTCTTCAGCATGGGATGCACTGTTTGAAGGAATGTTCGGCCAAAACGAAGAATGACCGCATGATGGGCGGGGATTCTAGCATTTAGTGGAGGGATGGTGTAGGACGCAGCAGTTTTGAGCTGCAAGCTTTAGCAGCGAGTGGTGTAGGACACAGGCAGGAATCGCAGAAACCACAAGGGGAGCCGAAGCTCCCCCAGAATTCGTTGCGTGCTCTGTTTTTATTATGGTTTTCGGGCTTCTTGTTTTTGTTGAGTGCCCGCGCCACGAGGTTTCCCTGCGTGACCCTCCCAATCGGGAGCCAAGAGCAAACGGATTGCTTTGGTCGCTGTGTTGCAGTGATCAATCGATCCAACCAGTTCAGGCACCTGTCTTGAGACAGTTTTTATTGTTCTCGGCCTGGTTGTGGGGCAAGCCCCAAATACAACGCCTCTCCAAAAGAATCAGTTAGCTGCGCCTCTCGCCGTCTTGTTTTTATTGTGCGTGAGTCGATTCGTCTTATTTTTATTGTCTTTTGCATTGCTTGTTATTGTTCTTGTACCAAAGCTATAGCAGGGTGCGTGCCAACTTTTGCGAGGCCCAGCGAAACCGGGGGTTCTATGGTTATAGCGGTTTTTTCGAGGCGAAAAAAAGCCGGGGTTTCGTTACCGTAAACCCCGGCTTCTGTTACGTGAAAAGACTGAGGTAACAGTTTTTTTATCTCCGCTGTGTACCGCAGTGGACCCCTCGTGGGAGCGGGCTTGCTCGCGAATGCGACGTGTCAGATACCTTCAATTCAACTGACACACCGCATTCGCGAGCAAGCCCGCTCCCACACTTCCTCAGCTTTCGCTGGCAACCCCGGTCTTGCGTCGTGGGATCCCCAGGCGCTGGCGGCGTTCCCACAGGCACTTACGGCTGACGCCCAGCTTGCGGGCCAGTTCGGTCTCGGTCATGTGGTCCTGGTGTTCGAGGACGAAATGCTGGAAATAGTCTTCCAGGGACAGATCCTCGGTGGGTTCGTGGCTGGTGTTGTTGGCGCTGCCGCCCTGTTGCGGGGCCAGGCCGATGAACTCTTCGTCGTCCAGGTCGCTCAGTTCGATGTCGATGCCCAGCAGGTCGGCCGAGATTTCCGGGCTTTCGCACAGGATCACCGCCCGCTCCACCGCGTTTTCCAGTTCCCGGACGTTACCCGGCCAGCTGTAGTGACGAATCGCCTGCTCGGCGTCCGGGGCGAATTTGAGATCGGTACGGTTGACTCGCGCACTTTGACGCGCGAGGAACGCCTGGGCGATTTCGTTGACGTCCGCGCCACGCTCACGCAGGGCCGGCAGTTTCAAGGCGATCACGTGGAGGCGGTAGTACAAGTCCTCGCGGAACTGGCCGATCTTCGCCAGGCTCTTGAGGTCACGGTGGGTGGCCGCGATCAGGCGCACGTCGACTTTCTGCGACTGCACCGAACCCACCCGGCGGATCTCACCTTCCTGAAGCACCCGCAGCAACCGTGCCTGGGCTTCCAATGGCAATTCGCCGATCTCGTCGAGGAACAGCGTGCCGCCGTCCGCCGCCTCCACCAGCCCGGCGCGCCCGGCGCTGGCGCCGGTGAATGCACCTTTCTCATGACCGAACAGTTCGGATTCGATCAGGCTTTCCGGAATCGCCGCGCAGTTCACCGAGATCATCGGCGCCTTGGCCCGGCGCGACAGATTGTGCAGGGCGCGGGCCACCAGCTCCTTGCCGGTCCCGGATTCACCCTGGATCAGCACATTGGAGTCGGTTGGCGCGACCTTGCGGATCTTGCCATACAGGTCCTGCATGGGCGGGCAGGAGCCGATGATGCCGATCTCGCCATTATTGTTACCGGCGCCGGCTTTCACGGAGGCCGCGACCTTGCCGTTCGTCGGCTCCGACGGGTTGCTGATCGCCGTCTGGCGATCGCGCAGGATGCGGGCTACGGCCTGGAGCATCTCGTCGTGGTCGAACGGTTTGGCGATGTAGTCCACCGCGCCCATTTTCATGGAGTCGACCGCCGAGCGCAGGCTGGCGTAACTGGTCATGATCAGCACCGGCGTGCCCTGGCCGAGCTTGATCAGCTCGGTGCCAGGTGCGCCGGGCAAGCGCAGGTCGCTGACGATCAGGTCAAACGTTGGGATGCTGAAACGCTCTTGTGCTTCCTGCACGGATCCAGCTTCGCTGACCTGGTACTGGTTACGTTCCAGCAGGCGGCGCAAGGCGGAGCGGATAATTGTTTCGTCTTCGACGATCAAAATGTGCGGCATTGATTCGATTCTCTCGACGGTCTCAGTTCACAGCGGACGTCGCTTCGACATGACGCGGCAAAGTCACCCGGATACGGGTGCCGCGTTGGCCTTGTACATCGGCCGGGCTGTCGATGGTGATTTGTCCATAATGCTCTTCAACGATGGAATAGACCAGTGCGAGGCCCAGACCGGTGCCTTCGCCAGGATCCTTGGTGGTAAAGAAGGGTTCGAACAATCGGTCCATGATGCTCTGTGGAATACCGCTGCCCTCGTCCTCCACGATCAGGTCGATCGTGTGTTCGCTGGCTTCGCTCTTGACCCGTACGGCGCTGCCCGCCGGTGAGGCGTCGCGGGCGTTGGAGAGCAGGTTGATCAGCACCTGGGCGAGCCGCTGGGGATCGCCGTCGACCCAATGGTCCGGGTCGCACAGGTTGAAGAATTGCACTTCGAAATTGCGCCGGTTGAGGGCCAGCAGACCAATGGCATCCTGGGCCACTTCGGCCAGACAGACGGGCTCGTCGTTGTGCTGGTGACCGCCGGCATGGGCAAAACTCATCAGCGACTGGACGATGCGCGACACGCGGCGGGTCTGCTCAAGGATCTGGCTGCTGATTTCCGTCAGTTCGCCGTCGTCTTCGCGCTCTTCGCGCAGGTTCTGCGCCAGGCAGGCGATGCCGGTGATCGGGTTGCCGATTTCGTGGGCCACCCCGGCGGCCAGCCGGCCGATACTCGCCAGGCGCTCGGAGTGCACCAGTTTGTCTTCGAGCATCTGGGTATCGGTCAAATCTTCCACCAGCAGCACCAGGCCGCTGTTACCCGGCGCCAGCGGCTCGTCGATGGCGGCCTTGTGCAGGTTGAGCCAACGGGTCTGGCCGTCGAGGGCCAGGTGTTGTTTGTGCAAATGCTCGTCCGGCAGGTCGATGAAGCCTTGCAGCAGGCCTCTCCACGGTTCGCCCAGGGTGCTCAGGCGCGAGCCGACCACGCGCTGGGCGGCGATCCCGGTCAGCTCCTCCATGGCCTTGTTCCACATCAGGATTTCCTGGTCCTTGGCCAGGGAGCAGACGCCCATCGGTAGTTCCTGCAGGGTCTGGCGATGGTAACGGCGCAAGGCATCGAGTTCGGCGGCCAGGCCGGTGAGGCGCGAGTGGTAGTCCTCAAGACGGCTTTCAATGAAGTGGATGTCTTCGGTGACGTAGTTTTCGCCACCGGCCTTGTACGGCAGGAATGTCTCGACCATGTCCTGGGCCACGCTGGGGCCCATCAGGCCGGACAGGTTGGCTTCGATCCGGTCGCGCAGGCGCCGCAGGGCATACGGGCGGCGTTCATCGAAAGGCAGGTAAAGGTCGCGCAGGGCCTGTTCGACTTCCTTTTGCGCAGCCTTGGCACCCAACGGCTTGGCCAGTTGCGTGGCGAATTCCTGGGGCGAGGCGGCGTGCAGTTCGCGGCGCTGCGGACGACGGACGTTGTCCACCGCGCAAGCCTCGGCGGCGCTGGCCTCTTCGCTGCTGGCGTTGGTGAACAGTGAGATCAGGGTAAACATCAGCACGTTCGCCGCCAGCGAGGCGATGGCTGCCATGTGCCAACTGGTGTCGTCGAGCACGTAGATCATGTTCAACAGCGGAATATAGAAACCCTGAAGATTGCCCAGCAACGGCAGCAACATCGCCACCAGCCACACCAGGACCCCCGCCAGCAGGCCGGCGATGAAACCGCGACGGTTGGCCGTGGGCCAGTACAGCACCGACAGCACGCCAGGGAGGAATTGCAGGGTGGCGACGAATGCGACGATGCCCAGGTTGGCCAGGTCCTGGCCGTCACCCAGCATCAGGTAGAAGCCGTAGCCGGCCATGATGATCGCGACGATCAGCGCCCGACGGGTCCATTTCAACCAGCGATAGATATTGCCTTCGGCGGGAGGTTGATAGAGCGGCAGCACCAGATGGTTCAAGGCCATGCCCGACAGCGCCAGGGTGGTGACGATGATCAGCCCGCTGGCCGCCGACAGGCCGCCAACGTAGGCGAGCAGTGCCAACGCCTGGCTGTTGGCGGCGATGCCGATGCCGAGGGTGAAGTATTCGGGGTTGGTGCTGGCCCCCAGCTTCAACCCGGCCCACAGGATCAGCGGCACCGCCAGGCTCATCAGCAGCAGGAACAGCGGCAAGCCCCAGCTCGCGCTCACCAGCGAGCGTGGGTTGAGGTTTTCGGTGAACGTCATGTGGTACATGTGCGGCATGACAATCGCCGAGGCGAAGAACACCAGCAACAGTGTGCGCCATGGGCCTTCCTGCAACGGCGTGTGCAAGGCGGCGAGGGCGGTCTGGTTTTGCAGCAGCCACAACTCCAGTTGCTGCGGGCCATCGAACACGCCGTACAGCGCATAAAGGCCGACGCCGCCGATGGCGATCAACTTGATCACCGATTCAAACGCGATGGCGAACACCAGGCCTTCATGTTTTTCCCGCGTGGCGATGTGCCGGGAACCGAAGAAGATCGTGAACAAGATGATCAGCACGCAGAAGCTCAGGGCCACCCGGTGTTGTACCGGTTCACGGGTCAGGATGCTGATGGAATCAGCCACGGCCTGGATCTGCAGGGCCAGCAACGGCAACACCCCGACCAGCATGAAGATCGTGGTCAGCGCGCCGGCCCAGGTGCTGCGAAAGCGAAAGGCGAACAGGTCGGCCAGGGACGACAGTTGGTAAGTGCGGGTGATTTTCAGGATCGGGTAGAGCAGCACCGGTGCCAGCAGGAACGCCCCCGACACCCCAAGGTAACTGGACAGGAAGCCATAGCCATATTGATAAGCCAGCCCGACCGTGCCGTAGAACGCCCAGGCGCTGGCGTAGACCCCCAGCGACAGGGTGTAGGTCAGCGGGTGGCGGATGATCGCCCGGGGAATCATGCCCCGTTCGCTGATCCAGGCCACGCTGAACAGCACCGCCAGGTAAGCGGCGCTGATCAGGATCATCTGGGTCAGGCTAAAGCTCATCGGCATCTTTTTGGCTCTGCAGGATGAAGGTCACGACAATCAGGATCAGCCAGAGCAGGTACGGCCGATACCAGGCACCCGTGGCATCGATCCACCAATCCATGATGGCCGGGGAGAACAGGTAAATCCCCACTACCAGGAGCAGGACCAAGCGATAGATGTACATCCCGGCCTCTCTTGTTTATCCGCGTGCCCGAAAACGTGCGGCGATGGTAACGGATGGGCGCCAAGCTGCAAGGGCCGTCAACGTATTTGCGCCTCGGGCAGGCTCAGTGTGCGCGGGATCCTGGCGACATCCCAGTGGCGGATGCCCCAGGCCAGCAGTTCCGACGGGCTGGCGTCGGCCAGTTCCGGGCCCGGTTGCTGGCCGAGTGCACGCAGGGCCCGAAGCAGCAGAGGCGTCGCCTGGTCCGGTTGCAGCGGCGGCGAGCGATAGGACTTGCCCAGTTTCTGCCCGTCCGGCTGGGTGATCAACGGCACATGCAGGTAACGCGGCTGTGGCAGCCCGAGCAGTTCTTGCAGGTATAGCTGACGCGGTGTGGAGTCCAGCAGGTCGGCGCCGCGCACGATATCGGTCACGCCCTGCCAGGCGTCGTCCAGCACCACGGCCAGTTGATAAGCATAGAGCCCGTCACGGCGACGGATCACGAAATCGCCGGCTTCGCGCCCCAGGTGTTGGCGATATTCGCCCTGTACCCGGTCCTGGAAGTGGTATTCCAGCTCAGGCACTCGCAGGCGGATGGCCGCGTCTTCAGTGCCGTGCCCGGCGTTACGGCACAGTCCCGGATAAATACCCTGGTACGCCTCCAACTGTTTGCGCGAACAGGTGCAGGCATAGGCCAGGCCCTGGCTGAACAGTCGGTGGATGACCTGATCGTAGGCAGCATGGCGCTCGCTCTGGCGCACCATCTCGCCATCCCATTCGAACCCATAGCTTTCCAGGGCCTTGAGGATGGCGGCCTGCGCGCCCGGTTCTTCCCGGGGCGGGTCGAGATCCTCCATGCGCAACAACCAGCGCCCGCCCACGGCCCGGGCATCCAGATAAGACGCCAGCGCAGCGACCAGCGAGCCGAAGTGCAGGTGGCCGCTGGGGGTGGGGGCGAAGCGGCCGGTGTAGGAAGACGTGGTCATGGCGGCGGATTGCTGAATTTATGTAGGAATATAGATCTTGTTGGCGAAGCAGATCCCCTGTGGGAGCGAGCCTGCTCGCGATGGCGGTGTGCCTGTCACATCAATGGGGACTGATCTAGCGCTATCGCGAGCAGGCTCGCTCCCACAGGGAATAGTTTCGCAAACAAAAAACGGAGCGTCTGAACGCTCCGTTTTCGTGACAGCCCAGGCGATTTACTTGCCGACCTGTTTTTCCTTGATTTCCGCCAGGGTCTTGCAGTCGATGCACAGATCGGCGGTTGGACGGGCTTCGAGGCGGCGAATGCCGATCTCGATGCCGCAGGACTCGCACCAACCGTACTCTTCGTCTTCGATCAGTTGCAGGGTCTTGTCGATTTTCTTGATGAGCTTGCGCTCACGGTCACGGGCACGCAGTTCGAGGCTGAATTCCTCTTCCTGGCTGGCACGGTCGGCCGGGTCGGGAAAGTTGGCCGCGTCGTCTTTCATGTGGTCCACGGTGCGGTCGACTTCCTGCATCAAGTCCTGTTTCCACTTGTTCAGGATCTTGGTGAAGTGCGCGCGCATGGGGGCGCCCATGTACTCTTCGCCGGCTTGCGGTACGTAAGGCTCAAACCCGCTGAGCGACTGATTTTGGTTTTGCTTTGCTTGGGTGGGCATGAATGGACCGCCTCTACTCTTGTAATCCACTACGCAGGATTGCTCCATCACCGACACCTGCCGGCCCTGCGGCTGCAAGCGGGCGAACTTACCAGATCGAATCGGGCCGCGCTACTCCCGGTTATCGAGCCTGCGGCGGGCGGGGCTTTGTGACACAAGGCCGGGTCTGGTTCGGTGCAGATGTAATCCTGCTCAATGCTTGATTCTAGTCAAGCCTGGGTCAATCGCCGGAGTCATTTCCAGTAATTCACCGGCTCAGACCGCGCCGGGCTCACGCTCGTTCCCGCACCGGTCCCTGACTTGGGTAGAATCGGTTCTTTTTATGTGAAGGAAGGCTAATGGCTCAGCCCTACAGTGCGCGCAGCCGCGCCATCGAACCTTTCCATGTGATGGCGCTGCTGGCCCGTGCCAATGAGTTGCAGGCGGCCGGGCATGATGTCATCCACCTGGAGATCGGCGAGCCCGATTTCACCACCGCCGAGCCGATCATCCAGGCCGGCCAGGCGGCGCTGGCGGCGGGCAAGACCCGCTATACCGCGGCCCGTGGCATTCCCGAACTGCGTGAGGCCATCGCCGGCTTCTACCAGCAGCGCTACGGCGTCGACATAGACCCCCGGCGCATCCTGGTCACTCCCGGCGGGTCCGGCGCGTTGCTGCTGGCCAGTGCCTTGCTGGTGGACCCGGGCAAGCATTGGTTGCTGGCAGACCCGGGCTATCCGTGCAACCGGCATTTTCTGCGATTGGTGGAAGGCGCGGCGCAACTGGTGCCGGTGGGCCCGGATGTGCGCTACCAATTGACCCCGGACCTGGTGAATCGCTACTGGGACCACGACACTGTCGGCGCACTGGTGGCATCGCCGGCTAACCCGACCGGGACAATTCTGACCCGGAACGAGCTGGCGGCGCTGTCCAAGGCGATCAAGGAACACCACGGTCATCTGGTGGTGGATGAGATCTACCATGGCCTGACCTATGGCACCGACGCCGCCAGCGTGCTGGAAGTCGACGACGACGCCTTTGTCCTGAACAGTTTTTCCAAGTATTTCGGCATGACCGGCTGGCGACTTGGCTGGCTGGTGGCACCCTCTGCCGCTGTCGGCGAGCTGGAGAAGCTGGCGCAGAATCTCTACATCAGCGCACCGAGCATGGCCCAGCATGCGGCGCTGGCCTGTTTCGAACCCGCCACCATCGAGATCTTCGAGCAGCGTCGGGCCGAGTTCGCCCTGCGTCGCGACTTCCTGCTGCCGGCCCTGCGCGAGCTGGGCTTCGGTATCGCAGTGGAGCCGGAGGGGGCGTTCTATCTCTATGCCGATATCAGCGCGTTCGGCGGCGATGCCTTTGCGTTCTGCCAACATTTCCTGGAAACCGAACACGTGGCCTTCACGCCTGGCCTGGATTTCGGTCGCCATCAGGCTGGCCACCATGTACGTTTCGCCTATACCCAGAGCCTGGCGCGGCTACAGGAAGCGGTAGAGCGAATCGAGCGTGGATTACGGAGTTGGAAAGGCTGATGCGTTTTTCACCTGCGTTGGAAGAAGGCCGCCTGATTCGTCGCTATAAGCGTTTTCTCGCGGATATCGAGACCGTTAATGGTGAACTGCTCACGATTCATTGCCCGAACACCGGCTCGATGCTCAATTGCATGGCTGAGGGCGCGCGCGTCTGGTTCAGTCGCTCCAACGACCCCAAGCGCAAGCTGCCCGGCACTTGGCAAATAGGCCAGACGCCTCAGGGGCGGTTGGCCTGCATCAATACCGCACGAGCCAATGCGCTGGTCGAAGAAGCCCTGCGCGACGGGGTCATCAGTGAGTTGAACGGGTTCACCGGGCTCAAGCGCGAAGTGGCCTACGGCCAGGAAAACAGTCGTATCGATTTCCGTCTCGACTATCCGCACGGTTCGGCCTGGGTCGAGGTCAAGAGCGTCACCCTGGGGTTTGATGGCACCAACGTGGCGGCGTTTCCTGATGCGGTGACCCTGCGCGGCGCCAAACACCTGCGCGAGCTCGCCTGCCTGGCTCGGGAGGGCGTGCGAGCCGTGCAGTTGTACTGTGTGAATTTGAGCGGCATCGACGCAGTGCGCCCAGCGGAGGAAATCGACCCGATGTATGCGGCCGCGTTGCGCGAAGCCGTGGCGGCTGGCGTGGAAGTGCTGGCCTACGGGGTCACGTTGACGCCCGAGCAAATGAAGGTGGATCGCCCGTTGCCGGTGCTGCTTGAGCCGCTACAGCTGGACCCAGACGCCTTGCTCGTCCTCCCGGCTGTCTAGCGCGACCAGGAACTGACCGGCGCAAGGGCCGGTCACGCATTCACCGTTTTCGATCAAAAACAGCGCGCCGTGGGTGGCGCACTGGATCAGGCTGGCGCTGGGATCGAGGAATTGGTCGGGCTGCCACTCCAGCGACACGCCACGATGCGGGCAGCGATTGAGATAGACGTAGACCTGGCCGGCGCGGCGCACGGCCAGCACCTTGCGCCCATCGAGGTCGAAGCCGCGGCTCGCGTTGTCGGGTAATTGGATGGTGGTGCAAAGAAACTTCATGGGGGGCTCTATTTATTGCCTGCGTAAGACTTTGTGGGAGCGAGCGCAACGATCAAGTGGCCCTCCTTCACAAGTAACTGAGGATACTTGGCCTGGCGCGTCACTGCCCGGTCCTGTTTCAATTTGCCTGGGAAAACATTGATCATCGTCCCACCGAAGGCATTTCGAGGATAAGCACGTGCGTTTGCTTCTGATCCTGGCATTGACTGCGCTGGCGGCGTGCCAAAGCATCGCGCCACCACCGATTGGCGGGCGCATCGTTGATTTGCGCAACGGCCAGGCCGTAACCCCTCAGGTACTGGTCGAGCGTGCGGCAAAGGCACCTCGGTTGGTGCTGGGTGAACAGCATGACAATCCGGATCACCATCTATTGCAAGTATGGCTGCTCCGGGCCTTGGCCGGGCAACGGCCCCAGGGCAGTCTGCTGCTGGAAATGTTGACTCCCTCCCAGCAGCCACGGATCGATAGGGTTCGCCAGTCCACCGCTTTGCCAGAAGACTTGCCTGGTGCGCTGGGCTGGTCGCCGGGCTGGGACTGGAGTTTGTACGGGCCGGTGGTCGAATTCGCCCTGGTTCAAGACTACCCGTTGCTGGCAGCCAACCTGGACAGCGACGAAATCCAGCATTTCTACCAGCAAGCCCCGGGTTTGCCGGGGGCTCGCTCGAATGCAGGTCCGGTGAAGCGTGTGCTGTTGGAGCAGATCCGCGAATCCCACTGCGGTCTGCTGCCGGAATCGCAAATGCCAGCCATGTTGGCAGTTCAGCAACAGCGTGACCGGCGCATGGCCGAGCGCCTGCTGCAAGCGCCGGCGCCGGCGCTGCTGTTCGCCGGCGCCTGGCATGCGCGTAGGGATGTCGGCGTGCCGTTGCATGCGCCGGATACGGGAGAGGCGCAAGCGCCGCTGGTCATCATGCTGGCGCAGGAGGGAAGCGAAGTGACTGCGGCCATGGCTGACTATGTGTGGTTCACGCCTGCCACGCCACCGCAGGACTATTGCGCACAGATGCGCGAGCGCTTCCAGAAGAAGTGAAATTCCAGGCAAAAAAAGACCCGGCAAGAGCCGGGTCGAATAACCGTGATTAGCCTGATGAGGAGATATCTGAAAGTCCGAACCAAGGTCTGTTCAAATATCGACCAGTCTCGCGACCGGATGTGGTAATCATAGCGATTCTCATTACCATGTCAAACATTCTTTTGCGATTGACCGGAACGTGGCGACCCCAGAGTGCGAAGCAGCACGCAAGGTCAGGCTTTGTGCCGCGTCGAAATGGCTTCCAACTGCTTGTTCAGGGCCTCTTTGCGTTCGGCGGGAATGTCATTCCAGTGCACGTCCATCAACGCGCCCTCAATCGCATACAGCAATACCTTGGAAGCCCTGAAGCCGCGGGTGCGCACGGCACGATAGGCGTCCACCGCACCGAGCCGGCGCAGATCCGAAGCGCTGTGGATGCCCACGGCGTGCAGCCACTGGGCCGATGTCTTGCCCAGGTTCTTCAGGTGTTGCAGTTCATCATTCATCAAGCCTCCTTGCGACGGCCGACTGGTGCGGTGGGCAAGCTTCTGAGCAGTGTAGCGGTCAGTAGGAAAAGCGTGATTGTTTGGTGGGATTCAATGCAAAAGCTTCTAATGCATTACGCACGATGGCGGGGGAAGAGGCGACAGGCAGTCTCATCCAGCGCAGGCGAGGGCGCTGGAGATTGTTCAGTGGCAGGCCGGCGTTGTTGAGCAGCCCGTGTGCTTCAAGGTCAACGAGTGCGATAGCGCAGCCGGGTGCCGAAATTCATCGACATCAGAATCTCATCGGCTGACAGTTCGGGCGGGAAGTAAGCACCGGAAATCTGCGCATGGGCCAGGCTCGCACCTTCCAGGGATGCTTTGCGGAAGTCGATGCCGCGCAAATCGGCGGAGCGGAAGTAGGCGTCGGTGAAGTCGACGTCGTCGGCATTCAATTCCCGCAGATCAAGTCCACGAAAATCGCCGCCGCGCATGTCGACCGGGCCTTGAGGGCGTTCGCTGTTGAAGCCTGCGATATCGTCTTTGCGCAGCAAGGCATAAAGCGGGGTATTGAGAAGCTTGGGATGGCTCATGTCATAGCACCTGTTGGTTTTATGACGCCAGTATAGTGCCACTATTTGACGGCCGTGAAGCCGGGCGTCGCTTCACGGCCGAAATAGTTACTTAGAGACCTGGCAGGCGTTGACGGATCTGCGCGACGACCACGTCGAGGGTCCCGCTTTCGTTGGTCTGTACCCGTTTACTGCAGAGGATTTCTGCCGGAGTGAGGGCTTCGCGGCTGGACTGTTGGGCGGCAATGACGGCCAGATTCGCATCGGAAGGGTCTTTCTGGTCGGCCTGGCGCTGGGCCAATCGGCTTTCGATGACGGCCTGCGGCGCCTCGCAGTCAAGGATCAGGAACGGAGCCCCGGTGGCTTCGGCGATCTTCGCCGCGGCGTCGCGTTGATCGCGCTTGAGGTACGTGGCATCGATCACGACCGGGAACCCGGCGCGCAGGATCACATCGGCGACTTCGTGGAGGCGGGCGTAGGTGGCGCTGCTGGCGTCGCTGCTATAAATGCCGGCCTGTGGATCGTTAGGCACCTGCTGCTCGCCGAACAGGCGCTTGCGTTCTACATCCGAACGCAGGCGAATGGCGCCCAGTGCTTCGACCAGACGCATCGCGACGTGGCTTTTACCTACCGCCGAAACGCCGTGGGTAATTGCCAGGAAGCGCGAAGGAATGGTGCTGTAGCTTTCCGCCAGGTTGGCGTAGTTGCGGTATTGGCGCAGAGTGGTGGCGCGCTGCACCGGATCGGCCTCGGCCGGCATGCTGAACAGTGCGATCTTGGCGCGGACGAGGGCGCGGTAGGCTTTATAGAAGTTCAGCAGTTCCAGGCCCTGGTAATCCCCGGTCAGCTCCAGGTACTGGCTGACGAAGCGTCGAGCCAGTGACTTGAGGCCACGGTCTTCCAGGTCCATGGCCAGGAACGCGGTGTCGGCGTAGACGTCGGTGAAGCGGAACGGCTCGTTGAACTCGATGCAGTCGAAAATCACCACTTTGCCGTCGATCACGGTGATGTTGCCCAAGTGGATATCGCCGTGGCATTCGCGAATGAAGCCTTCAGCCTTGCGTTGGTTGAACAATGGCTTGAGGCGTTCGAAGCTGCTCTCGGCCCAGGCTTGCAGCGCCTCGAGTTGCAACAAATCGGCCTTGTCGCTGAGGAACGGACGGATCTGGTCGAAGTTTTGCAGCACCGGCGCCATTACGCTTTCGGGCGTGCCGGCGGCATTTTCAGCGGGCACTTGGGGCGTGGCGAGGTGGAACCGAGCGATCTGCTCGGCCATTTCGTCGATATGCGCGGCGGTCAGTTCACCATTGGCTTGCAAAGTGCTGAGCAGTTGGCTCTGCGGAAACTGGCGCATCTTCAACGCGTATTCGATGGCCGGCCCGTCGCCGCCCAGCTGCGGAGCTTCAGCGCTGCCGGTAATAGGCAGGACTTCCAGATAGAGGTCTTGAGTCAGGCGCTGGTTGAGGCGCAGCTCTTCGCCACAGAAATGCTGGCGCGCCTCCAGGCTGGTGAAATCGAGGAAGCCGAAGTTGGCCGGCTTCTTGATTTTATAAGCGTAAGGCCCGGTGAGCACCACCCAGGAGATATGGGTTTCGATGACCTGGAACCCTTCGACGGGATGCGGGTAAAGGGCCGGGTTTTGCAGGGCAGCGATCAGGGATTGGCTCACGGGCGATCCTTCAGAGTCGGGAAAATTCGAGGCGCTCATTATGGCGGCAAGCGAGGTTAACGCAAACCTCGCCCGCCTCATGTTGAACCACGACAAAGTGCGTATAATCCGCCGCCATGACTCGTACCCGATCCCCCCGTACCCCCAAGAAACCACCCGCCAGTCGCCTTCGGCCCTGGCTGGGCTGGGCCCTTAAACTCAGCCTGGTTGGCCTTGTCGTGCTCGCCGGTTTTGCGGTCTATCTCGATGCGATCGTCCAGGAAAAGTTTTCCGGCAAGCGCTGGACCATTCCGGCCAAGGTCTACGCGAGGCCGTTGGAGCTGTTCGTCGGACAAAAGCTGAGCCGCGACGATTTCCTGACCGAACTCGATGCCTTGGGCTATCGGCGCGAGAGCGTGGCCAATGGCCCGGGGGCGGCCTCGGTCAATGGCAATACCGTCGACCTCAATACCCGGGGCTTCCAGTTCTACGAGGGCATGGAGCAGGCGCAACCGGTGCGGGTGCGTTTTTCCGGGGACTACGTGGCGGCGCTGACCGGCGCCAACAATGCCAGCCTGTCGGTGGTGCGCCTCGAGCCGCTGCTGATCGGCGGCTTGTACCCGAAGAACCTTGAAGACCGGATCCTGATCAAGATCGACCAGGTGCCGCCATTTCTGATCGATACACTGGTCGCTGTCGAAGACCGCGACTTCTATCATCACTTCGGCGTCTCGCCCAAGTCGATTGCCCGGGCGGTCTGGGTCAATACGTCCTCGGGCCACATGCGCCAGGGCGGCAGTACCCTGACCCAGCAACTGGTCAAGAACTTCTACCTGACCAACGAACGCAGCCTCACCCGCAAGCTCACCGAAGCCATGATGGCGCTGCTGCTGGAGTTGCATTACGACAAGCAGGAGATTCTGGAGGCGTACCTCAACGAGGTCTTCATCGGCCAGGACGGACAGCGCGCGGTGCACGGTTTCGGCCTCGCCAGCCAGTTCTTCTTCAGCCAGCCACTGTCGGAGCTCAAGCTGCATCAAGTGGCGTTGTTGGTGGGCATGGTCAAGGGGCCGTCTTCTTATAATCCGCGGCGTTACCCAGAGCGTGCCCTGGAGCGGCGCAACCTGGTGCTCGATCTGTTGCAACAGCAAGGCGTGGCGACCGCCGAGCAGGTCGAAGCGGCGAAAAAGATGCCTCTGGGCGTGACCAAGCGTGGCAGCCTGGCGGACAGCTCGTTCCCTGGTTTCATGGACTTGGTCAAGCGCCAGTTGCGAGAAGACTATCGCGACGAAGACTTGACCGAAGAGGGCCTGCGGATCTTCACCAGCTTCGACCCGATCCTGCAAATGAAGGCAGAAGCCTCGGTCGAAGATACCTTCAAGCGCCTTGGTGCGCGCAAGGGCGCTGATGAAGTCGAAGCCGCCATGGTGGTGACCAACCCGGAAACCGGTGAAGTCCAGGCCATGATCGGCAGCCGCCAGGCCAGTTTCGCTGGTTTCAACCGGGCCCTGGATGCGGTACGCCCGATCGGTTCGCTGATCAAGCCGGCGGTGTACCTCACCGCGCTGGAAAAACCCAGCCAGTACACGCTCACCAGTTGGTTGTCGGACGAGGAATTCTCGGTCAAGGGCGCAGACGGCCAGGTCTGGAAGCCGCAGAATTATGATCGTCGTTCCCATGGCACGGTGTTCCTGTATCAGGGGCTGGCGCATTCCTACAATCTGTCGACGGCCCGGCTCGGGTTGGAAGTCGGCGTGCCGAACGTTCTCAAGACCGTGGCGCGCCTGGGCGTGAATCGCGAGTTGCCGGCTTTCCCATCGATGCTGCTGGGGGCCGGTGGCCTTGCACCCATTGAAGTGGCGGCCATGTACCAGACCCTGGCCAACGGCGGGTTCAATACGCCGATGCGCGGGATCCGCAGCGTACTCACTGCCGATGGTGAGCCGCTCAAGCGTTATCCGTTCCAGATCCAACAGCGTTTCGACCCGGCGTCCATTTATCTGATCCAGAGTGCGATGCAGCGGGTCATGCGTGAGGGCACCGGCAGCTCGGTCTATAACGTGCTGCCCCGGACCCTGACGCTGGCGGGCAAGACCGGTACCAGTAACGACTCGCGTGATAGCTGGTTCGCCGGTTTCAGCCAGGATCTGCTGGCCGTGGTCTGGCTCGGACGTGATGACAACGGCAAGACCCCGTTTACCGGCGCTACCGGCGCGTTGCAGGTCTGGACCAGTTTCATGCGCAAGGCCGACCCGCTGCCGCTGGACATGCCGCAACCGGACAACATCGTCCAGGCCTGGGTCGACTCGCGTACCGGGCAGGGCTCCGACGCCAATTGCCCGGGCGCCGTGCAGATGCCGTATATTCGCGGCAGCGAGCCACCTCCCGGTGCAGCCTGTGGCGGCCAGAATCCCGCCGAATCGGTGATGGATTGGGTCAAGGACTGGATGAATTAAGCAAAGAGGGTTTCAAGTGAACAAGTGGTTGATTCCAGCGGTAACGGCCGTGGCTTTGCTCAGTGGCTGCTCTACCGTACAGCGCGGTTCGATTCCGGTCGTTGATTCCGGTACCGCGGTTTCCAACAGCGAGCGGATCTCGGCCAATGGCGGTTTCCGTCAAACGACCGTGAAACGTCCAGTGCAGAACCAGGCCCAGGCGATTCCACAAGGCGACAGCGGTGTGGTGGTGATGGTGCCCGGTGGCGGCGCCGCGACTTCGGCACCGATCAGCAGCACGCCGATCACGCCTGGCCCGATCACGCCAGGCCCAATTACCCCAGGGCCGATCGAAACCTCGCCGATCGATCAAGGCAGCTACAGCATGCCGTCGACGCCGAGCAGCATCCCGCCAGCCAGTTCGGGTGGCTTGTCCGCCGATGAGCAACTGGACGGTCCGGTCTTGGCGCTGCTGACCACTGCCCAACAGCAGCAGGCCGGTGGCGACCTCAACGGTGCTTCCTCCAGCCTGGAGCGTGCCCAGCGTGTCGCGCCTCGCGAGCCGCAGGTCCTCTATCGCCTGGCCCAGGTGCGCATGGCCCAGGGCGATGCGCCGCAAGCCGAACAGCTCGCCCGTCGCGGGTTGACGTTCACCAGCGGGCGTCCGGCCCTTCAGGCCAGCCTGTGGGAATTGATCGCCCAGGCCCGTGAGAAACAAGGCGACTCCGCCGGCGCGGCGTTGGCCCGTCAGAAAGCCAAGGTTGCCCTCTGATGGACACGCGGTTTCCACAGATCGCCGATCAACTGTTGCTCATCGAGCGCGAGTTGCGAGTCCAGGGCTGGTGGAGCAGCGTTTCGCCATCGGCCGAAGCGTTGGCCAGCGTCGAGCCGTTCGCGGTCGATACCCTGGACTTCGAACAATGGCTGCAATGGATTTTCCTGCCACGGATGAAATCGATCCTGGAAAACGACCTGCCGCTGCCCAACGCCTCGGGCATCCTTGCGATGGCCGAGATGGTCTACGCCCAACGGCCAGGGCAGGGCGTCGGGTTGCAGCGGCTACTGGCGCAGTTCGATCAATTGATCAGCGAAGCCAGCTAACTGCCGTCACTGGCAGTGTTCTTCTATCTGTTTGCGGGTCTCATCGATCCGCTGGCGCCGTTGTTCGTCGGTGAGGCGGCGCATTTCCCCCTCCACGTCCTCGCGGACTCGCGGGTTGTTCTGCAGCTGTGCCAGGTTGGTTCGGGCCTGCTCGCAGAACTCCTTGAGCTGGGCTTCCTGCTCGGCCACCTGCTTCTTGACTTGTTGATCGATTGCCTTCTGGTCGCCAATGGCCTTGCCGGACGGTAGTGCCTGTGGCTTTGCCGGGGGCGAGGTGGATTTGATCACGGTCGTGGCTTCTGCGCCTTGCGGCGGCTGGGCACCGAAGTGGGTGACACCCTGGGCGTCCACCCATTTATAGACCTGGCCGGCCATGCACATCGGGCTCAGGCCAACCAGCAGGCCGGCCGTCAATAGGAACATTCGCATGCTGTTTCCTTGTCGTGGGTTGCGCAATTGAAGCTAACACAGTTGGGCTTTAAAGGTTTTTTCTTGCGTTCTCATGCGCTTACTTCGAATAAAGCACATAGACGACTTGACTTGCAGAGGGCGAAACAGAAGAATCCAAAGTCCGCTGTAGAGGGACTGCCAGAAGCAGGCCCACTCGGCAGATCATGAGGCGCACATCCGCGCCGACCTGTTACACCCGCAACGCGTTACCTCGCGCTGGGTGGGAAAGGCCCGCAACACTTGGGACGATCCCAATACTTGCTCAGTCAGTGCTGACGTAGTCGGCGACCACCGTCGCTCATGCTCTGCCGAGAAGTAAACCTATTAAGACCCGTCCCCTCTTTGTGGGTCGGTATTCTGGCGTTTTAGAGGTGAACAACGTGGAGCTTTTATCTGGCGGTGAGATGCTCGTCCGCTTTTTGCGTGACGAAGGCGTCAAATATATCTACGGGTACCCCGGTGGTGCTCTTCTTCATGTCTATGATGCCCTGTTCAAAGAACCGGAAGTGACCCACATCCTGGTTCGCCACGAGCAGGCCGCGACCCACATGGCTGACGGCTATGCCCGTGCCACCGGCAAGGCCGGCGTGGTCCTGGTGACATCCGGCCCTGGCGCCACGAACGCCATCACCGGTATCGCCACCGCGTACATGGACTCCATCCCGATGGTGATCATCTCTGGCCAGGTGCCCAGCACCATGGTCGGCACCGATGCGTTCCAGGAGACCGACATGATCGGTATCTCCCGGCCGATCGTGAAGCACAGCTTCATGATCAAGCACGCGTCGGAAATCCCGGAAGTGATGAAGAAGGCCTTCTACCTGGCCGAATCCGGTCGACCTGGCCCGGTCGTGGTCGATGTCCCGAAAGACATGACCAACCCGGCCGAGAAGTTCGAATACATCTTCCCGAAAAAAGCCAAGCTGCGTTCCTATAGCCCGGCCGTACGCGGTCACTCGGGGCAAATCCGCAAGGCCGCCGAAATGCTGCTGGCCGCCAAGCGCCCGGTGCTGTATTCGGGCGGTGGCGTGATTCTCGGTGGCGGCTCCGCGCAGCTGACCGAACTGGCGAAAATGCTCAACCTGCCGGTCACCAATACCTTGATGGGCCTGGGTGCCTATCCGGGCACTGACCGTCAGTTCATCGGCATGCTCGGCATGCACGGCAGCTACACCGCCAACCTGGCGATGCACCATGCCGATGTGATCCTGGCAGTCGGTGCGCGGTTCGACGACCGTGTGATCAACGGCGCGTCGAAATTCTGCCCGAACGCCAAGATCATCCACATCGACATCGACCCGGCGTCCATTTCCAAGACCATCAAGGCAGACGTGCCGATCGTCGGTCCTGTCGAGAGCGTGCTGACCGAAATGGTCGCGATCCTCAAGGAAATCGGCGAGACCCCGAACAAGGACGCGGTGGCCAGTTGGTGGAAGCAGGTGGATGAATGGCGTGGCGATCGCGGCCTGTTCCCTTATGACAAGGGCGACGGCAGCGTGATCAAGCCGCAGACCGTGATCGAGACTTTGTGCGAAGTGACCAAGGGCGATGCCTTTGTGACCTCCGACGTGGGCCAGCACCAGATGTTCGCCGCGCAGTACTACAAGTTCAACAAGCCTAACCGCTGGATCAACTCCGGTGGCCTGGGCACCATGGGCTTCGGTTTGCCGGCGGCCATGGGCATCCAGTTGAGCTTCCCGGATGCCGACGTCGCCTGCGTCACCGGCGAGGGCAGCATCCAGATGAACATCCAGGAACTGTCCACCTGCCTGCAGTACGGCTTGCCGGTCAAGATCGTGATCCTGAACAACGGCGTGCTGGGTATGGTTCGCCAGTGGCAGGACATGAGCTACGGCAGCCGTCACTCGCATTCCTACATGGAATCGCTGCCTGATTTCGTCAAGCTGGCCGAAGCCTATGGTCACGTTGGCGTGCGCATCACCGAATCGAAGGATTTGAAGTCGAAGATGGAGGAAGCGTTCGCCATGAAGGATCGCCTGGTGGTGATCGACATTGCGGTCGACACCAGCGAGCACGTCTATCCGATGCAGATCAAAGACGGCTCCATGCGCGATATGTGGCTGAGCAAGACGGAGCGTACCTAATCATGCGACATATTATTTCCCTGCTTCTGGAAAACGAACCGGGCGCTCTGTCTCGTGTTGTGGGCCTGTTCTCGCAGCGCAACTACAACATCGAAAGCCTGACCGTGGCGCCGACCGAAGACCCGACCCTGTCGCGTCTGACGCTGACCACGGTGGGCCACGATGAAATCATCGAGCAGATCACCAAGAACCTGAACAAGCTGATCGAGGTGGTCAAGCTGGTGGACCTGTCGGAGAGCGCTCACATCGAGCGCGAGCTGATGCTGGTCAAGGTCAAGGCCACCGGCGCCCAGCGCGCCGAGATCAAACGCACTACCGATATTTATCGTGGGCAGATCGTCGATGTCAGCGCCAGCGTCTATACCGTTCAGTTGACCGGTACCAGCGACAAGCTCGACAGCTTCATCCAATCGATCGGCACTGCCTCGATCCTGGAAACCGTACGCAGTGGCGTCACCGGGATTGCCCGTGGCGACAAAGTACTGAGCATCTAAACCAAATTAGCGAATGGCCTGAACGGCCGGATAGAGGTGAAATTTCATGAAAGTTTTCTACGATAAAGACTGCGACCTGTCGATCATCCAGGGCAAGAAAGTCGCCATCATCGGCTACGGCTCCCAGGGTCACGCCCAAGCGTGCAACCTGAAAGACTCCGGCGTTGACGTGACCGTCGGCCTGCGCAAAGGCTCGGCCACCGTCGCCAAGGCCGAGGCCCATGGCCTGAAAGTGGCTGACGTGGCTTCCGCCGTTGCCGCGGCCGACCTGGTGATGATCCTGACCCCGGACGAATTCCAGGGCGCGCTGTATCGCGACGAAATCGAACCGAACATCAAGAAGGGCGCGACCCTGGCCTTCTCCCACGGTTTCTCGATTCACTACAACCAGGTGGTGCCACGCGCTGACCTGGACGTGATCATGATCGCGCCGAAGGCCCCGGGTCACACCGTGCGTTCCGAGTTCGTCAAGGGCGGCGGTATCCCTGACCTGATCGCGATCTACCAGGATGCCTCGGGCAACGCCAAGAACGTAGCCCTGTCCTACGCTGCTGGCGTGGGCGGCGGTCGTACCGGCATCATCGAAACCACCTTCAAGGACGAGACCGAAACCGACCTGTTCGGCGAGCAAGCCGTTCTGTGTGGCGGTACCGTCGAGCTGGTGAAAGCCGGTTTCGAAACCCTGGTCGAAGCGGGCTACGCGCCGGAAATGGCCTACTTCGAGTGCCTGCACGAGCTGAAACTGATCGTTGACCTCATGTACGAAGGCGGTATCGCCAACATGAACTACTCGATCTCCAACAACGCTGAATATGGCGAATACGTGACTGGCCCGGAAGTGATCAACGCCGAGTCCCGTCAGGCCATGCGCAACGCCCTGAAACGTATTCAGGACGGCGAATATGCCAAGATGTTCATCAGCGAAGGCGCCACCGGCTATCCTTCGATGACCGCCAAGCGTCGTAACAACGCTGCCCACGGCATCGAAATCATCGGTGAGCAACTGCGCTCGATGATGCCTTGGATCAGTGCCAACAAGATCGTCGACAAAGCCAAGAACTGAGTCGCGAGCTTGATCGAAAAACGCGGCCCTGGCCGCGTTTTTTCGTTTGGGGGGCGGCTTCTGGTATAAAGCTGCATCGTTTGCGGCCGAACCGTCGTCCCAGACGCCTGTCGAATTTTTTCACACCGTTGCAAGGTACTGTCCATGAGCGAACGTCCCGAAGAGCCGAACCAGGCTCCTGACGCCGAAAGCCTGCTGCCTATCGATGAGCACGTCGAAGAGGGCCATGACGCGGAAGGCCGTAAGGTCCGGCATCGTGGTATCTATCTGCTGCCAAACCTGTTCACCACCGCGAACCTGTTCGCCGGCTTCTATTCCATCATCAGTTCCATGAGTGCCCAGGCCGCACTGAGCGCAGGCGACAGTACGGGGGCGAGTCGCTACTTCGCCTTCGCCGCCATTGCGATCTTTGTCGCCATGGTGCTTGACGGTCTGGACGGGCGCGTTGCCCGAATGACCAACACCCAGAGCGCGTTCGGCGCCGAGTACGATTCGCTGTCCGACATGGTCGCCTTCGGTGTGGCCCCAGCCTTGCTGGCGTTCGGATGGGCGCTGGGGGACATGGGCAAGGTCGGCTGGATGGTTGCCTTTATCTATGTCGCCGGTGCGGCGTTGCGCCTGGCGCGTTTCAATACCCAGGTCGGCAAGGCTGACAAGCGTTACTTCATCGGGCTGGCCAGTCCGGCTGCGGCGGGGGTGGTGGCAGGTGTCGTCTGGGCGTTCAGCGACTACGGTATTCAGGGTTCGAAGATGTCGTTCCTGGTGGCGCTGCTGGTAGCTGCGGCCGGGATGCTGATGGTCAGCAACATCAAGTACAACAGCTTCAAGGAGCTGGACTTGAAGGGGCGCGTGCCATTCGTTGCGATCTTGGCGGTGGTGCTGGTATTTGCAGTGGTCTTCAGCGATCCGCCACGTATTCTGCTGCTGGTGTTCCTCGCCTATGCCGCTTCCGGACCGGTGCAGTACTTGCTGCGTCTTCGCCGGCGCTAAATGTTGCCTTAATGTAATTTCCCCCATACTCCGCAGTCTATTGGTGCACCTGCCCTCCAATGCTGCGGAGTCGTCATGCTGATCAAGATCCCCAAGTCGTCCGACTGTCGTGAATCGGACGTCACGCCTGAATCTCTCTATCTATCCCGCCGGCAGATGCTCGGCGGGGCGATGGCTGGCATCGCCGTGAGTAGCCTGCCGCGTTGGGCCGGGGCTGCCGATGCAGCGCGATATGCCGGTGTCGAGCCTGGCAAGGCGCCGTCCTGGTTTGCCGAGAAGCTGCCGTCTACCCAATGGGGGGCGGTTACCGTCAATGAACCCATCACGCCGTTCAAAGACGCCACCCATTACAACAATTTCTATGAGTTCGGGACCGACAAGGGGGATCCGGCCGCTAATGCCGGGTCCTTGAAGGCCGAACCCTGGAGCGTGGTGGTCGATGGGGAGGTGGGCAAGCCGGGACGCTATGGGTTGGAAGACTTCATGAAGCCCTATCAGCTGGAGGAGCGGATTTACCGGCTGCGTTGTGTGGAGGCTTGGTCGATGGTCATCCCGTGGATCGGCTTTCCTATCTCTGCTTTGCTCAAGCAGGTCGAGCCGACCTCAAAGGCCAAGTACATCCGTTTTGAAACCTTGCAGGATCCCAAGGTCATGCCGGGACAGCGCTCAGGGTTCGCTTTGATCGACTGGCCGTATGTAGAAGGGTTGCGATTGGACGAGGCAATGAACCCGTTGGCGATCCTGGCGGTAGGGATGTATGGGCGGGAGCTGCCGAACCAGAACGGCGCCCCATTGCGGTTGGTGGTGCCGTGGAAGTATGGGTTCAAAAGCGTGAAGTCCATCGTGCGCATCAGCCTGGTCAGTGAACAGCCGAAAACCACCTGGCAGAGTATCGCCGCTGATGAGTACGGGTTCTATGCCAACGTCAACCCGACGGTCGATCATCCGCGCTGGACCCAGGCCCATGAGCGTCGTTTGCCGAGCGGGCTGTTCAGTCCCAATGTGCGCGATACCCTGATGTTCAACGGTTATCAGGAGGAAGTGGCTTCCTTGTATGCCGGGATGGATTTGAGGAAGGACTACTGATGCGTTTTGCTGCGTGGCGAATCAGCGTTTTTGTAGTGGCGGCAGTCTGGCCGTTGTTCTGGCTCTATGAGGCGCTGATGAATTCATTGGGACCTGACCCGGGCAAAGTATTGGTGGATCGGCTCGGGTTGGGGACGCTGATTCTGTTACTAATTACTTTGAGTATGACGCCGCTACAGAAGCTGACGGGGTGGGCGGGGTGGATCGCGGTCAGGCGTCAGTTGGGGTTGTGGTGCTTTGCTTATGTTGTCATGCACTTGAGCGCGTACGCGGCGTTCATATTGGGATTTGACTGGTCTCAGTTGGGCGTCGAGCTGAGTAAGCGGCCTTACATCATTGTCGGGGCGCTAGGGTTCCTGGGGCTTTTGGCTTTGGCGCTCACGTCCAATCGTTACAGCCAGCGACGACTGGGTGGGCGCTGGAAGAAACTGCATCGCCTGGTCTACCTGATCCTCGGGCTTGGATTGCTGCATATGCTTTGGATTGTGCGTGCAGATCTGCTGGAGTGGTCGGTGTATGCCTTTATAGGTGCCGTGCTTTTGCTGCTTCGGTTGCCTCCGATTACGCGTCGTATCCCGCGTTTAAAGGGCGCGAAAGGCATTTCTGCAACAAAAGCGTAATTAAGGGTTGACGGCAGATTTCAGATGTCTATAATTCGCCCCACTTCCGGCGCAGTCGAAACGGAAAACTCCTTGAGATTCAACGAGTTGCGATGTTTTCGACAGCGACCTGCTTCAGTTCATCGAAGCCTGGAAGGAGTTGGTGGGGCGGTGTTGTAGAGCCCTGTTGACGGTTCGATCCTCTCGGTCGAAAGCGGTGAAAAAGAGGTGTTGACAGCAGCGACTAACGCTGTAGAATTCGCCTCCCGCTAACGAGAGATCGAAAGCGCAGTGGTTGAAGTTGAAAAAGAAATTTTGAAACTTCTGAAAATAACCGCTTGACAGATACACGAGGCACTGTAGAATGCGCGCCTCGGTTGAGACGAAAGGCTCAGCCAACCGCTCTTTAACAACTGAATCAAGCAATTCGTGTGGGTGCTTGTGGAGTCAGACTGCTAGTCAACAGATTATCAGCATCACAAGT
>Ga0268257_1000267_pt1 | contig 77320 bp, 71 predicted proteins | sample AgamicAtPrz_FD_200249 | JGI IMG/M metagenome (GOLD analysis project Ga0268257, IMG submission 200249) | Agave microbial communities from Guanajuato, Mexico - At.P.rz (v2) (version 3) | ecosystem: Host-associated > Plants > Phyllosphere > Phylloplane/Leaf | place: Guanajuato, Mexico | collected... | reverse complement strand
GATCCTCTGCCACATTTATTTTAAATAAATGTCCCAGATGGGGGCGTGGCGAAATTGGTAGACGCACTGGATTTAGGTTCCAGCGCCGCAAGGTGTAAGAGTTCGAGTCTCTTCGCCCCCACCATTGAAAGAAGCAAGACAATGATCTTGCTTTTTTTATGATTAAATCTAATGGGTTTAGTCATGAATATAGAGGATTGATGTAATGGTAGCATGACGGTCTCCAAAACCGTTCGTCAAGGTTCGAGTCCTTGATCCTCTGCCATTGAATAAAAGATGAAGCTCCTATTTAGGAGTTTTTTTATTATCTATAATTTTTGGAGATAAATTTTTATTGGCGATTGAAATAATTTTATAAATAGATATTTCGATCTCTGTTTTTGCATGGTTGTATATTAAATAATAGATTATTCTTTACTTAGACAATATGCTGAATTTCTTAATATTTTTTTAAGCTATTGTTTTCTATTTATTTAAGTTACGTTTTGGAAATTATTTAAATAAAAGCCTTGAATACAAATTTATTTCCTGTATGATTTAGTTAACTAGAAAAAAGTCTTGTTAGTAAATCTTCTTTTAAGTATCGTAGTTTTAGTCATAATCCTTCGTTTTTTAAGATATTAAGCTCAATTTGTTATTCTTTTTTCAAAGTTATGATAGGGTCATTATTTGTTTAATGATTCTAAAATATTAGAAATCAGTAGGATATATCATGTCTAATACAGTAAGTGGTACAGTTAAGTGGTTTAACGAAACTAAAGGTTTCGGTTTCATTCAACAAGATAATGGTCCAGATGTGTTTGCTCACTTCAAAGAAATTTCTGGTTCAGGTTTCAAAACTTTGCACGAAGGTCAACGTGTAACGTTTACTGTTACTCAAGGGCAAAAAGGCCCAAATGCTGTAAATATTATTCCACAATAATATACAGCAAACAAAAAAAGCACTTTTTAGTGCTTTTTTTTATTTTGGCTTTAAAGTAATTGATTGATGTTTTTTGAAGCCTTAAATAAGAGGGCTTTTTATTTTTATATAAAAATTAATATTTAATTATAAGTACATGTAATTACTCATTTAATTTTAATGTAAACTTTAAAATATATGTGAAATATAAATTATTAGTAACAGATGTATGTTAGATTAAAAAATCTTTAAATAAAGAAATTTTATATTTCACGGAATTGCTAATGAACGTTCGCCTGTGTTATGCCAGTCAACGAAACGAAAAAAATGAAGATTTGTTGCAAGATCTACGTGATATTTTGACAGAAGCTAGAGATTTCAATGATTTGAATCAAATTTGTGGCGTACTCTATTATGCTGATAATGCTTTCTTTCAATGTTTAGAAGGTGAACAAGAGATAGTTGAAACATTATTTGAAAAAATTGCAAATGATGAAAGACACCACAATGTTAAATGGTTGTGCACATATTCCATTGAACAAAACTCTTTTAAAAAATGGTCAATGAAATATGTGCAACGCAATACCAATATTGAATCTTTTTTTCTAAAAATGGGAGAAACTACTTTTAATCCGATTCGTCTTGATGAGCAAAATTTAAAAGCTTTCATCAAAGAATTAGTTACTGCTGAGCAAACCAAAATTAAGACAGTTAAGAGAGTAGGTATGGTTAATCGGGGTGTGAACCCATTTTAGCTATTTGGCTATTACACCGATATGGATGGTCTTGAGTTTAGGTAGTATTCTAGTCATCACTAAATATACAATAACTGTAGTTGCAAGCATCCATATCACTTCTAGGCTTTGACTAATGACAAACATTGCCCAGTAAAAAAAACCAAATAAAGCAAGGCACAGTCCACTACCTTTGAAATACCAAGTAATAAATATCCCAAACAGCGTGGAAGAAAGAAGGAGATTAATCGTCTCATTCATTCCTATATAGTTAAAAAGAATAATCAGTAAGCATAAAGCTAACATTGATAGTAAATATACAAATATATTTTTTGCAATAAACATTTTCTATACCCTATCTGATGATTAAAAAATTATCTTTCCTCTGTTTCCAGAGGAAAGATAGTACATATTAATTTTTTGAGATTCTTTTTCTATTATTAAGAGTTTTTCTATTAATAAAGATGACTTTATCATTTTCTCCAGATCTCTTTATTAATATTAAGCTTTCTATTTAATAGGAAGAGTGCTTATATGTACTGAAATTAATTATAAGAAAAACAATGAGTTGTGTTGTAAGTTTTAGCTTACATAGTTGTGAGAGAATGCCTACATTTGTTTAAAAAATAATCAAAATTTACAAAGTTAATTTTATATTAAATATATATTTTTCATGAGGTTATATTGATTAAAGGAATAAGCTAAACTTTACATAAATAACAAAAAGTAACATCCAATTGGGAGGGGTATTTTGAAAAATAGGAACTATTAATAGGTATGGTTTTAATAACTCAATTTTTAATAAAATAATTTGTTATAAAAATAAATATATAATAAATAAAAGTTATATTCTGGTGTAAAGGATTAAGTAAGTAGAATAGATTGTTGCTCTTATATTTTTTATTATTTGACTTCTTTAGGAATAAGTAAGTTATAAATTATGATCAGCGCTCATGAAAGATATATCGCCCCAAAATTTAATAAAACTTTATTAATTTTGAATTGTGGCCAGAGTAGAACTGACCACGTTAGTTTTCTTTAACATTTAAATTGAACGTGTAGCTAGCCAAGTACTTACTTCGGGCCAGACTGTAGTGGGTGCTTGGCTTCTGGAAACAACACCCATGTGTCCACCCGGTACGACCTTAAATGTTTTATCTTGGCTGCTAATTAAATTCATGAGTGGCATAACATTTCTACGCTGACTGTAATCTAGTTATTCACATATAGTCCCAGCCAAGCTATCCAGAGTAATCAAATGCTTATCCGCTCGTGTGGTCGTTGCCTCTGTGTGCAGCGATGAACATAGTGACAGCAGATCGGCAATAGGATTCGATTTCGTTATCGTCATTTGCTCTCGTTTCATCGAAGCGTGCGGATATCAAGAGATCAGATCCTTTGAAAAGCGCGGCAAACAATCGAGCAGACTGAAGAGGATTAGGCACGTTCAGAACCTTCCTCGCGTGCAAACGACGTAGTAGGGCCTCTATTTGGGTAATGACATGGACAGGTCCAGCTTCGTAATGGAGCTTACTTAACGACTTTTGGTTTGTTTTGTCTGCCATGATCATGGCCTCGACACTACGGACATCTGGGCTCAACAGTGTACGAAGTAGGGATGATCCGGCTGCAATGAGTTGTTCTTCGGCAGAACCTTAAAGGCCTTCAAAAAGGTCCTGTGGTGCAAACTGTTGGCAGCGAGCCACCATAGCCGCACTGAACAGCGCTTCTTTATTCTCGAAGTGCCGATAGATGCTGAGTTTAGAGATCTTTGCCCGCTGGGCTACTTTGTCCAATGTCGCCGCTTGAAAACCCAATTCGACAAAGAGTTCATACGCTGCTTCAACTATCGTTTGTCTAAGCGCTTGATTGACGGGCCTGCCGCGCTGACTCCGGTTTTTTTCAGTCACAATAATTACAGTCCTTGACAGTATCTTAATTTATGAATTAGGATACCATTAAGTATCCAAAATGTGCAAACCATTGGCTAGGTTTTAACTATATCCTCCAAATCCGGATCATCCTGCAATATCTAATGCAGCATCATCCGGTTGGTTAACACAGTGATGGGTAACTTTCTCGGCGATGCTGAGGTTCTGTTCGTTGCCTGTTTTCAAACCCAACCAATCACCTCGATCAACAATAGGAGCCCATCACCATGGATGATGTCATCATTATAGGCGGCAGCTTTGCTGGTCTCGCCGCCGCTCTGCAACTTGGCCGTACCCGCCGTAAGGTTACCGTTCTTGATACAGGCCTGCCGCGCAACCGTTTCGCTGGCCATTCGCATGGTCTTTTAGGCCATGATCACAAGCCACCGCTGGAGATATTAGCTGAGGCACGTCAGCAGTTAGAGCGCTATCCAACCATCAGACTGGTCAATGCTCGGGCCGACAGCATCTCTGGCTCAATTGATAATTTCTCCGTCCTTACTCGCGATGGAAAAAGCTTTGGCGCGCGCCGCCTGATCCTGAGCTATGGCGTCGTTGACCAGATGCCTAATGTTCCGGGCTTTGCTGAAAATTGGGGTTCGTCCATCGTGCCTTGCCCATACTGCGATGGTTTTGAAGTTGCTGACCAGCATTGGGGTCTCGTTTGGTCCGGTCCGCAGTCGCATAATTATGTCAGGCTGTACCATGATTGGACCGATACGTTAACGGTCTTCGCTGATGGTCACGAGATTCCACCTGATGTTCTAGCTGATCTGGCACGTCGTAATATAACTGTGGTCGATGGCCGAGTTGTCGAGATTACTCATACAGAGGGGCATATTGCTACTGTCTACCTTGATAGCCATCGCAATGTCACGGTCGACATCCTGTTCGCCCATCCGCGCAACAAACCGTCCGTGAGCCTGCACGAATCTTTGGGCCTTGCCACGGTTGATACACCTTTTGGCATTGCCGTTAAAGTCGACGAGCGCCGCGAAACCAGCATACCCGGCATCTATGCTGCTGGTGATCTCGCCAACCCCCTCATGGCCTCGGTTACCACTGCAATATCCCAAGGCGCGGTAGCCGGTATCTCTGCACAGCAGTCAATGCTTGTTTGAGAGCACGGATTGGAGATGAACATGGCCGTTGAATCGGACAGCGCGGGTGTACGTTTCCCTCCGCCATTTGTCTATCTGGGAGTGCTACTGTTGGGGCTGGCGGTGGAGCGGTTCGTCATCCAGCGCTCTTTCGGCCTCGACTGGCGGTTACTGGTCACGACGGGCGCGCTGTTGTTCGTTGCCGGTACGGCTATGATGCTTGCGGCTGCAGGGCTGTTTCGGCGGCTGGGTACCAACGTTCCACCGTCGCAGCCAACAACTTTCATCGCAACGACCGGCCCTTATCGGTGGACCCGTAATCCTATGTATCTGGGCATGACACTTGTCTATGCTGGCCTTGCGATAGGCCTCGACGGGCCGATCGCCTTAGCCTTACTCCCGTTGGTGGTGATCGCCATTCAGACCCAAGTGATTGCTCGTGAGGAGCGCTATCTCGAAGCGAAGTTCGGTGATGACTATCGCCGCTACAAAGCTGAGGTTCGCCGCTGGCTCTAACTATTCCGATACCGCCTGCGGGACCTAAAACCGACTGACCCTAAGGTTTAGCCCGGCACTTGAGGAAATACACATGACAAAAAACAAATACACCGAAGCTAGCATTAGCAGCTCTCGTCCGACCACTTTTGGAAAAGGTTGACACATATGAATTTCGAACACGTCACTTTCGACCTGCCACATGGCACCTTTCATGCGTTACAGGGGGGTGATCCCGCTGGCCAGCCGACAATCGTCTTGCATGGCTTCCCAGATCATCCACCGACCGCAAAACCCTTCCTTACAGAGCTCGGCCGCCGTGGACGTTACATCGTTGCACCTTGGCTTCGTGGTTACGCCCCGTCTCCGACTGAGGGTCCATTCGACTTCGCAGCCCTCACCAGTGATGTGCTCGCGCTGATCGACCACTGGTCTCCGGGGCGACCTGTAGAGTTAATTGGCCATGACTGGGGGGCTCTGATCACATATGATGCCTGTGTGACCGCACCCGAACGGATCGAGCGCGCAGTCACGCTTGCAATCCCTCATCCACTCACTTTCATGAGTCGGCTAATGTATCCAGCTCAACTACGACGAAGCTGGTACATGGGACTCTTTCAACTGCCAGGAAGTGGTTGGATGGCGACTGCCCGTGATCTTGCCCTCATTGACAGCCTCTGGCGTCAGTGGTCACCCGGCTTTTCACTTGATCCTGCTCTCCAAACGGAGTTACATGAGCACCTACGGGCGAGTATGCCCGCACCATTAAAGTACTACCGGGCGATGCTGCGACCGAGTATGCTTAGTGCGACGCGCCGCATGTCTCAGCCGATCAAAGTCCCACTGTTGCAGCTTCACGGTGCCAACGACGGCTGCATCCTTCCCGTGCAGGTCGACGATCAATATCGGTTCGCTGCTCCGCGCACGATGGAGATCGTTCCTGACGTTGGTCATTTCCTCCACATCGAGTCCCCCGAAGCGATCGCAGAGCGGATTGAGGCATGGGCCAGCATCCTTTCAACTTTACCTCAATCAAAAGGATAGTCTCTAGCATTTTTGATGCTACTGAATAGTATGGAAGTAGTCCGTTATTATCTTAAAGCTGCATCAGTAAATAAGAATTCAAACTCGGATCTAAGCCAAAGGTACAAGGAATGGCTATATTTATTCTATTTAATGAAGTTAAAAAAACCAGCCTAGGACTGACTACGCTGGTTTTCAATAATCAACTAATCCGAACGCTCAACTAACCAATTACTTATTTCAGGCCAGACCGCTGTAGGTGCTTGGCTACCCGAAACAACACCCATATGGCCACCCGGTACAACTTTAAAGGTTTTGTCTTCGCTACTAATCAAATCTATAAGCGGCTTAACAGCCTCAGCGGTCACGATAATATCTGTGCTGCCACCTACTGCGAGTACTGAACATTCAATATCTTTTAGATAGGCTGTAAGCTCACCAAACTTAACGACGCCTTTAGACAGTTCATTATCAATCCAGAAGCGGAGAATAATATCGCGCATGACTCCACCTGGGTAAGCCAGCATATTATCGATAAATGAACTTGAAGTTGCATGGTCGACAATAAACTCTCGGTTATCAAGATTCTTAAAAAGTTCCCAATATGTTTTCAGATTTCCAATCGGGTCGGTTAATTTGAAACCAAGGGTATTTTGCCAGCCGTGAATATGAAATGCTTCACTTGGTACATGATGGCGAATACGAAACGGCGTATGTTTACGAACCCATTCGGCAGGTTTGGTAAGACTACCGTAGAGTTTCCCCATATAACCCGCTTTATGTGTGTCGATAGGGGAAGCAAGAATAATCAGATTTTTAATATCTTTATCTTTAAACAATGCGGTATAGCAGAGTGAAAGTGCACCGCCTAAACTCCAACCATGTAAAGAAAGCTGTTGTTGACCGCTGTGCAAGCGAACTTGCTTTAACATCTCTGGCATGAAAACTTTAATGTAAGTGCCGAAATTGTATTTTGCTTGGTGCCGAGTTGGGACACCCCAGTCGATTAAATAGACATCAAAACCTTGCGCTAAAAAATAGCGTACAAAACTGCGCGTAGGAAACAAATCATAAATGAGCATGTTCACTGCTAGCGGTGGAACGATTACTAACGGTACGCGGTGTTTAGGTGTAGATGTGTCAGTCTCATTTCTATAATGGCGTAAGCTAATAATTTCATGCTTGTAAATCACATCAAAAGGTGTTTTTCCTGACAAGGCAATTTGAGGGCCTCGGAAAAAGAGATCTGATGCATTGATCAGCATGTGAGGTATTTTTTGACCAGCACGTGTCTGAAGAGATTTTTTAATAGATTGTAGCTGTGGAACGTTCTGACGAACTTTAAGCAATAAACTCATTGAATATAAAACCTATAAAGATGTTGCCCAGAGCAGTGACGAGCTGGTCTTTTACGGATATTAAATGGAATAAAAGATGAGTTCAGTGACCCAAAAGACAGGATTTTTCTTTAAATGTATCAAAAAGAATTATTTTTAAATAAGTTTGAGAGGTAATTATCTTAAATTTATAAAACTGTTATATATAATTAAAAATAAAAAATTTTTAAAACTCTATTCAAATTTAATCTTTAGCAAAATTTAAAAAAATAAAAAATATGTCGTCAAATGGTAATTTTTGTCGCCAAAAGAGGTTCTTCTATTAAGAAGAATTAAATAATATTTCCTTTTCCAATAACAAAAAAAAGGAAACTTTAATGGTAACTTATGGCAATGATCAAAATGGTTTATGGCTAAAGTTCAATAATTTTACTTCAAATGATATTAGGCAAATTGAATACATAAATAGTGTTTTATACGTCACTAATTATTCAGGAACTTACTATTCACTTAATTTTAATTCTCTTGCTAAAGCCCGCATGATTTTTAGTGATGGGGTTGAAAAGCAGGTTTTATTTACAAGTGGGGGCAACGGTCTAAATATTTCTACTGCAAATAGCGAATGGATTGTAGGGACAAACTCAGCCGATCAAATCGCTAGTGGGACTGGAAACGATCGTCTCTTTGGTGGAGTAGGAGACGATATTTATCAATTCAGCAAAGGGGATGGAATAGACAAGGTCACTGACTATAGTGGAAATAACACGATCCAATTCACGGCCAGTAATTTGGCAGATCTATCTATACAAGGCAGTGGAAGTAATTTAGAGGTCAGATACTCTGATACTGACGCAGTATTAATTGAAGGGAATGTAAGTAGCTTTAAATTTTTAGATGGGACAACTGCCACACTCGATCAATTACTCATAAATAAAACTATTGCACTCACTGGCACCAAAGGTAACGAAACGATTAATGGCTTTGCATCCAATGACATTATCAATGGTCTTGAAGGGAACGATACCTTAAACGGAAACGCGGGGAATGATACGTTAAATGGTGGTGCTGGCGATGATAAGTTATATGGTGGAACTGGTAATGATTTAACTGTAGGTGGAACTGGAAACGATTGGTTAGCTTCAGGAAGTGGCGACGATACTTACCAATTTAGCAAAGGAGATGGTAACGATACCATTAACGATTATTCGGGTAAAAATACCATCCAAATTACCGATGTTTCTGCAAAAGATATTACATTCACAACTAACGCTAATAATGAGTTAGTCATTAATTATTCAGCAACGGATAGCATCACTTTAAAAGCCTACATTAACAATTACATTCTTTCAGATGGCGTGGTCCAAACCTATCAGCAGTTTCTAACGGGAAAAACTGCAACGTGGAATGGGACAGATAATGCCGATAACTTTTCGGGTACTCTTCCCAATGATGTGATCACTGGAGGTAAAGGTAATGACACGTTAAATGGGCGCGAAGGTGACGACACTTACCGTTTTTCTTTAGGAGATGGGATAGACACAATTAATGGAGATTACTCGGGCAATAACACAATTGTGTTTACAGATGTGAAATCTACCGATATCCAATACAGTTTTGATAAAACAACTTTAAATATCCAGTACAGCGATAATGATATTGTTAAGTTAACTGGCTATCTTGCCAACAATAATAATAAAAACTTTAGTATTCAATTTGCCGATGGCGTCACGATTGACCGTGCTCAACTAGATACGACGGTTGGAGTGAATTATTGGGTACGGGCGCTCGTTGCCACAACTAATAATAATCCAGATTTTAAGTATATTTTCCCTTCAACCGCACCTGATTACTTACTCGATGCAAATGGTCAAGCACCTGCATGGTGGAGTCCTTTTAGCCAAGCTCAGCAAGACTTTATGACTCAGGTTTATCAGAAAGCTTCTGAGTTTTCAGCATTAACTTTTACTTTAACGGACAATGCATCGCAGCTTAATACTGTTGCTGCATACCGTAATAGCACTGCGGCTACGGCTTATGCACAGTATCCAAGCGGAGCTTTTGTTGGTTCAGATGTGGCGTTTGGCCCTGATTTTTGGTTTGACCCAGCGGGTACTTGGGTAACTGCGAGTTATCCGCATGAGTTGGGGCATGCTTTAGGATTACGTCATACCTTCGAAGGTTCCACCATTAGCAGTTTCTCAGATGAAGAAGATACGAGTAAATGGTCAGTCATGTCATATGACCGTACCGGTATGTCATATGACGGATCTTTTGCACCGTTTGATATTGCGGCTTTACAAGCGATATATGGGGTGAATAGTTCGGCGCGTGTAGGTAACGATAGCTATGTATTTGATAGCAGTAAAGGTGTTTTAATATGGGATGGTGCAGGCATTGATACAATTAATGCAAACAATGCTACACAAGCCGCTACCATCGATCTTAATCAGGGTGGCTGGAGCTATATTGGTGAAAAATCTCCTCACATATCGAGTGCAAACCAACTAAGCATCAATCTTGGCACTCAAATCGAAAATGCAATTGGAGGCGCTTACGACGATATTTTAGTCGGAAACAGTTTAGCTAACCGTTTAGAAGGCGGAGCTGGAAACGATACTTTAAAAGGAAATTGGGGTGACGATGTTCTATTGGGCGGAGTTGGAAATGACACACTTGATGGAGGAAAAGGTGCGGATAGCCTGATTGGTGGAACGGGTGACGATACTTATTATGTAGATAATGTAGGCGATAGCATTGTAGAGAATACTGCTGAGGGTAACGATAAAGTAATCTCGGATATAAATTATACCTTAGGAGATAACCTAGAAAACCTCACTTTAAATGGCACGGATAATTTAAACGGCAATGGAAATGCGCTGAATAACTTACTCATTGGCAATGCAGGTAATAACATTTTAAATGGATATGCCGGAAATGACACATTGAATGGTGGGGCCGGAAACGACACCTTAGATGGTGGGGCTGGCAATGACACTTTAGATGGCGGAAGTGGAGCAGATACGCTGATTGGAGGTTTGGGTGATGACATCTATTATGTTGATAACGTAAATGATGTCATTATCGAGAAGATTAACGAAGGGTTTGAGACCGTCAACTCAACCGTGAGCTATGCGTTAGATAGCGGCAATGCGCTTAATAATTTGAATCTGTTAGGGACAGATAATATTGATGGGACTGGGAATGGAAATGGAAATACGATTGTTGGGAACAGTGGTAATAACATTTTAAGCGGTGGTACCAACAATGACGTTCTAAATGGCGGTGCGGGTAATGATATTTTAAATGGTGGAAAAGATAACGATACCTTGATTGGTGGTTTAGGCTCTGACACTGTTTTATATAAACTATTAAATACAAACGATCTAACGGGGGGTAACGGAGCTGATATCTGGAAAGATTTTAAGGTAGGCAATACCTTAATCGATAGTGAAGCTGACAAAATTGATATTAGTGAACTGCTCATCAATTATGCCAATGGCAGCACTGTAAACTCTATTTTTTCTTATCTCTCATTAGACCTCAATGGAAATAACAGTATTTTAAGTATTGACCGAGATGGTGCAGGAACTGCTTATAACAGTACCTCATTTTTAACCTTAAATAATGTCAACACTACTTTAAATACTTTATGGGACAACCATCAGATCCTTGTTTAAATGAAGGAAGTACAAGTGGCTAACTAACTTTAAAAAGATGCTTAGGTGAGATGGCTTAAGCATCTTTTTTAATAGAAACAAACTTTCATGAACTATCAGATCACTGATTAAACCTCAGAAAAATAAATCTATTGAATTGTATTCAATGAAAGAATGAAGGAATAAAAAATGGGAATTTTAGCTAAAGTCTTTGATCGTGGTGCTCACTTTCCAGTGCGTCACATGAGTTTTAATTTTAATCAGTCTCAACCTACTTTATTTAAGGATAACCCTTGGGGAGAGTACTGGCTGGCAACCTTGTCTGCTATGTTTCCTGCGGGTGAGCGATTTTTTGTACATAGTGTAAGAAATTTACAAAATCAGGCTAAAACAGAAAGACTTCAAAAAGAAATTGCAGCCTTTATTGGACAAGAGGCGATGCATGCCAAAGAACATGAACATCTCAACCAACTTATACAGTCATCTGGGTTGAATACTGAGCCTGTTTCAGCCAATGTGGAATGGTTAATGGCTAGGCTGAAAAAATATTTCACACCAAGCCAGCAATTGGCAATTACTTCAGCCGCTGAACATTTTACGGCCATTATTGCACGGCAGATTATGAGACGTTCCGATTTGCATGAGCGTTTATCGAGTAATGAAACTTTAAAAAATATCTGGTTATGGCATGCGGTAGAAGAAAGTGAACATAAAAGTGTGGCCTTCGATTTATATCAAGATGTCTCTGGGGGCAATTTCATTCGGCTTCTTGTAATGCCGTTTGTGACTTTATATATGGCAGGAATAATGGCAGCAGGTACGGTGTATTTGGGCATAACTCACTTTTCCGCATGGAAGTTACTCCACCTAAAAGACTTTAATGCATTAATTCTTGGAAAGAATGGTTTTTTAAGTACTTTATGGAAAGATTATTTGGATTATTACAAATTAGATTTTCATCCAGAACAACACGACTCAAAAGCTTTGGAAGAGCACACTAAAGCACAGCTTGGGTTTTAATAGATTTATTTTAAATGTCCAATCGTAAGAGATTGGACATTTAAGCTGAAAAACTGATGAATTAGGTTCTTTCAGAATCTAGCATTTCATTGTTTTTAACAACGTCTTGTGCTTTTTGATAGCTTTCGATGAGCAATTGGTACGGTGGGAAAATTGCACTATAAGCTGCTGCAAAGTCTGCTGCATCACTACGATGCCATGTTTTTTGTAGCTCCGAACAAACACCCGCTGTATCAATTGGCACTACACCAGCTTGTACAACTCGAGCTAATGTAATTTCTTGAGCCATTTTTGAATATGTTCCAGATGCATCAATCACTGCAAAGACTTGGAAACCTTCTGCAACTGCACTGATACTTGGGAAAGCCATACATACGCTGGTAATAGTACCTGCAATAATCAGTTGTTTTTTACCTGTCGCTTTGACCGCTTCAACAAAGTCAGGGTTATCCCAAGCATTAATTTGACCTTTACGGGCAACATATTGTGCATGAGGAGCAAACTGGTGAATTTCTGGAATTAAGGGACCATTTGGACCTTGAGGAACAGAAGCAGTGGTAATCACTGGCACATTACATAGCGTTGCAACTTTAGCCAGAGTAACCACATTTGCACGTAACTCAGGAACAGTAAGATCTTTTACAGTTTGAAATAAGCCACTTTGATGGTCGATTAGTAGCATTGCAACATTATTTGGGTCGATTACGGGTGCTTGACCATTAAAATTTGCTGGTGTACTCATTTTATGCTCCACTTTATTTCGATAAATTTAAAGTTGGAAGGATGACTAAATAAAACAGGGGGATAGCTGTTTTGTATAGTTATTCACTTCTTGTTTAATTAAGATATAACGAAAATATGAGCCTAGAAGCTGCCGAAATTTGATTTTAGTGTTCTATTATTTGAACAATAAGAGGTAGGAAATGCAGGATTTAAACGATCTATATTACTTTGCAAAAATTGTTGAATATGGTGGTTATTCTGCTGCAGGTAGGGCACTGGATATTCCAAAATCCAAACTTAGCCGAAGAGTTGCACTTTTAGAAGAAAGGCTGGGTGTACGATTATTGCATCGTTCCACTAGACAATTTAGCGTGACAGAACTTGGCCAACAATATTATCAATATTGTCATGCTATTTTGATCGATGCTGAAAATGCACAAGAATTTATTGATTTAAACCAGTCAGAGCCACGCGGAACGATTCGAGTGTCTTGTCCGCCTGCTTTATTGCATCATCATATGGGTGAGTTTCTGACTAAATTTATGCTGCAATTCCCAAAAATAAAAATCTATATTGATGTAACGAATCGAAATGTTGATGTTTTAAATGAAGGAATTGATATTGCTTTTCGTGTTCGCTATCCGCCACTCAAAGATAGTGGTTTGGTCATGAAAAAATTTGTGACCAGTGATCAGTGTTTAGTCGCGCACCCTCGGGTTTTGTCTAAGCAGCCGATACCCCAAATTTTAGATGAATTGCATCAGTTTAGAACCATTGGGCTGGGCAATGCAGAACAACAAAGTGTATGGGTACTTCACCATCAGGAGCAGGGAACAAGGCACTTCCAGCATGACCCTGATTTAATTGTGAATGATATGACTGGCATATTACAGGCCGTTATTCATGGTTTAGGTATTGCTCCTTTACCGATTATGATGGCTCATGAATATATTTTACGTAAAGAACTCATTGTGGTTTTACCTGAATGGAAACCTACAAGCGGTATTGTCCATGCGGCTTATGCTTCTAGAAAAGGATTATTACCTGCCATTAAACGGTTATTGGATTTTTTAGAAGAGCAGTTTAATCAACTCGATAAAGACTTGTTAGGTTATCGATAACTAAATTGAAAGCAGTAAACAACTTAAATTTTGATTATTTTTTATAGATTAACTTTATGAAAAATAAATAGAAATTAAAATGATTTTATATTGTCGTGAAATGGTCAGTTATGTCGTGAAATGAAGTTCTTCTCAAGAAGTTAAGTGGTTACTCTCTGGCTGATAAATCATCGCAGTCCTGTGAAATATTTATCAAAAAACAGTCATAACACCCTAAATACTTCTAAAGATTTGAAGGAGATAAATATGTATAAAAAGAATATTGGGGGACTAATTAATGCTCTAGCATTAGTTATATACAGTTCTTCAGCCATGGCAGCAGATAACTCAAGTTCTTTTGTAAAACTGGAATTTACCGTCACCAAACCTTTGCTTTTTTTCTCACAGACATCAGGTAATACTTGTGGTGGAGTATTAGTTCGCAATGATGTAGTTTTAACAGCGGCACATTGTACTGCGGCGGTTTGGGGTGATAGTGCGAATCAAGGCTATACGCTTGGTGGAGTAGTGAAATATGGAGCGAGCTTTTTATCTCAAGCTCAAGCAGCATCTTTTAAAAAAGATGAAGGTTGGGTTGAGATTCCCGATGTAGATATCGCTTTAATACGTCTATCTCATCCTATTGATAATAATAGCGGTGCAACCGTAGTCAAAATTCCAGCCGCATGTAGTCAAACTGAAGCAAGACAAAATATTGGGCGTGGTGATGTAACGGCTTATTTAGGCCGTAGTAGTACGGGTGCGGCCTTACCTGAAAATTTATATGGTACTTCATATGTCAATATTCGAGATGTAGGTCCTTCACCGTTAGCACGAGGGATTTACTATAAGGCAACTGCTTCTATGAATGCAGGGGATTCTGGTGGACCTTGGCTGTCAGATGATAATACTTTAATTGGTATTAATAACGGTATTGCGGGTACTGACAAATATGGCGCCGTAATATGTCAGTATACTCATCAAATCAATGATGTATTAGTGAAATGGTCAGCTGCCGGAAACCAAACTGGAGCTGTAACACCACCAACTACACCGCAGTCAGTAGAGCCAACGACTCAACCGCCGGTAATAAACCTATCAACAACTTCGCAGCCGATAACTGAACCTAAAACTACCGATAATATTGTTTTTAGTTTCTTTAACTGGCTTGCTTCATTATTTGGTTTTTAATTCGTACTTATTAAAAGATCAAGATACTTCGGTATCTTGATCTTTTTTACTTAGATTGAATGGATTTATTAAGCGACCACTTTAATTACTTTGGTTGTGGTGTCGTAGTCTTTCAAATTGATGTGATGCAGCTTATGTTTAATGATGAAACCAAACTCGGGCCAAATAATATGGTTACGGCCTGCATCATCTAGATAATAGCTTTTGCATACATCGGGTCTTACCGGCATTTTAGTCAGTCGTTTATCTATACGGTCATTAAATCGTTTCTGAACATCTACTTTGACTTCAATACGGTCAAAACGTTGTTCCTGTATTAACTTCACCATTTTTGCAATATAAACAGATTGCTGCTCAGCGGTCCACATGACTGAACCTACGGTGTTTTGCGAGTTCGGCCCTAACATCATAAACATGTTAGGGAAACCGTGAATTGACATTCCCATGTATGCACGTGGTTGACGCTGCCATACATCGCTTAAACTGCGACCTTCTGCACCTTTAATAATTTTATAAATCGCGGGTTCTGCAACCGCATAGCCAGTCCCGAAAATAATAGTATCTACTTTAATTTCTTTGCCGTCCTCACCGACTACACCATTTTCAGTGATATGAGATAAGCCCTGAAAGAGGACAGTTACATTCGGTTTGGCTAAAGCGCTATACCAATTATTAGAAAACATTGGGCGCTTACAACCTAAGGTATGCGTTGGTGTTAATGCCTTACGCATTTGAGGATCTTTAACACCTAAAAAGATATTTAACTTTCCTAGGGCATGCAGTTTTCGCATGATATTTTCATTCATGAAAATAGGAAGTGAAGGTTCTAGGCTCCACAATGCACTTTCTCGGATAATTTTTTCTAAAAGTGGTGCTTTTTTAAAGGTAACTTTTACGATGTTGGGAACCGCGAAATCCGGTTTTGGTAAAACCCATGACGGCGTACGTTGGAAAGAATAGAGATGGCCAACGTTAGGCTGAATGGCTGGTAAAAATTGAATAGCTGAAGCGCCGCTACCGATCACAGCTACTTTTTCACCTGTTAAATCATGCTCATGATTCCACTTACCTGAGTGAAACATAGTGCCTTTAAACTTTTCTTGACCCGGGAAGCCCGGCATTTTTGCTTCGCCAATAAAACCTGTCGCAGGTACAAAGATTTTTGCACTGAATTTTTTGCCATCACGTGTGCTAATGAGCCAGCGATTTAAGTCATTATCCCATTCGGCATGAGTGACTTCGGTGTTAAGTTTAATCTGGTTCACAATCTCAAACTTATGAGCCACATCTTCTAAATATTGTCGAATTTCGGCTTGAGGCGCATAGGTTCGCGACCAGTTTGGATTTGGAGCATACCCCAGAGAGTACATTTCACTCGGTACATCACAAAATAGGCCTGGGTAATCATTTAAAGCCCATGTGCCACCAATACGGCTAGCCATATCTAAAATGACGACGTTTTTAATTCCTTGCTCTTTTAACTTGATGCAAGTACTTAAACCCGAGGGACCAGCTCCAATAATAAGTACATCTACAAGTTGAGTTGGGGTAGAGGGTTTGACTAATTTATTCATAGAAAAATCCTGAAATAAAGTATAAATGACTTGGCTGATAGAGTTACGTGCAGCCTTAAGTGGAGCGATCAGTCTTCTGAAAATGTTGAATTAAGTACTGAGCGATAATGTTGGGTTGTTCGGCTTGTAAAAAATGACCGCAGCCGGGAACATAGACACTCTCAATTTCTTGTGGGAAATAAGATGTCTGGGCTAAAGCTTGATGTAGCCGTATATTCATACAGCCATCGTCTAAACCCGCTAAAGCCAGTGTGGGTATGGTGACTGGACTTAATAAATGCCGGTTTGCTCTGAGATTGTCCGAATTTAAAACTGCAAATAAGTTGTGGTAATAGCGGGTAGCGGCCCAAGCAATATCTGGATTTTGGAAAGCCTTACAAGTTGGCGAAAAATCCGACTCAGTAAATTTCCAAGTAGGTGACCATTTACGCCAGATTTTTTCTACAAAACTTGCGTTATTATGAGATAGCACCTGTTCAGCAAATCTTGATTGCATGAGCAACATATAAGAAGACATGTAGAGCTGACGTGGGAAATTAGGTAAGGCTTTAAACATATCCTTAAAATTTGGAATAGGAGGAACGGCCAACAAACTAATGCTATGTAAAGCTTCGGGTTGCCCACTTGCAAAGCTCATTGCAATTGCCGCTCCCCAGTCATGTCCTACGAGGTGAGCTTTATTTTTTAAGCGTCCTTTTGCTTTTAAAAGTTCTAACCAAGCGGCTAAATCCGCTAGAGCAGAGGCGAGGCCGTAATGTGCCTGTCGATTTACAGAATCTTGGGTGTAACCACGCAACCAAGGGACAAAAACTTGATAGCCTGCTTTCACGAGTAAAGGGTATATGTGGTCCCAGCTATGCGGCGTATCGGGGAAACCATGTATAAGTACCACCAAAGAGGCATCAGCTTCACCATATAGAGTCCCATGCAAAGTGAGTCCATCACGGCTTAACGTTAATTGCTCGACTTGAATCATGGCAATGCTCAGTTTTTCAATTTTGAAGAAAGCACTTTGGCGTAAGCCTCTGCGGCTAATTGAGCTGCTGGCGACTGAGCTAAATAAGCTAAAGCTTTTTCGACATCACCATCATGTTCAGGGTGATAACTCAATTTGCTCCATCCTTTTAAAGCAGTCAAAATCATGCCGAGATCAGGTAAACTTTTCTTTTTCTTTGCAGTTTTTTGAAATAGCCAAACTAAAGCCAATGGATTTTTTTTGGCAATTTTTTGGGCTTCTTTGGTTCCATCGAGATGACAAAGATAAACTGTTGAGCCTAGCCAGAACCCAACCATTGCAGCAAAAGCAAAACCCATGCTGAGCTGTCTGCCTAAATAGCCTTTAACGCCGTCTCCAGCTAAAGCGCGATAAGCATCATAGCCAACAGTACGATGCTCAACTTCTTCGGCACCATGCCAGCGTACAATATCTAGCATGGCTGGATCTGCACCTTCTAGACCTTCTGCATCTAAAGCCCATGTACCAAAGAAACAAAAATAGTGTTCAAGCCCAGCAATAATACCCATACGAAAGGCAAGCCACTGTTTTGGATAGCGCTTAAAAGGGCCATAAATTCCAAAAGGAGTATCGCCCATAAAACCATCTTTAAAGAACCAGTTTAAAAAATCTTTAAAGGGTGTGGGATCTATGCCGTGAGTCTGAAAATAAATCTCTGCACCTTTATGGGCATTGGCATGGGCCGCTTCTTGGGCAATAAAACCACGGATATCTGCTTTTAGGTTTTTATCTTCAACATAAGGCAAAGTTTTATTTGCAAGACGACAAAACCAGTGCTCAACAGCAGGTAAAAGAACGTGCATGCTGTTCAGCACATGTGTCGTTAACACATCGTTTGGAACCCAATGCCGAGGCGTTTGAGAAAAATCAAACTGTACTTTCCGTGCAACAATGTGATGATCAATAAATGTGCTCATAGTAGAATCCTGCCTACTTAAATCAGATCGAAATTGACTCAATTTTTTTGATCAAGCTATGAGATTTGACGTAACCATTGGCTGCAAACCACTGCAATGCATCACGTACTGCAATTTCAACGGGTGTTTGAGGAAGTCCAAGCTCTTGAATGGCTTTTGTACAATTAAAAGAGGTGCCGAGCTGACCAATTTTGGCTGCTGAAGGCGTCACAAGGGGAGCTTTATGAGTAATATGCTCGGTTACCCACAAAGCTGCATGACCTGCAAGTTGAGATGAGACGCCTTCAACTACACTTGGAATGGTCATTACTGGGCGCCAGATGCCCAAGAGCTGATGAACTGTTTTTGCCATCGCTCTGCCATCAAGATCTCGATTGCCTAAAATATAAGTTTCACCACTTTTACCTTTTTGCGCGGCCAAAACATGGCCTTTTGCTACATCGCGTACATCAACCATGTTGTTAATTGCACCCGGTACTGCAAGTGCAGGCATGGTAGCGATGGTGAGTAAAAGTTTGCCGGTCGGAGTTGGGGCAATATCTTGAGGGCCAATTGGACCTGTCGGGCAGACAATTACAATGTCTAAACCGCCCGCAGCAAACTGTAAGGCAACTTGATGTGCTTCAAATTTTGTTAAAACGTATGCATCTCCAGTCGCGCCTAAAGCAAATGGACTTGATTCGGTAGCCTGAATGCCTTTTGGTTGACCTGCAAAACATGCGCCTGTACTGGTGTAAACAACACGTTTAACACCTGCTTTTTTTGCAGCATTGAGTACGGTTCGTGTTCCTTCAACATTGACTTTACGCATAAGCTCAGGCTTCGGAAGCCATAAGGCATAAATTGCGGCAGTATGAAAAACCAAATCACAACCTGCGACTGCTTCATCCATTTTTGCCGAGTCGGTAATATCGCCCGCAATTAACTCAACATCTAACCCTTCTAAATTGGTTAATTTTTCTTGAGGTAAATGTAATACACGTACTTCATAATTTTCGTTGAGTAAAGTACGTACAATGTGGGAACCAATAAAACCAGCACCACCAGTAACCAGAGCTTTCATATTTCACCAATCTTTATTAGATTTTTATCCTGTACAAAGTGGATAAAAATGCGGCAATTTAGTAAGGGCTACTATGCCGAATCTGAAATATGTGTCATAGTTCTGGAAATGACAGTTTTGACCATTTCACGACATTTTATAGAGAAAAATAAAGAGAGCGTATTGTGAATCCGTCTTTACCTGGAACTTATGTCAGCCTTATGGCTGATGTCGTCCAAAAGTTAAATATATCTCCTGAAGAACTTTTAGAAGGAAGTGGAGTATCCGTAGAGCAGCTCTCAGAGCCTTTTTGGTATTTAGATTTCGATATTTTTAATAATCTACTAAATAGGGCAGTTGAGCTTACAGATGAGCCTGCATTAGGAGTTTATCTTGGTCTACAAATGACCGTATCTTGTCATGGCTCGGTTGGGCTTGCTGCAATGGTTTCACAAAACTTAGGTGAAGCTTTAAATGTCATGGAGCAATTTATTGGGCTACGCTGTCCAGCTCTAAAACCAAGACTTGAAATCGAAAACGATTTAGCTTTGTTATATTTAGATCAACCCATGACAAATTTTAAAATGGGAATTGTAGGGATGACATTTTTGATGGTGGGCTTTGCCCAAATGTCGAATGCCATTACTGGACAAAAATTAGAAATAAAAGCCGAATTAAATTACCAAGAACCAGCTTTTTTAGAGCAAGTTAAAGAATTGCTACCATGTGAAATTAGTTTTAATCAACCATTTAACCGCTTGGTCTTTTCTGAAACTTTCTTGGCTCTGCCGTTAATTATGGCTGACCCATTAGCGGCCCGTTTAGCCCGTGAACAGTGTAAACATGATTTAAATAAGTTAGTTGCTAAACGCGGAGAAAAACATCCACTGACAGCTTTAGTCCGTGAGTTACTTTTTGATGAAGTAGAAGGCTTCTTTAAAATGAAAGATGTTGCCGACAAGTTGCATTTAACTGAAAGAACTTTACAACGCCAGTTGGCTAAAGAAGGAATTACGTTTCAGGCTTTGCTGGACCAAGTGAGAGAACGTCATGCAAAAAAATTATTGAATCATCATGAGAATAGTATTTCTTATATTTCGGAAAAGTTGGGCTATTCCGAGGTCACTCATTTTACTCGAGCATTTAAGCGGTGGACGAATCAAACTCCAAAACAATATCGAAATTTAAGAGAAAGTACATCATGATTTTTACCAAATACTCAAAATAATATTTTGATTTATTTAGATATAATTAAATAAAGAGAGTTTTTGTAAAGTTTGTTTGTGTTTTTTTTAAATATTCAAAAATAAAATATAATTATTTTACAATCCGTTAGGAATGTAATTAGAAAGTAGTATATATGGAATTTGTTTTTAATGGTTTTTATACACTAATTTCGGCGGTTATCGTTTTATTGTTGGGCCGCTTTCTTGTTAATCGGATTGATTTTTTAAAACGCTACAATATTCCCGAACCTGTAGCCGGTGGTTTGGTGGCTGCTGTAGTTTCTTTACTCATCCACACTTTGTGGGGGTACAGCATTGTTTTTAGTAGTGAACTACAAACCAGCTTTATGCTCGTGTTCTTCGCTTCTATTGGTTTAAGTGCCAATTTTATGAAACTTAAAGAAGGTGGTATGGCTTTAGTCATCTTCTTGGTTTGTGTAGCGTCATTTATTGTTGTGCAAAATGCTGTAGGTATGAGTCTTGCCACTTTACTCGGTCTTGATCCACTCATTGGTTTAATTGCGGGTTCAATTACCTTAACAGGTGGTCATGGTACAGCCGGCGCATGGGGGGAAATTTTAGAAACCCAACATGGTATTCAAGGTGCTTTAGCATTAGGGATGGCGAGTGCTACTTTTGGTTTGATTATTGGTGGTGTGATTGGTGGTCCTTTAGCAAAATTGCTTATCAACCGTTATGGCCTTGCTCAAGCAAAAACCAATGCTGAAATCCAAAATCGTGATACGCATCTTGAACAAAACTCAGATGATCTTGCACCGTTTGAAAACCCGCATCAAGTTCGTTTAATTACAGCAGACAATGCGATTACTACGCTGGGTATGTTTGCAGCCTGTTTAGCATTTGCTGAATTTATGACGGGCTTTAGTAAGGGAACGTGGTTTGAGTTACCAACTTTCGTTTGGGCGCTCGGTGGCGGCGTTATCTTAAGAAATATTTTAGAGAGCGTGTTGAAAATTGATATTTTCGACCGTGCGATTGATGTATTTGGTAATGCGTCTTTGTCACTCTATCTAGCAATGGCATTGCTTTCGTTAAAGCTTTGGCAACTTGCCGACTTAGCTGGCCCGTTAGTTGTAATTTTGGGTGCTCAAACGATTACGATGGCATTATATGCAGCATTTGTGACATTCCGCGTTATGGGCAAAAACTATGATGCAGCAGTGTTATCAGCAGGTCATTGTGGTTTCGGTATGGGGGCGACACCAACCGCCGTTGCAAATATGCAAGCCATTACCAACATGTATGGTCCATCGCATAAGGCCTTTTTGATTGTTCCACTTTGTGGGGCATTCTTTGTCGACTTAATTAATGCAACAGTTATTCAGCTCATGTTGAAATTTATTGCTTAATTAAAAAAAGCCCGTAAGGGCTTTTTTTATGGGTGCTTATTTATGAATATTTGATTTGTATCTCTAGGCTCAATTTTTATTTTCTAATGGTTTAAGCCATTTTATTTTTAGGATGCTTTTTCTCAAAACTAATAATCGCCCTTACACCAAGTTTCACTTAGAATAATTTGCAGATAAATAAAATGAGAAATGTATGAGCTCAGAAGCACATTCAATTAGCTTGGTTGCTCCAGTGGTTTTATTGGCAGCGGCTGTCATTGCAGTTCCTATTTTTAAACGTATTGGCTTGGGTTCAGTATTAGGTTACTTAATTGCAGGGCTGATTATTGGCCCATTCGGTTTTGCTTTTTTTCAAGATTCTGCCGCAATTTTGCATATTGCCGAGTTGGGCATTGTGATGTACCTATTTGTGATTGGTTTGGAAATGCAACCATCACATTTGTGGAGTCTTAGACGCGAAATTTTTGGTCTAGGTACACTACAGATTATTATTTGTGCACTGGCTTTGACTGGCGTAGGGCTATTATTTGGTTTTACGTGGCAAGTAGCATTTATTGGTGCGGCAGGTTTCGTCTTAACGTCGACTGCGATTGTGATGCAATTATTAGGTGACCGCGGTGATTTGACTCAGCCACGTGGGCAAAAGATTGTAGCTATCTTACTATTTGAAGATTTATTAATTGTGCCATTACTGGCTATTGTCGCTTTTATGGCACCGAATCATGTAGTTGAAAGTACATCGGTACGTTTGGAAAATATAGGAATTGGTTTAATCGCAATTGCAGGTCTTATTGCGGCAGGATATTGGTTACTTAATCCATTATTTAGACTCTTAGCTGCTGCCAAGGCCCGAGAAGTCATGACTGCCGCCGCATTATTGGTGGTGTTGGGCGCAGCGTTACTCATGCAAGTCAGCGGTTTGTCCATGGCGATGGGGGCTTTCTTAGCGGGTGTACTTTTATCTGAATCAACATTTAGACATCAAATTGAAGCGGATATTGAACCATTCCGAGGAATCTTATTAGGTCTGTTTTTCCTTGGCGTGGGTATGTCGTTGGATTTATCAGTTGTCGCTCAAAACTGGCAGCTTATTGTGAGTGGCGTAGTTGCTCTAATGTTTGTCAAAGCGCTCATGATTTATATAGTAGCCCGAATAACTAAAAGTCCTCACACAGAAGCCTTAGATCGCGCTTTGCTCATGGCTCAAGGAGGCGAGTTTGCCTTTGTACTTTTCTCTGCCGCACTCAGTGCACAAGTCATCGATAGTACAGTTAAATCTAACTTAACCGCTATTGTTGTACTTTCAATGGTGTTGACGCCAATTGTGGGTATTATTTTTAAACGTTTCACTCAGACCAAAGCCAATGTTTCACTCGAAAACGTGAATGTTGCTGACGGGTTAAGCGGTAGTGTTTTAATGATTGGATTTGGACGCTTTGGGCAGGTAACCAGTCAACTCTTGTTAGCAAGAGGTGTAGATGTCACCATTATTGATAATAATACTGACATGATTCAAAACGCTGAAAAATTTGGTTTTAAAATTTATTATGGCGATGGCTGTCGCTTAGATATTCTGCATGCTTCTGGTGCTGCAACAGCGCAAGCGATTGTGGTTTGTGTAGACAGTAAGGAAACGACCAATCGAATTGTAGAGCTTGTTAGCCATGAATTTCCTTTAGCGAAATTATTAGTCCGTTCATATGACCGAGAGCATTCACTGCATTTAGTCAAACAAAAAGTAGACTTTATGATTCGTGAAACGTTTGAATCTGCAATTAAGTTTGGCGAAGTGATTTTACAAGAACTTGGCGTAGATGAAGACGAAGTCGTAAGAATTAGCGAAGAAATTCGAGATCTTGATAATGAGCGATTTGAAACTGAAATTGCGGCAGATGATGTATATGCCGGAGTTGGTTTACAATATACACATGCTCATCATCCACGACCAACTGCGCCGTTAATTCGACCGAAACAAGAAGGGCGGATTTTAAATAAGGAAGGTGCCTCAGATAATGAAAGCCTGAATTAGCATAAAAATATCTGTAAAAGTTCTGTTTAGAAGAGCTTTTACAGAATGACTATAAGTGTTCTAAGGCTGTGCCTTTAACTGAGTTTCTACGCCAGTAATAAGCTAAGGCATGATCCACGCGATGCGTCGGTCAGTTTTTTATATGTTGCCATTGGTCCAAGACGAAACTCATAAGTCGGTTGCGACTATATCGGGGCTGAGCGTAACTGTTAAAATAGAAGTGGGTTTTGTCTTTTATAAAGTGCTTTACTAAAATAACTTACGCTCTTTTGATGATTACGTAGAGAGTCATTCCTACGCTCCATTCGCCGTTGTTTCCTCAACCTTCCATGTTAAAGATTTGACCATAAACGTGTTTTAGTATGCCTTTTAAAGCCATTAGCGCTGAAGAGAGTCAGTTAATGACTATTTTTATTATTTTCTCATGGTTAAAAATAAGGTCAGTATTTCACCCGACCAGAGTACGCCGATTTTTATTGAAAACATAGGAGAACAACTCCTATGTTTTCAAACTTATGGTTCACTGACTAATCTTGATATATTTTTTAAAAGTATATTTCTTAGAAATTCTTTATACGATTCATCTGTATTTTTGTTCGAATGTTGAACTAAATACCCATTGAGTTGTGTGATTATAATAATTGCTCTTTCTTTATATTCTTCTGATGATATTTCATTATGAATGGGTAAAATAATTTTATATATAAGCTCAAGATTATACTTTTGTATGATTGACAAAGCCTCATATACATAGGGTAAATGATCTGAAATTGAAAAAAACTCTTTAAATGTATTGGTAATGATCGGTTTTTCTATTTCATGGATTATATTAGTAATAATATTCATAAAGCGATGTAAAGGTGCTTCATTTGCATTTAAATTGATTAAGATTTCAATTCGCTTTATGTAGTCACAAATTAATTTATTAAGCAGTGCCTTTAATAAAATATCTTTATTGGGGAAATAATGCTGTAGTGTACTTAAACTAATATTTGATTGATTAGCCACTCCTCTCATACTAAAGCCTGAATAACCCTTAGTAAGAAAAACGAATTCAGCGTTTTTTAAGATTTGCTTTATTCTTTCTTGTCCTTTTAATGTGGTAAAGGACTTCTTTATTTGCATAGTATCAAAGGTATCAATTTTGATCATTATCCAGCCTGTAAGTACTATTTAAAAAAAGGCATTCTAAACCATGAAATTAAAAAAATATAAATAAAATATTTAAATTCTATTAAACTAAATATAGGTCATGTGACCGATAGTTCTCTAATATAGGTCATATGACTCAATTAAAAACAAAAAAATAGGTCAACTGACTTAATTTTGTTTGTGTAGTGTTGGTTAAAATAGGTCAAACTGCCTATTTTAATGTGGATAAATAATATTAAGTTTTATGGATGCTATAAATAATTGTATTTGAATGATAATTTAAGTTTTTTGATTAAAAAAAAGATATTTATTTTTTATAAATTTTAACCATTTTTTTAAAGTAGGGGTGGGTATTTAATTAAGTGGTTTTTTAAGAGTTCAAAAAAAGATTTTAAATAACTCAACATAGTCTTTTTGTAATATATGTATACAAGTTAAATAATTGTTATTAAATTGTGAAAAGAATCACATAATAGTAAATACTAATTTGTTTTATATATAAAACAAATTGGTCATATTTTATTTATTAAGTCTGATTCATTTTGTTCTACAAATCTAATCATTATATATGTAGGTTATGAATATGAAAAACATTCAGAAATCACTTCTTGCAGCATTAATAGTTGCTGGTTATGCGGTAAATACTCAAGCAGCTGTTACAGGACAAGTTGACGTTAAATTAAATGTCTCAACAGGCTGTACTGTAGGGGGTAGTCAAACTGAAGGAAATATGAACAAGTTTGGTACTTTAGATTTCGGTAAAACTTCTGGTACTTGGAACAACGTATTAACTGCTGAAGTTGCTTCTGCAGCAACAGGTGGCAATATTTCTGTAACGTGTGACGGAACAGATCCTGTTGATTTCACAGTTGCAATTGATGGTGGTGAACGTACAGACCGTACTTTAAAAAATACTGCATCTGCTGATGTAGTTGCATATAACGTTTACCGTGATGCTGCGCGTACAAACCTATATGTTGTGAATCAACCTCAACAGTTCAGTACGGTGAGTGGTCAAGCTACGGCTGTACCAATTTTCGGTACAATCGCGCCAAATACGGGTACACCAAAAGCACAAGGCGATTATAAAGATACTCTCTTAGTAACAGTAAATTTCTAAATATAAAAAGAAATAATTAATTGAGTAGCAGGTTTGTTCGAGGTTGAATGAACCTGTTTTAAATGGAGGGGTGATGATATTTAAGCGCGGTTCAGAATTTATGTTCTTATATTTTTTAATATCCTCAGTGAATGCTGGAGAAATAGGAGCTAAATTAAATACACAAATTGAATTATTACCTTCTTGTTCTATTAATAATAAAGTTGTTGAAAATAATACGGCAAATTTAAGTTTAGGAACTATTGACTTTGGTGAAATGACAACTGCATTTAATGGAGTATTAGAGGCAAGTTTAGTTAATGGTGGGAATTCAGGTTTGCAGATTGAATGTTCTGGTATTTCAACTATAAAAATAACCTTTGGTTCTGGAAGTAATGATAGTAAAGTTCCTGCTTCATTTTCACAAAATTATTATCATGCTTTGAGTAATGGTAGAGACTTTGTTGCTTATAACTTGCTCTATGGTTTAAGTAAGCAAGTCATTAAAGCAAATGATGTATTTATTCTTAATGATATGAACATTAAAAAGAATATCGATGTTTTTGGTCAGGCAACCCATGATGGTAATCGTATATCTAAGGGTGAGTATACGGATATAGTGCCGATTACGATTGAGTTTTAAAAAAATGAAAGACTTTTGTTTTAAAGCAATATTTTTATTGTCGGTTAGTCCATTTATATATGCAGCAGATTCTCAATTAAATTCGAGTTTTAAAGTTCAAGCCAAAATTGAAAATGGATGCTCGATCGATAATGTTGAGCAGAAAATGGATTTTGGTCAATACTCGGCTTTATCCAAAGATAAAGTAATAGCGAATATTATAAATAGTGCAACTTCTTGGAATATTCGGTGTACCGAAAGCTTGCCTGTAAATATATCTATAGATGGTGGTCAAAACCTCGAGAATAATATTAGACGCATGAAAAATAATTCATCGTCTGATTATTTGTCTTATAAGTTATATAACTCAAGTAGTTTAACAAATGAATATATTGTAGGGAGTGCATATTTACTTCCTGCTACAACACCTACAAACCATCTGGCAAATTTTCAAATATATGGTGTCGTTGATTTAGGAAATAACAATGAATCACATACCGCCGGAATTTATAAAGATACTGTTTCAATAATGATTTCATGGTGATTTGTATGAACAATTCTGCATTTATTAAAAATGGCATTTTAAAAACTTTTTTATTTGCAAGTACATTATCACTTGTGACGCCTGTGATGGCTCAAGCGACTTTTTTAATTTGGCCAATTTATCCAAAAATTGAAGCCAACGAAAAAGCGACTGCAGTTTGGCTCCAAAATACGGGCAAGACCGATGCGATGGTTCAAATTCGTGTATTTAAATGGAATCAAGATAGTTCAAAAGATAACTATAGCGAGCAATCTGAGGTTATACCAAGCCCACCTGTAGCTAAAATTAAAGCAGGTGAGAAGCACATGCTTCGCTTAACCAAAAGTGCCAATTTGCCAGATGGCAAAGAACAGTCATATCGCCTAATTGTAGATGAGTTACCGATCCGTCTTTCTGATGGAAACGAGCAGGATGCTTCTAAAGTGAGCTTCCAAATGCGTTACTCCATTCCGCTTTTTGCTTATGGAAAAGGTATAGGTAGTGGATTAAATGAAGAAAGCCAAAAAGCGAATGCAAAAAATCCTTTAGCTAAGCCTATATTACAATGGTCAATTCGCAACAATGAACAGGGTCAAACTGAGTTATATCTTAAAAACAATGGTCAAAAATTTGCACGTCTTTCAGCACTCAAAACGTCAAAAACTGGCAATGATATTTCTTTAGGAAAGGCTGCATTTGGCTATGTTTTATCAAATAGCACCATGAAGTTTGCCATTGATAAGTCGACTGCAAATGAATTATTAAAAACTTCTAAAATTTATGGCGTTGATAGCTCAGGTATAAAACAAGAGTTGATCGAAATAACCAAAATGGAGGATCCAACATGATCCTTCGGCATAATAATTTATGCAAAAGTATTTTGCTAATTTTGTTGTCGGGTGGATGCTTAAATATTCCAAATATTGCTCTTGCTGGCGAATTGCCTCCACCACCAAAAGACATTAATGATATTAATCAACTATTTAAATTGTATCTTGACTTGGTTGTAAACCAATATTCAGTGCAACAAGTTGTACCTGTTATTGTTAAAAATGATGAGTACTTTATACAAAAAAACAAGCTCATTGATGAGTTGGAAATTCAGATTCCTCAAGAGTTATTAACCAATACTGAGACTGCCTTAACCAATCAAGATATCTTAACTTTGGGGTTTAGTGGCGATGCGAGTGACTGGATATCTTTAGATAAATTAAAAGATGTAAGCTATGAATATAATTCATCAAACCAATATTTTAAGCTTAACTTTCCACCTGCTTGGATGCCGACTCAAGTTTTGGGTAAAGACTCATGGTATAAGCCAGTTGTTGCTCAATCGGGTATAGGACTACTCAATAACTATGATTTTTATACTTATAGACCGTATCAAGGTGGGTCAACCAGCAGTCTATTTACAGAGCAGCGTTTTTTCTCTCCATTAGGGGTAATTAAAAACTCTGGTGTCTATGTCAAAAATCAGTATAAAAATGAAGGTAACGCCGAGACTTTAGACAATGACGGCTATCGTCGTTATGACACATCTTGGCAGTTTGATAATCAAAAGAACGCTACCTCTTTCTTGCTGGGTGACATTATTACCGGAAGTAAAACCACGTGGGGGAGTTCGGTTCGCCTAGGTGGTTTTCAGGTACAAAGAAACTATTCAACCCGACCCGATTTAATTACCTATCCATTACCACAGTTTATTGGGCAAGCTGCATTGCCAAGCACAGTCGACTTAATTATTAATGGTCAAAAGACCAGCTCAACTGAAGTACAATCTGGCCCATTTATATTAAACAATGTTCCCTTTATTAATGGTAAAGGGGAAGCTGTCGTGGTCACGACCGATGCGGTCGGGCGTCAGGTTACTACGGCCGTTCCATTTTATATTGCAAATACATTGTTAAAGCCGGGACTATTCGACTATTCATTGTCGTTAGGGAAAATCCGTGAAGACTACGGATTGAAGAATTTTTCTTATGGGAAATTTGCAAGTGCCGCCGATGCCCGATATGGAGTAAATGACTGGTTAACTATAGAAGGACGAACCGAGCTTTCTTCAGACCTACAGTTATTCGGTGCAGGGTCTGTACTCAAACTTGCAAACTTAGGAGTGCTAAGCGCTTCTTTTACCCAAAGTAAAGCCGATAAGTCTATGTTTGATGATCGGACGAAAGACTTACAGGGTAAACAATATACGATCGGGTACAGCTATAACCGTAATCGGTTTGGTTTTAGCATTAACCATAACCAGCGTGATGATGAATACACTGACCTTTCACGACTGCAATATAGCAATTTAATTTCGGTCAATAGTAATGAAAGTTTAACGGCTAATACTTACTTTGCGACCAAAAATTCAGGAACTTTTGGTGTCGGATATATTGATACCAACGCAAATGACTTTAAAAACCGTTTCTTGAACTTGTCATGGGCGCCTGTTTTACCGACTTATATGAATGGCGTAACCGTTTCACTCAGTGCAAACCGTGATTTTATTGAAAAAGAGTGGAGTGCTGCATTTCAAGTTTCAATTCCATTGTTCCAGCGAAACGCTACTGTAAACTCAGGTTATGCATTTAATAAACAGGGCGATACTGGCTATATTAACTTCAACCGTTCTGTGCCATCCGAAGGTGGTTTCGGTGTCGATTTAACCCGACGCTATAACGAAAATAATGAAGATCTAAATCAGGCACGGGTCAACTACCGCAACGGTTATATCAATACTGACTTTGGTATGTCTGGAAATCATGACTATAACTACTGGTTCGGTTTATCTGGTTCCCTCATTTATATGTCAGGCGAAGTATTTGCTTCGAATCGCTTGGGTGAGTCTTTTGCATTGGTTGATACCAACCAAGTGCCAGATGTTTTGGTCAGATACGAAAACAGTTTAATTGGTCGAAGTAATAAAAAAGGCCATATTTTTGTACCATCCGTGACACCTTATTATTCGGGTAAATACAGTGTTGACCCAATTGATTTACCTTCAAACTTTACCATTACCCAAGTGGAACAACGTATTTCCGCTAAACGCGGTTCGGGTGTGGTGATTAAGTTCCCGGTTCATCAGTCTATTGCTGCCAACGTTTATTTGACTCAAGCAGATGGCAAACCTATACCTGTCGGTTCTGTGGTGCATAGAGCGGACCAAGAGTCGTCTTATGTGGGAATGGATGGCATTGTCTATTTAGAAAATTTAAAACCGAACAATACCGTAACGGTTCAACATTCGGATCAAAGTATTTGTAAAGCAGATTTTTCTGTAGATGTAGAACAGGCCAAGCAACAGATTGTGGTGGTTAAGCCTGTTACGTGTCATGAGGTATCTTTACCATGAATATAAAAACAAAAAAATTACTCAGCCATTTATGTCTGTTTTCTGGACTTATGCTGACTGGAAATTGGGCTCATGCTGCATGTAGCGTGAGTGCTTCTGGTTCATCTTCTATTTCAGTTCCCTCTATCTACTTAATGGAAAACGGTGAAAATTCTTCACAGTTTAATTCGGGATTATCGTGTAGTGGTTTTAGCTTAGCTTTGGCTAATATGACATATTTAAAATATCGGGTTGAGCAAATGTCTAATACATTTACCAATGCTCAAACCGGAGAAAAGCTCAATGCCATTATTTTAGACAGTAACAATGAAATTATTAGCTTAGGTCAAGAAAAAGACATGAGTAGCTTTACACTAGTCAATCTTTTTAGTGGCCCAGATGGTAATTTACCTTTCTATATACGACTTCCGGCAGGGCAAAGTGTCTCACCAGGTGTTTATCAAGCTGACTCGCCATTACAAGTAAAATGGTTTTATTCTGTACCTGCAGTTGCGATTGCGGGGATTGGGGTTTTCTTTGAAAGTCCGGGGTTTAGACGCGGTGCTTTGGGAATTGGTTTTAACTGGGGAAGTGGAGCAGACTCGACTGGTTCACTTTCAATTACCGTACTTCCAGACTGTCGAATTTTAACTCAAGACGTAAACTTCGGTACGGCAGCATTTGCTTCCAAACTTGAACCTGTTCAGTCGGCTATGGGAATTCGGTGCTCTGTAAATACCCCTTATTATGTGAGTTTAAATAATGGGCTTTCCCCGCAAAATGGTAACCAGCGTGCCATGAAGTCAGAAACGGGAAATACCTTTTTAAAATACGATATTTTTAAAAACTCATCGAATGATCGATGGGGAAGTGGTAACGAGCGTTGGTCGAGTTTAAATGCGACTATCAATCCGGGTGTACATAACGGAGTGACCCAGCAGAGCTATGTGTTTACCACAAAAATTGTCGATGAAAATGCAGACACCACTCCAGCGGGAACCTATCAAGACACGGTGACAGTACAAGTCGAGTTTTAGATTTTGTTTGTTTTACTAAGGATAAAAGCTCAGTTCATGGGCTTTTCTCTTTAAAAGAAATACTTAATTTTTATAAACTTACTCAAGTTCCAATTGATTATCATCTTTGGTGATTTTAATTTTTAATTTCTTATATTTTCGCTTATTTGGATCTAGTGCTGAGTTCATTACTTCATCAGCAAAAGGCGGGCACTGCATCAACCTTGCATAAGCCCTATACAATTAGATAACTTAAGCATAGTAGATTTAAACCTTGCGCAGTGTAGATGTTTATAATACACACTTCTTTAAATTGTGATGCAGTGCTCCAAAAATTACATTTTATGTATCAAGTTTATTTTTGGGAAAATTACGGTATTTTTTAATTGAATTGTCATAAAGAAAGGCTAATTTAAACTCATAACAAAAATTGATGAAGATTGTTGCGAACAATAAAATCAAAAGCAATTTTCACAGACGTGGTCGTGAGGTAATTAGGGCTAATTCGAAAGAGTTGGCTTTTTTGTTTTAATCAATTTTTTCTACAAACGATATTTTTGGTTGAAATGTTTAGCTTCTTTAAAGTTGAACTTGGTTATTATTAAGATTCAATATCTAATTGAATGAAAAACAATAATTATTTAACTATTTTCTATTCAACCTTACATTGACACTCTAAACCTTGCCGATTATCCTTTGCCTGCTGACCTACATTGTCAGCGGGTTTTAGCAGACCCTATTTAACAAAGACGATATACGAAACCTAGTTTTGTGTATCGTGAACTCGTTCGCCCCCTTTTTCTCTATGGTAGGGCGGAAGGGGGACACCTTCGGGTGTGCTGGTTTCTTTGTTGCCAGTCTGCTAACCCTCTTTCGTCCTGCCACCATCATTTAGCAGTGATTGGTAGGATTTCTTGTACTAACAAAGGAGTCCGCCGTTATGCGTACTATTTCTTCTCTCTCGTTGGCAACCTTTGCCAAAATCTTTACATCTATACCCAACTGGTCTTTAAAACGGCTTAATCGACTCTAGGTTTCGACACCTTAAGAATCAGTACGACTAAAACATAGCAACAATAAACCAGAGATGGGCGAGCACACTATTATTGTGCGGCTTTTGCATGCCTGTATTTAGCACTCATTTTAAGAGTGACGGCATTTTTCTCTCTTTTATATACAACAAAAAATTATTTTAAGCGGTATACATGAAAAATTTAGAATCTTCATTTAGAGCACTCAGAGTGCTTCACACAGCAAAAGACTTATTTAATTTATATGGATTTAATAAGGTGGGTATTGACCGAATTATTGCTGAGGCCAAAATTCCCAAAGCCACTTTCTATAACATCTTTCATTCAAAAGCACGACTCATCGAGATGAGTCTCACTTTTCAAACAGATGCACTCAAAGTAAAAGTACTTTCAATTTTCAATTCTTATCGTGAGCAAATGGTGCTCGATAAACTCAAGGAGATTTATTTTCTGCATGCCCATCTAGAGGGATTTTACCATTTGCCATTTAAAGCCATTTTTGAAATTGAAAAGCTCTATCCCAATGCCTATAAGGTGGTAATTGATTATCGTAACTGGTTAATTAATGAAATTCATAAGCTACTTTTAACGCTAAAATCGACTGTCTCAGTCCAAGATGCCTATATGTTTTTATTTTTGATTGATGGGGCAATGGTTCAGCTTGCAGGGGAGAATCAGATAGATGATCGAGATAAGCTGTGGGATTACTTTTTACTGATGATTTCTTCGGTTTAAATCAATTAAAGCCCCTTTTTAAGAAAGGGGTTCTTATATACTTTTCTGTTATTTATATAATTTAATAAACTAGACCGTAGAGTCGTTATTCAATTTTCTCTTGAAGAAATGAGATTAGTTTGGCACATTGCTTAGACGTAGAATTTTATGCAAGCGTTGTAGCAAGCAGTTCTGACACAGTAAAAATTATAAATTTCAGAGTATAACTATGCGGCTTAAAGAATTAGCAGGTTGTGAGGAGTGCGATACAGTCTATCGTAGAACCCCGCTTGCTTATGGAAAAAGAGCTTATTGCGTATGTTGCGGCGCTGAACTCTATCGGCACACCAAGCCTTTTTCGACATTATTGGCTTTAATCTTAACGGCATTAATTGTATTTATTCTTGCCAATAGCTTTCCTATCGTAAAAATTGAATTACAGGGAAATATCTCTGAAACTACCTTACTTGGTGCGGTTTGGGTAATGTTTCATTATGATCGGGCTTTCGTTGGCATACTTATTTTAATTACTACTTTTATTGTGCCGCTTTCCTATCTTTTATTACTTTCCTATGTGTTAGGTACAGTGAGTATATTGAAGAGAAGACCCGCATTTTTGGTGATTGCCTTACGCACACTTTTTTTTATGAGAGTGTGGGGAATGGTTGAGGTGTTTTTAATCGGGATTTTGGTCACGCTCGTAAAGTTAATAGGAATGGTCTTAGTCATTCCCGAGATTGCTTTATGGGCATTTGCGATCTTGAGTGTATTGTTGGTTTATATTACTTCCATAAAGGTAAGTGATATATGGAACGAAATTGATAGGTCACTACCATGAAAACGATAAAAAACGTGACCCAAACAAAAAGCTCGCAGCAAGGTTCGATAATTAAGCAATATCCAAGAGCTAAAGACCTGTCATTAATTGTGTGTCACTGCTGTGGTGTCGTAAATTCTGCTCAAAATGAAAAAAGACGTCTAGGCCAAAGCCATCAGGAGTTACGTTGTATTCGCTGTAATAGCGTACTGCATTCACGTAAACCAGCGAGTTTAAATCGAACTTTTGCCTTAGTGGTGGCTGCAACTATTCTTTATATTCCAGCCAATGTACTCCCAATGACAGTAACTGACTCACTTTTAGGTAGTCAGCAAGATACCATCATGAGTGGTGTCATTTACTTCTGGAAAAGCGGAGACTATCTGGTATCTGTGGTCATTTTCATGGCCAGTATTTTTATTCCCATGTTGAAGCTACTAATTTTGTATTTTTTATTGGTAGCGGTATATCTTCAACAATCAGCAGCTTGGAAGTTTTTACCTGAGCAATGCGTTAAATTATATCGAATTGTCGAATTTATCGGACGTTGGTCAATGATTGACGTGTTTGTGGTGGCACTCTTAACAGCGCTTATTCAGATTCAATCGCTTGCTACTATTTTAGCAGGGCCGGGTTCGATTGCTTTTGGTGCAGTTGTGGTGTTAACCATGTTTGCATCGTTAAGTTTTGACCCACGACTTATTTGGGATAACTTCTACGCATCTCAAAATACAAACAAACCTTCTTCTTTTGCTTCAGAAAAACCAACGATTATTCAGGCAGAACACCCGCCGTTGAATAATGATTCCATTAATCCAAGTCAATAAAAGAACAATGAGTATGTCTGAAAATGAAATAACCCCTGGTAACTCAGATCGTCGTGATACCGATATTGAACTGGATAGCATGAATGATTTACCAGAACCTCAAGAAAAGAAAAGTCGGTGGAAGCCTCTTTTAATTTGGCTTATTCCATTGATTGCTCTTTTAATCGCGCTTTCATTAGCGATAAAAGCGCTCTTGTCTCACGGTCCTACAATTGACGTCTCTTTTAGGACGGCTGAGGGACTGGTTGCTGGTAAAACAACGGTCCGTTATAAACAGGTGGATATTGGTTTAGTACGACAGATTGATCTTTCAGAAGACCGTTCACACGTGATTGCCAGAATTGATTTGCGTAAAGACGCGAGTAACTTTGCAGCAAAAGATTCACGGTTTTGGGTCGTGCGACCACGCATTGGGACGAGTGGGGTTTCGGGCATCGATACTTTATTGTCAGGTTCATATATTGAAGTGGATGGGGGCAAGTCTGAGGAGAAAAAACTTGAATTTACTGGGTTAGAGATACCGCCAGTCATATCTTCAGATGTGCCCGGGAAAATATTTTTCTTAAATGCAGACGATTTGGGATCTTTAGATGTTGGTTCTCCAATTTATTATCGTCGAATTAATGTGGGACAAATTACAGCCTATAAATTATCTGATGATGGTAAAACTGTAGAGCTGCAAACATTTATTCGCGCGCCGTATGACAAGTTTGTGACCACCGATGCACGTTTCTGGCAGGCAAGTGGGATTGATGTGACCTTAAATGCTTCTGGCTTTAATTTAGATACCCAGTCGCTTGCAAGTATTGTTGCGGGTGGTATTGCTTTTGGATACCCTGAAAACTCACATGCGACCACAGCAGCAAATCATAGCCGCTTTAATCTTTGGGATTCAAAATCTGATGCATTGAAAGATCCGGATGGACAACCTCGTGGTGTGATTATGTATTTTGATCATTCATTGCGTGGATTGGCAGTCGGTGCACCAATTGACTTCATGGGCATTGAAGTTGGTAATGTTAAAGCGATTAATGCCGAATTTACTAACGACTATAAGCAGATGCGTATGCGTGTTGATGCCGTCTTTTATCCTTCACGTGTTGAAAAAGGTTTGGCACTTAATCCGAATAGTGAAATCTTCAAAGACTTTGTTGAACATGGATGGCGTGCTCAAATGAGAACAGGCAACTTACTCACGGGTCAAAACTATATTGCCCTAGATAAGTTCCCTAAAGCTAAACCAGCCAAATTACAAATTTTGAGTGATGATCGCGTAGTGATTCCAACTACACAGACCGAACTCAGTGGCTTACAAGCACAAGTTTCTCAGATTGCTGACAAGTTAACGAAATTCCCGTTAGTTGAGATTGGGCAAGATGTACGTAAAACGCTCAACAATATGAACACAGCCATTGCCTCTACCGATAAACTGGTTAAACAGTTAGATGGAAAAGTTGCACCTGGTTTACAAGCAACGCTAGACGATGTCCGTAAAACGGTAAGATCATCTGAGTCTATTTTGTCGAGTGATGCGCCGTTACAACAAGATGTACGTAAAGCATTGCAGCAAATGACACGTGCGGCAGCTTCATTACAGTTAATGGCAGATTATATTGAACAACACCCTGAATCAATTATTCGTGGTAAAACACCAGAGACCGATGATGAAAAATAAAAACACTCTATCTTTTCAGCATCCTAAAGCAGCCAAATGGCTGCTTGGGAGTGGCCTGTTTTTAACGGCAGTTACCATGACGGCCTGCTCGAGTTCGCCAACACCAAACTATTATACGATGTCTCCTAAAATCACTGCGGCTACAAAAACAACTGTGCAGGTGATTGAAGTATTACCCGTCGGGATTCCAGACCGATTGGACCGTGCGCCTTTAGTGCTACAAAACAGTAGTGGTAAGTCTACGGTGTTAAATAATGAACGCTGGACATCGACTATGGGTACGCAATTACGCGATACCTTGTCGGCGGGTTTACAGCAAAAATTAGGGGCAATTGATAGTTATAGCAGTGGTCTTGCTGGAAACAACCAACCTTTATATCGAGTTTCTACAGACTTTTCTCATTTTGATATTGTAGATAAAAGTTATATTAATATTGCGGTGTCTTGGGTGGTGAAGCGTCAAATACCGCCAACTCAATTAGAGTCAAATAATGCAAAAGTCATCACTAATGCAGGCTCGCAGTTGAATTGTCGAATTGCGTTTAAGCAGCCGATTGATCAAAAAGCTAAAAAAATGGATGCGATTGTGAGTGCTTCAAGTGAGGCCATGACTCAAATTATTAATACGGTTTCTTCTTCAATTGTGGCGCTGGATTCAAATAAAAAATCGGTCATTAGTGATGGTGTTTGTTCGTAAAACCAAGCGCTTTTAATCAACCCCTTTATTTGTACACAACAGATAAAGGGGTTTTTATTTTAATTGCCTCGATAGGTTGAATAACCGTAAGGGCTAAGTAGTAACGGAATATGGTAGTGGTTTACGCTTCCATCCACTTTAAAAATTACAGGTACTTCAGCAAAAAAAGTTTGTTGTTTGTTCTTTTTAAACCAGTCTTCAGTTTTAAAGGTAACTTTATAAACTCCTTGCTCTAGTTTTTTGTTTTCTGGATAGAGCGCAGTAATACGACCATTTGAATCGGTCACTTGCTGGTTGAGTTTAACCCACTGGTTATTGGTGTTTTTCTCTAAAACGACTTCAACTTGAGAAGAGGGTAAACCCGTTTCTAGGTTTAACACATGCACACTTAGCGGATTAGTTTGAGCAAACGTAGCTGAAGCAATAAATAACGAAGATAAAGCAATAAATGATTTAGGCATGGTGAACTCCTTATGAATGAAAAACGGTTTCAATGGCTTTGCTTGCGCATTGATTGTCATTTTGTGCGCCGCCAGCGCCTGCAACTCCAATTGCTCCGATCACTTGGTTCTCAAAACGCACAGGTATGCCGCCACCTAACAAAAGTAAATTTGCTACGGTGGTTAAATTTTTTGCATCGGGGTTTTGGTTACTATTTTGGCTTAAAACCAAGGTCGATGTTTTGGTAGATAACGCGGTATATGCTTTTTTCTCGGCAGCCATTAAATTATGCGGGCCCACCAACTCATGCCGTTCGGCAGTTAATGGATTACCGCCACGATCCACAACAACGACCGCAATATTTTGATTTAGTTTTTTGCATGCTTCTTTAGCACTGTCGGCTAGCAGATGCGCAGTTTTTAGATCTAACGAATAAACTTGATTCAAAGCAGGGGGCTGTGCAAAAGTACTATTACCGAATAGCAAGGCTGTTAACATCAGCCAGTTCAATTTTTTCATAATGATCGCCTCTATGTCGCTTTGAAAATCTTAAACACATTGCTTAATTTCAAGCATGACAATCACATTACAAAGTTGTCATCTTTCTAATGAGTCTCTACAAAATGCGTATCCTTATTATTGAAGACGAGATCAAGATCGCCACTTATTTGGTCAAAGGATTAAAAGAGTCTGGATATCAAGCGGAGTGTGTTCACTTAGGGCTGCAAGGTTTGGAAATGCTAAAGAGAGATCAATATGATTTGCTTATTCTTGATGTCATGTTACCGGATATAGACGGTTGGAGTGTATTACAGGTCTTACGCCAGTTTTCAAAAATTCCGGTGATTTTCTTAACGGCAAAAGATCAGGTAATAGATAGAGTTAAAGGTTTGGAGTTGGGTGCAGATGATTACTTGGCTAAACCATTTTCCTATATTGAACTGTTGGCACGCATTAAAAGTCTGTTAAGACGACAGCAATATCTGCAAGAAAATGAGCTGTCTATTAGTGATTTAAAAATGGATGTGGTCGGCCATAAAGTATGGCGTAGTGGCAACTTAATTGAGTTAAGCAAAACCGAATTTAATTTGTTGCGTTACTTGTTGCTCAACAAAGAGCAAATCGTGACGCGCAGACAAATTGGCTCCGAAGTTTGGAATATTAACTTTGACACAGATACCAACTTTATTGATGTCGCGGTACGCCGTTTACGAAGCAAAATTGATGAGGGATATGAATTAAAACTCATTCATACCATACGTGGTTTGGGCTATAAAATTTCGGTTAGCTTATGAACTTTAAATTTCTGCGTTCTCTTGAAGTCCGTATTACATTATTGGTCACGCTTTGTTCTGCCTTAATTTTATGTTCAGTCGGCTTTATGACCTATTTAGGTATTAACCAAATCTTATTAAAGCAGCAAGATAAAGCTTTAGCAGACAGAATTAACCGTTTGGAAATTTTGTTGCAAGATAGCGAAAATGTAGAGCAAATCATTGCACGTCCTAAGCTGTATCAAAACATGCTTGGCAACCAAGACAACTTGTTTCTGCTCATTCATAAAGACAAAACTTTAATTAATATCAATCCGCTCCATATTCAGTTACCTGAACTTGCACAGCGCAACAGTCTTCAATTTCAAGATTTAGCTAACAACTCATATCCAACACGAATTGCTTGGAAAACTATAAAAATTAATAACGAGCCTTATCTGCTCATTGCAGGTAAACAGTGGTCGGAACGCATCAATATTCTTTTACCTTTTCAAGAAAGTCTTTTGATGTATGTGGTAGGGGGCGTTTTTGCAATCTTTGTGCTTTGCATTTTAGCGTGTCATTTAGGTTTACGGACGCTGCAACAGCTTCGCAAGCAAACTCATTCTATTAACGTAAATCAGCTCCAGAAAAGATTAAACCTATCAAATTCTCCTTTAGAAGTTGAGCTACTTTCAAAAGATATAAACCACATGCTTGAGCGTATCGAAAAGGGCTATACGCAGCTCAACCGTTTTTCTGAAGATATCGCTCATGAGTTCCGTACGCCTTTAAATAATCTGATTGGGCAAACCGAGATTGCTTTAACTGGCGAACGCTCGGTTGAGCAATATCAAGACTTACTGGTGTCTCATTTAGATGATTACCACAGATTAAAACGAATGATTGATAGCATGCTTTTCTTGGCAAGAGCCGATCAGAAAATGGTTCTTGTAAACAAACAAGAAATAAATATCCAAGATGTTATGGATAGGCTATGCCAGATTTTTGAATATCAGGCCGAGGAACAAGACTCTCATTTTAGTTTTAACTTAGAAGCTAAAACGTTATTTGCAGATCCTGAGCTTTTTCAAAGAGCCGTTTATAACCTGATTTTAAATGCGCTGGTTCACGGTGGTGACAAGCGAACTATTTATATCGCAACTAAACATAAGATGATTGAACATAAGGAATGGGTCAGCCTGACTGTGGTAACGGGTGGTGTTTCAATTGCTGATCATCAACTTGAGCATCTTTTTGAAAGATTCTACCAATGTCACTCAAGTCGAAGTGATGAGAATCAAACAGGTGGATTAGGTTTGTCGATTGTTGCTTCTATTATGGATCTACATCATGGTCTCTATCGAGTTTATAACACGGTCGAGGGTGTGTGTTTTGAGCTTGATTTTCCTATTTTAAACTCTACACCATAGTCCCAATTCATGAGCTAATTTTTTATCAGCAACTCCCATGTGTTCATAATTATCATTAAATATATCTATGTTTATGTGTTTTTTATCAAGTATAAATTAAATCCAAATATTTTAACTTCATTTAAAGTTTTTAGTATAAAAGCAGCAATTTTATTCTAGCTGGGCTTTACTCATAAGGGATATAGATAAGTTTTGAATAAATAGAAGGATTAAATAATGAAAACAATCGGTTTATTAGGCGGAATGAGTTGGGAATCTACAGCGCTTTATTATCAACAAATCAATAAAATGGTTCATCGTAAATTAGGAAAATTGCATTCTGCTAAGGTCATTATTAATAGTGTTGATTTTGAAGAAATAGCAGCCTTGCAAGCGAAGGGTTTATGGCAAGAAGCTGGCGCATATTTAGCCGAGCAAGCATTAAATTTGGAAAAAGCAGGAGCTGATTGTATTTTGGTGTGTACTAATACTATGCACAAAGTTGCAGTAGAAATTGAAGATTCAATTACGGTACCTTTCTTACACATTGCTGATGCAACGGCAAAAGAAATTTTAAATAAAAACATTACTAAGGTTGCACTGTTGGGGACAGCTTTTACAATGGAGCAAGAGTTTTATAAAGCTCGATTACGAGATCATGGAATTGATGTGATTATTCCAAATGAAGCCGATAGAAAGATCGTCCATCGCATCATTTATGAAGAGCTTTGTTTAGGTGTGATCAACCCAGATTCACAGCAACAGTACATCGCTATTGTAGAAAGGCTCATAGCTGAAGGTGCTCAAGGGATTGTTTTGGGGTGTACTGAAATTTGTATGTTGATTGGTGAGCTTAAATTCTCGGTTCCTTTATTTGATACGACCACCATTCATGCAAAAGAGGCGGTGAGTTTTGCTTTAATTTAAGAATATATAAATTAAATAAATTAGAATGAATAAATTGCTAAGAACTAATTTAAAAATGGAGGATAAATTTTGAAATTTAGATCAAAAATTGATTGGTGGCTTTTGTTAATATTTATTGTTATCACTGCCAATATTGTTATAAAAATTTATGAAGCAAATCATCATTATTCTTTAGCTTCAAATTTTCCGCATCTCATCATTTATAGTTTAGTCATTTTTATTATTTGGCTTCCCATCTTTAATACTTACTATGTGGTAGAAAACGGTACTCTAGTGATTAAAAGCTTGGTATTCCGATGGGAAATTAATATTAATGATATTACCCAAATAGAACCTACTCATAATCCACTTTCATCTCCAGCGCTCTCATTAGATCGACTCAAAATTTATTATATGAAAAATGGAAAAATCGCAACGGTTATGATTTCACCGAAAAATAAAGAAGCTTTTTTGCAAGCGATAAACAAAAGACTCCATTAAAGTTGCTTGTTTAATTGCAGACATAAATTACGCTATTTCCCTGACATCAAAAAAGAAATGGTGATAAATCATGATTAAACGTTTTTTACTGCCAGTTTTAGGCACTACGGTTTTAGTTACATTAGCTGGATGCGCTTCATCCTCACAATATCCGATTACTGAGAGTTATGGTCCAGATCCAAAATTACCTGAACCTAAATCAAGTTTGTTTCCCACTGTTAATATTGCACCTGCAGAAGGCTGGCCGAGTGGGGTAATGCCAAAACCCGCGGAAGGTTTAAAGGTAAAAGCATTTGCAAAAGGACTTGAGCATCCGCGCTGGCTTTATGTATTGCCGAATGGCGATGTATTGGTTGCTGAAACGGATGCTCCGCCTAAACCAGAAGATAGCAAAGGCATTAAAGGTAAAATTATGTCTTTTGTGATGAAGCGAGCAGGCTCATCTCATCCAAGTGCAAACCGTATTAGCTTACTTCGTGATACCAATGGAGATGGCGTCGCTGACCAGAAAACGGTATTTCTTCAAAACTTAAATTCTCCATTTGGTATGGCATTGGTCGGTAATAACTTATATATCGCCAATACAGATGCATTGGTGCGTTTTCCTTATCAGGAAGGTGAAACTCAAATTACAGCCAGTGGAACCAAAGTATTAGATTTACCGGGCGGTCCTTTAAATCACCATTGGACCAAGAATGTCATTGCTAACGCAGCAGGTACAAAGCTCTACATTACCGTTGGTTCTAACAGTAACGTTGCTGAAAATGGCCTAGATCAAGAAAAAGGTCGTGCACAAATTACAGAGTTTGATATTGCAAGCGGTCAGTCCCGTCCATTTGCAACAGGACTGCGTAATCCAAATGGTATGGCTTGGCAACCGCAAAGTGGAAAACTCTGGACTGTTGTTAATGAGCGCGATGAAATTGGTAGTGACTTAGTACCTGACTATATGACGTCAGTCCAAGACGGTGGTTTTTATGGATGGCCATATAGCTATTATGGTCAACATGTAGATGTGCGAGTAAAACCACAAAATTCGGAAATGGTTGCTCGTGCAATTAAACCCGACTATGCACTTGGTAACCATACGGCTTCTTTGGGCCTTGCATTTTATACAGCTGAACTCATGCCACAATTTAGAGGAGGCGCATTGATCGGTCAGCATGGTTCTTGGAACCGTAAGCCTCACAGTGGTTATAAAGTTGTTTTTGTACCATTTAGAAGTGGTCAACCCTCTGGTCCACCACAAGATATCTTGACCGGATTCCTGAGTGATAAAGGCAAAGCGTATGGTCGTCCTGTGGGTGTGGCAATTGATTTTTCAGGTGCCGTATTAGTTGCAGATGATGTAGGCAATACGATTTGGCGCGTTTCACCGGTTGCCGAGACGACTTATGAAGCTCCCATGAAACATGCTATTGGAACCCCGCCAGGCACACCATAAAGTCTATCAAAAATAATTGATTAGCATGGACGGCCTCTAAGCTTTATAGAGGCCATCCAATTGGCTATTATTTAATTTTTAAATAATTGAACAAAAAAAATACTAATTGGACTTTATGAGCCAACTTCTCAAAAATGAATATGTGAAAACGATAATGATGTTTAAGGAACAAACACATGAATACACATATTCGAATTGCCGTGGTTGGTGGTGGTATTGCTGGTCTGGCTTTAGCAAGTAATTTAAGTAAACACGCCCATTTAGATGTACAAATGTTTGAATCTGCACCTCAGTTTGCTGAAATTGGGGCAGGAATTTCTTTTGGTGCTAACGCAGTCAAAGCCATTGAACTGCTAGGTTTAGCCGACGAATATCACGCAATTGCAGATAAAGTATCGCCCCCATTTCAAGATGTTTGGTTTCAATGGCGCAATGGTTATACCGATGAATATTTATCTGCATCTATCGCGACAGGTGTAGGGCAGTCATCTGTTCATCGTGCTGATTTTCTAGATGCCATTATTCCTCACATGCCTACGCAAAATGTCCATTTTTCGAAACGGCTAGAAGCAATTGAAGAACAAAATGATCAGGTGGTTTTGCACTTTAATGATGGTAGTCAATATGAGTGCGATTATTTAATCGGGGCTGACGGTATCCGCTCTGTGGCTCGCCAATATGTTTTAGCTACTCACGATTTACTACCAGTTCATCCACGTTTTTCAGGAACTTGGGCTTATCGTGGCATTATTTCTCACACTTCATTTAAAGAAGCTTTGCAGCAAATAAACGGTGATACAGATTTAGCAGATATTCCCCAAATGTTATTGGGCAAAGACAAACATATTTTAACTTTCCCCATTCGTAAGGGGGAGCAAATTAATATCGTTGCTTTCTGCTCAAACCGTGAAGATACGGTACTCCCAGCTGATACACCGTGGACCAAACCAGTTGATAAAGCTCAAATGCTTTCTGATTTTTCAGACTGGAGCGAAAGCTGCCAAACATTACTGGGTTTAATTGAACAACCTACCATTTGGGCTTTACATGAAATTGAAGAACTTTCAACTTATCAAAGTGCCTCTGGTCATGTGATTGTTATGGGTGACGCTGCACATGCGATGTTACCCCATCAAGGTGCAGGAGCAGGACAAGGTCTTGAAGATGCATTAATCCTTGCAGCATTATTGTCGACAAAAAACTTACACGCAGATCAGTTAACCGATGTGTCTTCAATATATGAAAAGCTCCGTTTAAAACGTGCTTGTCGTGTTCAGCAAACTTCTCGTGAATCTGGCGAAATTTATGAGTGTTATTCGACTCAGTACCCAACATTTGCCGAAATTGGTGAACATCTTGAACATCGGTTTGATTGGTTATGGCAACACGACCTAGAACAGGATGTTGTAGAAGCAAAGCAACAATTACATCAATTAAAAATGGCAACGATTTAAATAAATTTTTGTTTTACACGCAATTTGCTAAGGAAAGCAATTATGGAAAAACTAAATGCAAATCAATTGATTGATGACGCAAGATTAACACCATTACATTGGCGTGTGATCTTGCTGAGTGCGCTTATTATTATTTTTGATGGCTACGACTTAGTCATTTATGGTGTTGCATTGCCTAAGCTTATGCAACATTGGCAGTTAGATAGTATGACTGCTGGATTGCTGGGCAGTGTTGCATTATTTGGCATGATGTTTGGTGCCATGATTTTCGGTAGCTTAGCCGATAAATTAGAGTCTTATGGCTTTAGCCGTAAGCGTTTAATTATGTTGTGTGTCCTTATTTTTAGTGGTTTTACGGTGCTATGTGGTTTTGCCAACAGCCCCAAAGAGTTTGCCATTTACCGTTTTATTGCTGGTCTTGGTTTGGGCGGAGTAATGCCGAACGTTATTGCTTTAATGACCGAATTCGCCCCAAAGAAATTACGATCAACTTTAGTATCGCTCATGTTTAGCGGCTATGCGATTGGCGGGATGAGTTCAGCACTTTTAGGCATGTGGTTGGTTCCTAAATTTGGTTGGCAAATCATGTTTATTTTGGCGGGCATTCCACTCATTTCATTACCTATTATTTGGAAATTTTTACCCGAATCAATCGATTATCTGGTTCGCCAGAAAAAATGGAATGAGGTACGTGACTTACTTCAACAATTAGCACCACAACAAAGCATAACTGATCATACAAGTATCGTATTACACCAAGAAAACCAACGAACTGCCACTCGACCTTTGGTTGCTCTATTTACCGAGAACCGTGCTTTAGTCACTGTATTTTTCTGGCTGAGTGTATTTATGGCTTTACTCATGGTGTATGCGCTCGGTAACTGGATACCCAAACTCATGGTCGAGGCTGGATATGATTTATCAACCAGTCTTGTTTTTTTACTGGCGCTAAACTTGGGTGGGATGCTGGGTGCAATCGGTGGAGGCTACTTTGCTGATCGTTTTCACCTAGGCAAGGTCATTTGTTCACTCTTCTTTGCAGGCGCAGTGTCGCTCTACTTGTTGAGCTATGCTTTACCTATGTTCATTTTATATCTCTGTGTTGCCATTGCTGGAGCAGCATCTATTGGCGGGCAAATTTTATTGCTAGCTTATATGGCTCAGTTTTATCCTTCACCAATCCGCAGTACTGGCATTGGTATGGCTTTAGGAGTAGGCCGTATCGGGGCGATTTTAGGTCCGATTTTATGCGGCTGGCTTTTAAGTTTGCATCTACCCATTGCGTATAATTTTATCGCTCTAGCCATCCCTTGTGTGCTGGCAACCTTGAGTGTTATTGCCATAAGTATTCGCAATCGAACTAAACGCGTAATGCTAAATTCAAGTATATCTCCATAAGAATGAAGCATTTTTATTCCTATAAAAGGAACTAAACTCTAAACAAAGAAGTTAAAGTCTTTGTTTAGAGTATTTAAAGGATCAGAACCATGGATTTAGGTTTGATTAAAGTTTTTGTCTGTATTTATGAGTCTCGGCATATTAGTAAAGCTGCTGATAAATTAAATTTGAGTCAGCCTTCTGTGACTTATAATTTGAATCGTTTACGCCGTCAGTTAAATGATGAGTTGTTTACCCGAAGCCGAGGTGGGGTCGAACCGACAAAAGTTGCGCATGAGCTTTATCCAATTTTTCATCAAGCAATTTTTAATATTGAATCAGCGATCGCTCAAGCACAGGAATTTCGTCCTGAAAATTCAAATAAAACTTTTCGAATTGGACTCTCTGACGCAGGGGAAATTTGTCTCTTGCCTAGTCTTATGGCTTTTTTGCAGAAAACAGCACCCTATATTCAAATTGAGATTGAAGAGATTCAGTCGTCTAAGGTTGAACAGTGGCTTATTGATGGCTTTTTAGACCTAGCCGTATTTAATAGTACGCAGACCATAATGCCTAAAATAGAAACGCGTACTTTATTTGAAGAAAGATATGTATGCATTGCTAGAGCTGACCACCCAAGGCTACAGCAGCAACTGACGTTAGAGCAATATTTGCAAGAAGATCATGTGGCTATCAAATCATCAACAGGGCATATCCAAGTTGAGCAATATTTAAAAACAATGGATTTAAAGCGACGAATTCGTTTAGAGGTCCCACATTTTAGTGTTTTACAAGGGGTTGTGCAGAGTTCAGATATGTTGGTGACTTTACCATCGCGAGCAGCTCGGCATTATTTAGCCCATGGTAATGTCCAAATGTTTGAATTACCTTTTGCTATGGATTCTTTTAAAGTGAGCTTGAACTGGTTTAATCGTAGTGATGATATTATTGCCAGAAAATGGCTGATTCAATCTGTCGGTCAAATATTTGAGGTTTTATAAAACTAGTTAACGCTATTTAAAATCTCATTTTCAGTGGAATGGGGAATATTTTGAGAATTTAAAGTTCTTTCCAATTTATTATTAAATTTTGATAGCATTCGCGTTATATACAATAAGAACTTTATATGAATTATGACCGATCAATTAAGAGCAAAATTTGAAAATTTAGAACTTAACGCAGGATTAGGGAAAATTAGCGCCTTTATTTCAATGTCGCTCAGCTTACTTTGTCTATTTGGTGCATTATGTTTTTTATTTCCCAGTGTATTAACCACCCCAGAACTCCGTCCTATTTACGCAAAACATTATCATCTTTTTTATTATGGCCTGATTACGGGCATTGTGATTAGCGCTGGTTTCGGTGCATTTAGTGCAATTGTCCGTCAAAACCGATATGGTTTTTATGGGTTATGTTTTTCACTTGTGGCAGCGGTTTTGGGCTGTGGTGTAATTGAAGCGCCCGTTTTACCAAGTGTGCCGTTTTATGCAGGTATCGATTATTTTGTACTGACTTTATTTATTTTAGCGTTCATTTTTATTCCACTTGAAGGTTTTTTTGCTAAAAATCCTGAACAAAAAATATTAAGAGTAGGGTGGGTGACCGATATGAAATATTTCATGGTCAGCCATATTGGTATTCAATTATTTAGCTTTTTAACCGTCATGCCAATTCAATATTGGATTACGCATCTACCTGATAATCCAATTGTGCCTTATGTACAAGCTCAACCAATTTGGCTGCAATTTATTGAGTTGCTCATTGTGGTCGATTTTACGGTGTACTGGTTACATCGGGCTATGCATGAGGTTAATTTCTTATGGCGCTTTCACGCAATTCATCATTCGACTGAATATATGGATTGGTTAGCATCTTCTCGTTTGCATGTCATTGAAGTGCTCATGACTCGCTTCATTGCTACTTTACCGATTTTCCTGCTGGGTTTTCATACTTCGGCTGTTTTTGCCTATTTAGTCTTCATTTCATTCCACGCTATTTTCATTCATTCCAATGTGCGTTTTCGCTTTCCATATTTACGCTGGATTATCGCAACGCCAGAATTTCATCATTGGCATCATTCTTCAGAAAAACCTGCCATTGATAAAAATTACGCCGCTTTTATTCCTCTATACGATGTTATTTTTAAAAGCGTATATATGCCTAGTCACTTGGCGACTGTATATGGGACGGTGGGTTATAAAATCCCAAATAGTTTTATAAAACAGTTTACTTGGCCCTTTAAAAAGTATGTAAAGCGTTTTTTGAAACCTTGGCGTGATCAGTAAAGTAAAAAAGCCTCAATGGAGGCTTTTTTTTAATCATTATTTGCTTTTAATATTTTTAAAAATCATCACAAGTGCAATCAGAGCAAGACCAATAATTAAACTCATATAAATGTTGGCACTGTTCATGAGTCCAATTTTACCCACAAAGTAACCTGCTAAAATTGCTGGAATACTAAAAGCCAAATAACTTTCTACAAAAAAAGCAGCCATGAGTCCTGCGCGTTCTTCGGGTAAAGCTAGAGGCATGACTGTACGAATTGCACCCATAAAAGCCGTACCAAAACCTACCCCAGTAATAATAGAGCCCAAGAGTAAAATTACGGCACTGGTAAAATTAATCGCTAGAAATAAAACGGTTGCACCAATAATGATGGATAAGGTACCCGTGAGCAAAATACGAAAGTTGGTAGATTTTCTAAGAGTCAGAATCCCTGCTGCACCTGAAAGGGCGAGTGCCATAAACATAACGCCATTTAGCCAAGCTGAAGATGTGTGAAAAATTTTTGCTAATAAAGAGGGCATAAGTGATAAGAAAAAACCACTGACCATCCAAAGCGCAATATTAATAGGACTAATACTGAATAGAGCACTCCTTGCTTGATGTGGAATAGCCATGTTGGGTTTTAAAGAAGCAAGAGCACCTAATCTTTTGCGTACTGTTTCAGGATTAAAAAAACTTAAAATGAGTTCAACTGCAAACAATACACATAAGAGTTCAAAAACTAGATGTAAAGGTTGAACCGAAAATTGCAGAATAAGGCATGTAATAAAAATTCCTACTGCCATGCCGACCATGGGAGCAATGCTATTAATTAGGGAACCATGATGCTTACTGAAATCTAAAATTGCGGCTCCAATTGCAGAAACAGCAAGACCTGTTGCAATACCTTGTAAGCCACGCGCAATAAATAGCATCGAAACATCTGAGGCAAAAAGGAAAAAACTCATTGAAGCAATTTGCAAAAAAATTGCTGAAATAATGACAGGCCGACGTCCGATGTAATCGGATAAAGAACCAATAATGAGTAAAGAAGCAAGTAAGGTAAACGCGTAGGTCGCAAAAATTAAAGTTAAGGTAACAGGCGAAAATTGCCATGTCTGCTGATACAGACGATATAGTGGCGTAGGGGCACTAGACGCCGCCATAAAGGTCATGAGCGTGATTGTGTTTAAGGTCAAAGCAACTTTTGAATCTAACTGAAAAACTGATCCAGACCGTTTTGAACTTGAATTGTTCATATAAGATGAATAACATTAAAGCGAATATTTAGCTTTTATACATTATTTTCACACTAAAGCAAATCATTAGCTTTAGTGTATTTTGTATATACAAATAATATTTTAATTGTTTTTTCTTGAAGTAGAGCTGATTAATGGCAAAAGTTGTTACTGGGTTACGTCCAGGTGGTCGTAGTGAGAGAATTCAAACCGCAGTGCATCAAGCGGTAAAAGAGCTTCAAAAAAATTTGGAACAAAGCCAAATTACTATACCTATGATTGCTAATGAAGCAGGTGTAACGCCTTCAACAATTTACCGCCGTTGGGGCGATATCAATCAGCTATTTTCAGATGTAGCCCTAAATGAACTGAAGCCAGACATGGAACCGAAAGACTTAGGTTCATTTCAGCTTGATATCACTGCATGGATTGAACAATATTTTGAAGAATACTCTTCTGAAGTTGGTCAAACATTGCTACGAGATGTGCTATATACAAATGACTCTTCAAATGCTCGAAAATGTGAAACTTTAATTATTCAACAACTTGATATTATTCAAGCCAGAGCTAAATCACGTAATGAACTCACTATAGACAATCAAGAGATTATCGAAGCTGTGATTGCACCTATGCTGTTCAGAATTTTATTCACTGATCGAGCATTAGGCTTAGACTATGTTCAAACTTTATTAGCACGTTTATTCAAAGCACATTCTGATGTAATTTAGTTGAAACGGCTGCAAATTTGGATATTTTATAAAAATAGGCAAAAATTTATCTTATTTATAAAATTTTATATCAATTTTTCTTATTATTTTTAAATTAAATTTTCATAATTTTTATTTTACATGTTTTTTATAGAATCATTTATTTAATAAATGTTTGGGTGGTATGGCTTAATTAAACTTATATAGGCAATATGAATATAGTTTTTATCAAAAATAATAAAAGTAAATAAATACTTATGATTAATTTTAGTTGCATTTTTAATTTTTAAAACTTAAAAATAAAAATGATTTTATATAATTTATTGCATGACTATTAAATTTGACATTTTTTAAATTTATAACACAGGCCGTTTTTTATTCTTTACAATGGCTTTTCCTTGATAAAGCAGCTTGTGGTGTACGCTTTATATTTATTTTTTTTATCCCCATCGAAAAGGTATTTAGATAATGGATTTCAATACCCTTGACCAAGAAACAGTACAGAAAAAACAGAAGTTTCACCAAATTTTGTATGTACAGGTCATCTTTGCAATTATTTTGGGCATTTTAATAGGTCATTTTTACCCAGAACTTGGCGAAAGTTTAAAACCGCTTGGTGATGCATTCATCAAGATTGTTAAAATGATTATTGCTCCCGTCATCTTTTTAACTGTTGTGACAGGCATTGCCAGTATGACAAACATGAGCCGAGTTGGCCGTGTAACTGGTAAAGCGATGCTTTATTTTCTTACCTTCTCAAGCTTGGCTCTTGTGGTGGGTATGATTGTGGCAAATATTATCCAACCGGGTAAAGGTCTTAATATTGATCCTGCTACCTTAGTCAACGATAAAGTAAATACTTACGTTGAAAAGGCGCACGCAACAAATATTACCGACTTTTTCATGAACATTATCCCGCAAACACTAGTCAGCCCTCTGGCAGGTGGCGAAATTTTGCAGGTTCTATTTGTGGCGGTGTTATTTGGTATTTCTTTGGCTGCATTGGGTGACCGTGCACGTCCAATTACCGATTTCTTAAATAACTTAACAGCTCCAGTTTTCTACCTAGTTGGTATGTTAATGAAGCTAGCTCCAATCGGTGCTTTTGGTGCAATGGCTTTTACCATCGGTGCGTATGGAATCGAATCAATTGGTAATTTATTACTATTAATTATGACGTTCTATATTACAGCAGTGTTGTTTGTCATCGTGATCTTAGGAGCTGTGGCTCGTTATAACGGCTTCTCAATTATCCATTTAATTCGCTATATCAAAGATGAACTTTGGTTGGTTTTAGGGACGAGTTCTTCTGAAGCAGCTTTACCATCTTTAATGGATAAAATGCAAAAAGCGGGTTGTGAAAAATCGGTAGTCGGTTTGGTGATTCCAACAGGTTACTCATTTAACCTTGATGGTACAAATATCTACATGACCATGGCTGCTCTGTTTATTGCACAAGCGTGTAACGTGGACTTATCCATTAGTGAACAAATTGCATTGCTTCTTGTCGCGATGGTAAGTTCTAAAGGTGCAGCAGGGGTGACTGGTGCAGGCTTTATTACTCTAGCTGCAACTCTATCGGTTGTACCGGCTGTTCCTGTTGCAGGTATGGCGTTAATTCTTGGTATTGACCGTTTTATGTCTGAGTGCCGTGCATTAACAAATTTAGTAGGGAATGCCTGCGCAACAATCGTTGTAGCACGTTGGGATAAAGCTTTAGATAAAGATCTTTTAGATAAAGCCTTAAAGAACCATAAAGCAGAATAACCTTATAAAAAAATCTGTAGCTAAGGGCAATTTGGGAGAGTAGCCCGGCTACAGATTTTTTTTTTAACGTCTAAAAATATATTTTAATTAAACCATTCTAAAGTTCTGCAATATTACTTATCTTTTAAAAAAGACAATTTTAAATAAAAAATGAGTTGTAAAAAATTATGCTTTTAAGTGATCCTCAAACTCTTCACCTAATTGCATCGCTAATGAATTACCTGCCAAATCACAGGTCACTAAACCATATTCTTTTTTAAAACTAAAAGTAAAACCTTTTCCATCAGCAAGATTTTTAACTGAATACCCTAACTTTTCTAACCAAATACGAAACGCAATCAAATTTTTAGCTTTAACAACCTTTTTCACGTGAGAACTCCTTCTATCCGTGGCATTACATCTTATTTATTAATAGGGTTTTAATTAGATTTTTTAAAGGGGGAAATCTTTGTTTTATTTTGCAACTTGTAAAAAAAGTAAGATAGAGAAAGAAAAGTTTTCTTTTTTATAAAATTATAGAGAGGTTATGTAACTAAAAAATAAAAACTTTTTATTTAAAAGATTGTCCCTTAGCAGATTTTTAAAAAATTATAAATTTGGCGAAATTTTAAAAAAAGCTGAATAAATAAGAATAAAGTAAATGTAAAAAATAATTACCATGAATCTGTACTATGCAAAAAGATACAGTTTTTAAAATGAAACTGTATCTTTTATTGAAGATTAATTTTAGAAATTATCTTTAAGGGCACGTAAGTGAGCAAAGTCTTCGGCACTTTCTGCACGGAGAAAAGGATTTGTTGCCAATTCAAGTTCTATGGTACTGGGTAGGGTGATTGATCCTTGTTTACGTAGCTCACGGACTTCTTCAGCTCGTTCAGATAAAGCATGATTGTGTGGTTCTACCGTTAATGCAAATTCGGCATTTGAAAGTGTGTACTCATGCGTGCAATATACTTTGGTTTGTGTGGGTAATGCTGCTAAACGACTAAGTGAGTGATACATTTGTTCTGCCGTACCTTCAAATAATCGACCACATCCCATTGCAAATAAAGTGTCGCCGCAGAAGACAGCTTCTAACTCTTCAATAAAATAGACAATATGACCTAAAGTATGGCCAGGGGTCGCAATAATCTCTACTTTTAAATCATTAAACTTTAGATGGTCATTATGCTGTAAGGGATGGGTAATCCCCGGAATTTTTGAAAGCTCATCACGTGGGCCATACACTGTAATATTTTGAGCAGCAGTTAAATCAGCAACTCCACCGATATGGTCTTTATGCCAATGTGTAAGCCAGATTTGTTTTAAATTTAACTGATGATTCTGACAAAAGTGGGTAACGAGTTCTGCCTCTGTTGGATCAACTGCAACAGCTTCTTGGGTTTCAGTATCTTCTAAAATCCAGATATAGTTTTGGAGGGCATTCTGTACATCAATAAAATGAATTCTATAACGCATTGTTTTATCCTAAAACCAAATCCAAAAAGTAAATAATCACTAATTTTGATCATAACAGAAAATAGTATTAACCCATGCACTCAACTAGTTGATGAAAAGGATTTATATAAAACAAAAAAGCCCCCATGTAGGGAGCTTTTTATATAGATGATTTAACGTACCTTGGCGAGCCAGTTGCCTAGTGTCTGTACAATCTGTACTAAGAGCAATAGAACAATCACTGTTAAAATCACCACACTTGTATCAAAACGTTGATAGCCATAAGAAATAGCTAAATCGCCAATACCACCTGCGCCAACGGCACCAGCCATTGCTGTTGCACCGATGAGACTGATGGTCGCTGTGGTTAAGTTTAAAATGAGTGAACTGCGTGCTTCTGGCAAAACAAAGCGGGAGATAATTTGCCAAGGTGTAGCACCCATCGCCTGAGCAGATTCAATAATTCCTTCATTTACTTCGAGTAGGGAAGTCTCAATCAGGCGTCCCATATATGGCCCAACATAAATTGTTAAAGGAACGATCGCTGCCCATGTACCAATTGAAGTACCTACCAATAACTTGGTAAGAGGAATCACTGCAATAAGTAAGATAATAAATGGCAGAGAGCGTAACGCATTTACAATCGGGTTAAGTAAATGATAAATGAATCTATTTGGCAAAATACCTTCCGGACGGGTTACAAGCAGGATAATTCCTTGAATGAAACCCCAAATACCACCAAATAAAAGCGCAAAAAACACCATGTGAAATGTTTCTTGCAACGCTGTTACAAATTGGTCAATTGAAAGAGAACTGTGCCAGAAAGGCTGAGTAAGTTCAGTCAACCATTGTACGATAAAATCTCTCATACTTGATCTCCTGATTGAACTACACCTACTTCATTTTGTTCCAAAAACTCGATAGCCTGTTTAATCAACTGAGGATCGCCTAGAAGCTGCACAAACATTTGACCAATCACAGTACCATTAATTTCAGTCATGTTAGCGAACAAGATATTTAAGCTAATATCAAATTGTTTAATCAGTGACTGAATTACTGGCTCTTGAGCCGAGCGCCCTAAGAACTGTAAACAGTAGATGCTATGATGATGCTGATTTTCGAGTTGATTTAAAATATTCACAGGCAACTGTTGATGTAAAACAGTTTGAATGAAGTTTTTAGTCGTCGGGTGTTGAGGTTTACTAAAGATATCAATCGTTGAACCTTGTTCAATGACTTTACCTGCTTCCATCACAGCCACATGATCACAAACAGTTTCAATGACATCCATTTCATGGGTCACCATAACAATTGTGATTTTTTGCTCTTGATTGATTTTCTTAAGTAGCTCTAACACAGACTTGGTTGTTTGTGGGTCGAGGGCAGAGGTTGCTTCATCACACAAAAGAATTTTTGGATGATTTGCCAAAGCACGAGCAATACCGACACGTTGCTTTTGGCCGCCAGAAAGCTCATCTGGATAAGCATCTTTTTTATGCTTAAGATCAATGAACTCCAATAACTCATTCAAGCGCTTTTCACGTTCTGCCTTATTGTAATTCAGCAGACGCATTGGCATTTCGATATTTTCAGCAACCGTCTTGGTTTGTAGCAAATTGAAATGCTGAAAAATCATACCAATATTTGCACGTTCCTGACGTAATGAACGCGCATCCAAAGCAGTGAAGTCCTTTTGATTAATGATAACCTGACCTTCATTTGGTCGTTCAAGTAAGTTAATCAGGCGGATTAAAGTACTTTTACCTGCACCACTATAGCCAATAATCCCAAAAATACTTCCTTCTGGAATTTCCAAATTAATTTGGTCCAGAGCTCGTATGGTTTGGCCTTTAAGCTGATAGTGCTTTGAAATGTTTTTAAATTGAATCATGTCGTCAAAAACTATGCTAAAAAGAAAAAACAGGCAAAGAGACTTTGCCTGTTTCGCGTTGCCAGTATTATATTACTATTTAGCTTCCGTGAGGTAGCTGATTGGCTGATTCACGTCAACTTTTGTACCACCAAAGTGTTGTTCAACGTATTTTTTAACAGCTTCAGTGTGGTATAGCTGACCAACCTTCTGAAGAATTGGGTCATCTTTACGAGATTCTGCTGCCGCAAGAATATTTACATTGAGTTTAGTGCTTTGATCAACTGGCTCATAGTAGATAGAATCTTTAAGTACATTTAGACCACCTTCCAGCGCTAAAGTATTACCTAAAACGATTGCATCAACTTCATCTTTTACGCGTACAGCAGTTGCCATTTGGATTGGTTTAATATCAATTTTTTTGCTGTTATCGATAATATCGCTTGGCGTACCTTTCGCAGGATCGAAGTCAGCTTTAAGCTTGATTAAACCAGCACTTTGTAATAACAATAACGCGCGAGCTTCATTCGCCGCATCATTAGGAATTGCAATGCTTGCACCTTGAGGGAATTCTTCTACTTTTTTGTGTTTACTTGAGTAGATACCCATTGGTTCAAGATAAGTTGTAGCAACTGGTGCAATTTTATCTTTGTTTGATGCATTGAAAGCAACTAAATATGCATAAGATTGGAATGCGTTTAAGTCAACTTCTTTATTAGCTACAGCTGTATTCATTGCAACATAATCAGTGAAGTTTTTCACTTCAAGCTTAATACCAGCAGCTTTAGTTTCCGGTAAAGTTGAAATATAACGCCAGATGTCAGCGTCAGAACCCGTTGAGGCCATAACCACAGTTTGAAGTTGTGATGAATCACCGCTTTTTCCAGCTTGTGGTTCACTTTGTTGTTTACCGCAGGCTGCAAGTAATAGCACAGACACGCTTAAAAAAAGACTGATCAGCTTTTTCATGTAAAAAAAGTCCTGATTAAGTGAGAGATCAACTATTTAAGTTGCCTCTCGACTAGTAAAGAAATGAGTTTAGTTGCAACGTCACAAAGTTTTTCAAGGCTAAAGGTTATAACTTATAGCTCTTTTCTAATTCTTCAGACACTTGATTTACCGCATTCATCTGAGCTAAATAAAACTATTTTCACAACAGTTTTATCTTGTATTCTCAGTTTTTAAACGGTCTCTAAAAGTATGAGTGTTAAAAATAACGATTATCTTTAACAGAATTAGATGATGTGCCCTAATATTTAAAGGCACATTAACTTTATGGAAAGTTCCAACGCTTTAACTAATCATATCAATAAAAACATATTCAATATAGTGGACATCTTTCGATCTTAATCATCACAATTGAATAAAAATTAAGATTAATATGAATATTTATGATAAGTGAAGACGAAAAATAAAAAAGCCCTCCAAAGAGAGCTTCTTTATATTTAAAGTTTTATTCAGCTTTTTCACGTGCAATTGCGCGATAACCGATATCGCTACGATATTGCATACCTGTGAATGTAACTTGGCCACATACTTCAAGTGCATTGATTTGCGCTTCAAGAACGCTGTCACCCAAAGCAGTTACACAAAGAACTCGACCACCAGAAGTCACAATGTGACCGTCTTCACGAGTTGCAGTGCCTGCATGGAAAATTTTAGTATCTTCAGGTGATTGTCCAATACCTGAAATTACATCACCTTTACGTACACTATCAGGATAACCTTCTGCTGCAAGTACAATACCGATTGACTTACGCTCATCCCATTCAGCTTCATTTGGTAAGTTACCAGCAATACCTGCTTCTACCAATTCAACAAGAGATGATTTTAAGCGCATCATGATAGGTTGAGTTTCAGGGTCACCAAAACGACAGTTGAACTCGATTACACGTGGTTGACCTTGTTCATCGATCATTAAGCCAGCATATAAGAAACCAGTGTAGACATGTCCGTCAGCAGCCATACCTTCAACAGTCGGGCGCATGATTTCAGTCATAACGCGTTCGAAAATATCAGAAGTTACAACTGGAGCAGGAGAGTAGGCACCCATACCACCAGTATTAGGACCTTGGTCACCTTCAAAAATACGCTTGTGATCTTGAGAAGTTGCCATTGGTAAAATGTTTTTACCATCAATCATACAAATGAAAGAAGCTTCTTCTCCTGCAAGGAACTGTTCAATGACCACACGTGAACCAGCATCACCGAATTTGTTGCCAGCAAGCATGTCATCAATTGCTGCAAAAGCTTCTTCGTTAGTCATTGCAACGATTACACCTTTACCAGCAGCAAGACCATCTGCCTTAATTACAATTGGTGCACCATTTTTTTCAACATAAGTTTTAGCTGCATCAACTTCGGTAAATACTTCGTAAAAAGCAGTTGGAATGTTATGACGCTTTAAAAAATGTTTAGCAAATGCTTTTGAGCCTTCAAGCTGAGCAGCGTATTGAGTCGGTCCCCAAATTTTTAGACCTGCTTCACGTGCAGCATCTACTACACCATTCACTAAAGGTGCTTCTGGGCCAACAATAACTAGCTCAACATTATTTTCTTTAGCAAAAGCAATGATTGCAGGGTTGTCTAAAATATCAAGTTGAACATTTAGACATTTGTCTTCTGTTGCTGTACCAGCATTACCAGGTGCAACGAAAACTTGAGTAACTTTGGTATCTTGCGCGATTTTCCATGCTAAAGCATGTTCACGACCACCACTACCTAAAACTAAAATATTCATTTTTAATTTGTTCCTTAACTTTAATCCTTTTCATCCCCCTCTATCCCTCAAGGTGGAGTTTAGCTCCATTATTGTGGAAAACCCTCCTGAATAAAAGGAGGGTTAGGGAGGACTAAATTTAAATTAGTGGCGGAAATGGCGCATACCAGTGAAGACCATTGCAATACCAGCTTCATCTGCTGCTGCGATTACCTCTTCATCACGCATAGAACCACCTGGTTGAATGATGCATTTAATGCCAGCTTTAGCCGCATTATCAATACCATCACGGAACGGGAAGAATGCATCAGAAGCCATTACAGCGCCTTCAACAACTAAACCAGCATGTTCAGCTTTAATGGCAGCAATACGAGCTGAGTTAACACGGCTCATTTGACCTGCACCTACACCAATAGTTTGGCGGTTTTTAGCATAAACAATTGCGTTTGATTTCACATATTTCGCAACTTTCCAAGCAAAGATGAGGTCATCAATTTCTTGCTCAGTCGGTGCACGCTTAGTGACTACTTTAAGATCATCTTTAGTGATCATGCCCAAGTCTTGATCTTGAACAAGTAAGCCGCCATTAACACGTTTGTAATCAAGTTGCGGTGCACGTGCATCAATTGCAGGTAATTCACCACATACTAAAACACGTACGTTTTTCTTTGCACCAGTTACTTCAAGTACGCCATCGGCAATACTTGGAGCGATAATAACTTCAACAAATTGACGCTCTACAATTGCTTGAGCAGTTGCAACATCTAACTCACGGTTGAATGCAATGATACCGCCGAAAGCAGATTCTGGATCTGTTGCGTAAGCTAAATCATAAGCAGCTTTAATACCGTCTAAAGAAACAGCAACACCACAAGGGTTAGCATGTTTTACAATAACACAAGCAGGTTTTGCGAATGATTTAACACATTCAAGTGCTGCATCTGTATCTGCAATATTGTTATAAGACAATTCTTTGCCTTGTAACTGTTTTGCAGTAGAAACTGAAGCTTCTTTTGCATTTGCTTCAACATAAAATGCTGCAGATTGATGTGGGTTTTCACCGTAACGTAAATCTTGTGCTTTGTTCAATTGGGTATTGAATGTGCGAGGGAATAAATCAGCTTCACCTTCGGTCTTACCAACGCGAGCGCCTAAGTAAGAAGCGATCATGCCGTCATATTGAGCTGTATGTTCAAATGCTTTAACTGCTAAATCAAAACGCGTTTCATAAGAAAGTGAACCAGCGGTTTTTAATTCATTGATTACAGTGTCGTAATCTGAAGCATTTACAACGATACTCACTGAAGCATGGTTTTTAGCTGCTGCACGAACCATTGTAGGACCACCGATGTCGATATTTTCGATTGCATCAGGAAGAGTACAGTCTGGTTTTGCAACAGTTGCAGCAAATGGATAAAGGTTTACAACAACAAGATCAATCGGATCAATGTTGTGTTCTTCCATAACTGCTTCGTCTAAACCGCGACGAGCAAGAATACCACCATGAATTTTTGGATGTAATGTCTTAACACGACCATCCATCATTTCAGGGAAGCCCGTATGTTCAGATACTTCTACAACCGCGATATTATTATCTTTAAGCAACTTATATGTGCCGCCTGTAGATAATAGTTCTACCCCTAGAGCTGCAAGGTTTTGAGCAAATTCGACAATTCCTGTCTTATCAGATACAGAAATCAAAGCACGTTTAATAGTCATGATGTTTAATTCAACAATTTCAAGTCTACGGATTAAAACCAATAAGCATAAAAAAATGCCCACGACGTCGTGAGCATTTTATCATTTATTCACTCATTAAACCGTGAGCTTTTAACTTTTTACGTAAAGTGCCACGGTTGAGTCCAAGAATCTCTGCAGCACGTGTTTGATTACCACGTGTATATTCAAGAACTACAGATAAAAGAGGTTTCTCCATTTCTGCTAGCACCATGTCATATACCTGAGATGGTTGCTCACCTTGCAATTGTGCAAAATAATGGCGAACTGCGCGATCCACGTGGATGCGAAGAGCAACATCAGATTGTGCAGTAAAAATAGGAGATTTGCTATTCATGCGAGTTAATCCGAAAATCAAATACTAACTTGGGTAAAGTAGTATATAAATGTGGTCTAAAAATACGGAGTCCTGTTTTAGATCCTAAAACAGTGACTCTAAAACATAAGAACAATTAGCTTGCCATATTTCTTCGTATTGAATAAAAAATAAGCGTAACAATAATTAAATATTTGTTACAGCCCCCTCAAAAACAAAAAAAGTTAGGCTATGCGCTTAAAGTAGAAAAGCACACATGCTTAACAGTATTTTTTTTGGATTGAGAGCGAGGAGTATATGAGTCAAAGCTTTCGTGGCGCGTATCATAACATTGTCTAGGAAAAAGTGAGCAAATTAACTGCATTTTTTTTTATTTTTTTTTCACTTTTTTTACATTTTAGGGGTGGACAATTTCTAATCGATAATTTACTAGGCTTTTTTTGCTTTTGTTTAGCTCAAATTGGAATCGGTAAGGGGTGTTTGATGGAATGCGTTGAATACCCCGTAAGTTCTCTACTAAATATTGCTGAGGAGTTAGTATGATTTCTTCAGTTTTGCTTGGTTCTGTCGCAAAACTTAACTTTAAGTTAGGAAGCTCAATACTTTTATCATTCTGATTAAGTAATATGCCTGAGAATTGGGTATGGTTTGCATCAATTCTACGAACTTTTATCTTTTCTATATGGATAAGTTGATACAGTTCTGCTGTTTTATTGCAATGTAGTATTTGGCAAACATAATTAAATGCATGACTAACGGTAGGGCTTGTATGCATGAGTTTAGGGTTAAACCAGAGAATCTGGAAAGTAAAAACTAAAATCAGAATAAGGTTGGCAGAGCTCCAGAGCGTATAGTACAACCAACTATGTTTTTTATTATTGTCTTGTTCTTGTGAGGATACTTGCTCAGCCAAATTAAGGTTTGGTAAAGCATTAATAGGTTCATTATGAAAGTAGTTTAAGTTGTTGAGATAGGTTAATAGATCAATATTAGAGTTCTCAACTTTTTGGTCAAAGATATCTAGCACATGTGAATGTGTCATATATCGTGTTTGCATTGAACCATTAACTAAAGTAGATGAATTAACCATGGCTGGCTGTTCAATATTAATCAGATTGGTTAATGCATTAAAATTCGAATTACATTTTGGGCAACAAACCATACCCTGAGCAACAGTCAATTGAGTAAGAGATACTTTATATACTGTTAAACACTTAGGGCAGCGGGTTTGTTTTTCATTCATGAGTTAGAAGTCTCAATTTATTGTTTTACGTTTTCCTGAAATGCGACACCAATTTTCTTCGCGTTTTTCGACATCTAATATATCAAAAAATTCAGAATAAACACGTGAAACATCAGTAACTTGCTCTTCGATTACACCTGCAAGTGCGAACTCACCCTCAGATTTAATTAAATTTGCAAACTCAGATGCAAGTGCCATTAATGGACCCGCTAAAATATTTGCAACTAAAACGTCTGCCTGCTGAGGTTTGAACTCTTGATCGAATTCTTCCGGAAGACCTACATATAGGCGATCTAATACACCATTAAGCTCTGCATTTTGTTTTGTTGCTAAAACAGCTTGAGGGTCAATATCGGTAGCATATACTTTTTTAGCGCCTAATAATAAAGCCGCTACGCCTAAAATGCCTGAACCACAGCCATAATCAATCACGATTTTATCTTTAACATCAGTTTTACCTAGCCATTGTAAGCATAGGAAAGTACTTGCGTGATTACCTGTACCAAACGCAAGACCTGGGTCTAACTTAATATTAGTAGCGTCCGCTTCTGGTGGCTCTAGCCATTCAGGTACGATCCAGAACTTTTCCCCAATCTGAATTGGTTCATAATAATCCATCCATGCGCGTTCCCACACTTGATCTTCAAGTTCTTCATGGCGCATAGGAACATCTGGAAGTTGAGCTTTTAAGAAAGCTTCTAAAGTGTCGACATCAATCGGGTCTTGTTCGTCTTGTTGATAGATGCCTGTCACAATCACTTTATTCCATAAAGGTGTTTCACCTGGTAACGGTTCAAGTAAAGCCTGATCTTCAGCATCATCCAGAGTTACGCTTACCGCACCTAGAGACATTAAAAGTGTTTCTGTGAACTCAACTTGTTCTTGATCAACGGTAATGTGTATTTGTAACCACTTCACGAAAAGGACCTAAAAATTTTATTTAAAGGCGTATTGTAGCGGACTAGACCATTTTAAAAAAGAAAGCGGCCCATCTTTAATGAGCCGTCTTTGAAAATCCTGATGAGATGTGGCGGAAAATAAATGACTTCTTCTCTACCTTATGTCAAAACCGCTTAAGGAGCAGGGGCTTTAAATTGTAGTTTACCGTTTTCGTTTGGTTCACAAGTACCATTAAAGGTTACACCATTATGGCTATAAGATACCCATTCACCTTGCTGTTTTTTCACACAAGCTCTAAGTTCTTTTTGCATCACTGATTTGCTTGAATCTGCAGTATGACTAGCTGTTTTACTTGATTTAGCCGTATGAGTCGATTTAGCAGTATGATTCGTCGCAGCGTGGGTAAACGTTACGCCTGAAAAACAAAGGAGGGATGCAGTTAAGATTTTTAACATAGTCGTTTTCATTTTGTGTTCCTTCTCGTTGCGTTAATTTTAAAGTCGTAGAAGTGCTGTACATTTTTTATTCTAAGATGAAAGATTCTTAAAAACATTCACTTTGTATTGAATTCATGCAACAAAATGTCAAAACATGTGGAGTACCGTAAATCATGTGAAGACAATTTTGTAATTATGTACATCAATAAGCAGATAATTTTGCTATAATGTTCCGTCTTTTTTTTCTGGTGTTTTGTACTCATGCACTACCCTAAGGTTTATGATGTTATTGTTATCGGCGGCGGTCACGCAGGTACGGAAGCGGCCCTTGCTGCTGCGCGTATGGGACGACAGACTTTGCTTTTGACCCATAACATTGAGACTTTGGGCCAAATGAGTTGTAACCCAGCAATCGGCGGTATTGGTAAGTCGCATTTAGTACGCGAAATTGATGCACTTGGTGGTGCAATGGCTTTAGCTGCCGATAAAGGTGGTATTCAGTTCCGTATTTTAAACTCGCGTAAAGGTGCAGCTGTGCGTGCAACACGTGCTCAAGCTGACCGCGTGCGCTATAAAGCTGCCATCCGCGACACTTTGGAAAATCAAGCAAATCTTGATATTTTCCAGCAAGCAGCTGATGACCTGATTGTTGAAGGCGATACTGTTAAAGGTGTTGTTACCCAAATGGGTATTCGCTTTGATGCAAAAACTGTTGTGTTGACTACAGGTACATTCTTAGGCGGTGTAATCCACGTTGGTTTAGAAAAATCAAGTGGTGGTCGTGCGGGTGATCCGCCTTCTATTGCACTTGCTCAGCGTTTACGTGAATTAAAACTACCTGTTGGTCGTTTAAAAACTGGTACTCCACCACGTATTGATGCACGTTCGGTTGATTTTTCAGTCATGATTCCGCAGCCGGGTGATTTCCCGTCTCCAGTTATGTCATTCATGGGTGATGCGTCTATGCACCCTGAACAAGTGAACTGTTATATCACGCATACAAACGAAAAAACTCACGATATTATTCGCGGTGGTTTAGATCGTTCACCAATGTATACGGGTGTTATTGAGGGGGTAGGTCCACGTTACTGTCCATCAATTGAAGATAAGATTCACCGTTTCGCTGATAAAGACTCACATCAAGTATTCTTGGAGCCAGAAGGTCTAGATACACATGAGCTTTATCCAAATGGTATTTCGACTTCTTTACCGTTCGATGTTCAGTTTGAGCTTGTACGCTCAATTCGTGGTATGGAAAACGCTCATATCTTACGTCCAGGCTATGCAATTGAATATGATTATTTCAACCCGCAAGCTTTGAAATTTACCCTCGAAACTAAAGCGATTAATGGCTTGTATTTCGCTGGTCAAATTAATGGTACAACAGGTTATGAAGAAGCGGGTGCTCAAGGTTTACTTGCAGGTTTAAATGCTGCACGCCGTGCGTGGGAGCAAGAAGAATGGACGCCTAAACGTGACCAAGCTTACATGGGTGTATTGGTTGATGACCTCATCACGTTAGGTACTAAAGAACCGTACCGTATGTTTACCTCACGTGCTGAATATCGTTTGATGTTGCGTGAAGATAACGCGGATCAACGCTTGACAACTATTGGTCGTGAACTTGGTTTAGTCGATGATGTACGTTGGGCTGCTTATTGTGAAAAAATGGAAGCAGTTGAGCGTGAAACCTCTCGTTTACAACATATATGGGCAGCACCAAATAACCCTATGGGTAAAAAATTCGTTGAAATGACGGGTGCAGATTTAAGTAAGGAATGCAGCGCAATTGATTTGCTTAAGCGTCCTAATATCAACTTTGGTCAAATTGCAGAACTTACGGGTTCTGAAGTTTCAGAGCAAGTGGGTGAGCAAATCGAAATTGCTGTGAAATATGAAGGTTACATCAACCGTCAACATGAAGATGTTGCTCAATTAAAGCGTCTTGAAGAAACTAAAATACCAGCCGATTTTGATTATGATAACGTGTCTGGTTTATCACGTGAAATTACACAGAAGTTAAAAACAGTGCTTCCAGAAACTTTAGCTCAAGCAAGCCGTATTCCTGGTGTTACGCCAGCAGCTGTTCAGCTTGTCATGATCACAATTCGTAAGAACAATATGATTAAGAAAACAGCTTAATCATTTGAGTATATAAAAAGCCCAGTTAAGACTGGGCTTTTTTATTTTCTGTTCAAAAAATATATGGAAACTTCCTAAGGAAGAAAAGAGATTTCGCTTCCTTTTTTTCTTATTTCACATATTTTACGCCGCCAGTTATATTAAATTCACGTTCAAACAAGAGGGCTTTAACCATGACAATGAAATCAATTCGCTACAATGGATATGAAATGGCATGCCAATGCTCATGTTCAAAATAGCGCAAAAGAAAGAGCGGATCAGTTTTGGTGGGGGAGAACATCTTGATCTGGAAACAAGTAAAAATATAAGAAGAATATAAAATTAAGAAAATTATAATTCAAAATCTAAAGAGAACCGTATGGTTCTCTTTTTTATAACTACTTACTATCAGTTTCAATTTCACGTACAGCGTTGTGTACTTGAACTGGCTCAATATGCAGTAATTTTTTACCATAACTACGTAGCCACCACACCAGTTGAGATGTAAAAGGTACGGTAGCTGTAACTTCTACGATATTTTCTTCAAGTGGAGTAATTGTTTGGTCTTTACTTAACTGACTTTCATAAAAAGTTTTCGCAGTTTGCTCTGTCATGGTTAAGGTGAGCTGAATTGATTCAGTTGGCTGGTTGTAGTCCACTCTAAAGCCTAAAGCGCCTGAATCAATATAATGATCAATATCAAAATTGACCGGATGTAGGGCGCGACTATCTAATACTTTTGCTGATTTAAAACGGTGCAGAGCAAATGTTTGCACTTCAGTTTTGTCATGCCGTGTGCAAATCAAATAAATAACTGCACCTTTTTGTACCAAAGCCAAAGGATTTAAAATATAAGTTTTATCTTCGCCTTGATTTACGCGGGCCCGATAAACACACTCAATCTGTTTGTCTTGTAGTAGACCTTCATAAATTGCCTGCTGAGCGCCACGATCGACTACAGGTGGAATAAGCGGTTGACTTGCAGGAACAATGCGTACACGGTTAATCCACTGTCTCACATTATTTTGAGTAGAGAGGCTGCGTTTGGCTAAATCAAACCATGGACCCATCTCATCAAGCAGGCTTGGAGGAAGTAAGTGCTTTAAGTGTTCCTCAACCATCATAAAGGTCACTGCTTGAGAGCTCGTCATGTGAGGTAAACTCTGGATAGGAGCGTCTGACTGCCACCGCCAGCCTTGAGGTACGGCTTTATTACTCTCTATCGGAAAACGCTGAGCAATTTGATTTAAGTCACGCTGAATAGTCCTTAAACTGATTTCAATACCTTCGCGCTCAAGCATTTCTTGTAATTCTCGAGTTCCGATCCATTTACCGGTGGGCAGGCGAGACAAGATCTGCCATTGGCGATATAAACTATTCGAAGTTTCTTTTTCTATTACAGACATAAGCGTAATACATCTATATCCAATTGCTTTGGTGTCAACACAATAAAAAATCTTTACAGATTTAGCAAGTTTGTCAGATTCAGTTTATAGCCCGTTGGACAAAGGATGATAAGATTTAGAAGAAAGTTATAACAATGATGCCGTAAAAGTATTACAGATATATAAGTGGCACTGAAATTGCTTATTTAAAAATGAAATATAGATAAATGATAAGACGAGGTGGTTATGTCAGAACAAGAGCATGAATTACATCTAGATAACGATTTTTTTATACAAGAGCAGACAACAACGGCACTTATTAACCCAACCTCTTTTTTAGAACATATTTCTGTGCAAACCAATCTCTTTGAACAACTAAAATCACAGTTCTTTAACGAGATGCTTGATGATGTAACATCGAATGGTGCAGCTTCTAAAAAAATTGAACAATGGTTGAGTATTCGCACTTTAGATGAGTTAAAAGAGCTAAATGCTCAGGCGAAGCAGCATTTTCTTTATCAAGGGATTACCTTTAATGTTTATGGTGATAAAGAAGGAACGGAGCGCACCATACCTTTCGATTTAATTCCAAGAGTAATCGAGAAAAAGCAATGGGAAAAAATTGCCTCGGGCTGTGCACAGCGTGTTAAGGCATTAAATTATTTCCTAGATGATATTTATCATGGACAACATATTTTAAAAGAACAAATCATTCCCGAAGAACAAATTATGGGGAATGATGCTTTCCAGCCTCATATGCTTAAGCATTCTTTAAAGGGAAAAATTTATTCACAAATTAGTGGTATTGATATTATCCGCGATGGTGAGGGAGAGTTTTTTGTATTGGAGGATAATTTAAGAACACCTTCTGGCGTATCTTACATGATTGAAAGCCGAAACATTAGCCAGAAATTAATGCCTGAGCTATGTACAGCCAATAATTTACAGGGGATTGAGCATTATCCAAAACTTTTAAAAGAGATATTGCAAGAAAATTCTTCCGCGGACCAACCTTTTGTCGTGGTACTAACACCAGGGCGTTTTAACAGTGCTTATTATGAGCACGCTTTTCTAGCGCGTGAAATGGATGTGCCATTGGTTACAAATCGAGATTTATTTGTAGAAAATGATCAAGTATTTGTCAAAACTATTCGTGGACGTCAAAAAGTAGACGTAATTTACCGCCGTTTAGATGACGATTTTCTAGATCCTTTAGCATTTCGACCCGACAGTGCTTTAGGAGTAGCTGGTCTTATGTCTGCTTATTTGCAGAAAAATGTGGTGATTGCAAATGCACCTGGAACAGGTGTGGCAGATGATAAATCTATTTATCCTTATGTAGACCAAATGATCCAATATTATTTGGATGAGATGCCAATTCTAAAAAATGTACCTACTTATCAGTGCCGTAAAGAAGAACACTTAGACTATGTACTCTCTAATCTGGATCAATTAGTCGTTAAGGAAGCACAAGGTTCAGGTGGATATGGCATGTTGATCGGACCAAAAGCAAGCTCATGCGAAATTGATGAATTTAGAAAAAAATTAATAGCTATGCCTCATATGTACATTGCACAACCTACTTTGGCTTTATCTGTTGCTCCGACTTTAACGACGGGAGGAGTAGCTGAGCGTCATATTGATTTGCGTCCATTCGTGTTGAGCTCACCTTATCGTACAGAGATTGTACCTGGTGGTTTAACACGCGTGGCCATGCAAGCTGGCTCTTTGGTTGTCAATTCGTCTCAAGGTGGCGGTATAAAAGATACATGGGTTGTCGAAACATTACATTCCTGATTGTGGGTTAAAGAGGAACTTTATGGTTTTACTCAATTCGAGTGCGCATCAAATATATTGGTTGGGTCGATATTTGATGCGAGTTAAATTTGCAGCCTCTCATTTACCCTTTACAGAAGATGAGAAAGCAACAAGATTTGCAGCAGCATTTGGTTTGGTGATAGAAAATGCTGAATTACTAAATCACTATATGTTAGACAAGAAGCAAACATTTTCATTACTGAACCAGCTCATTATTGCTAAAGATAATATTCAGGAACTAAGAGGTATTTTGTCATCACATGCTTATGCAGAATTAAATAATGTGATTAATACGCTTCAAGCTCAACCTGATGCATTGAGTAAAGCAGTCGAACAATGCACACAAATACTAGAAGTGGAACATGAAGATGTTCGTTTATTTTTGCATTTAGGCCAAAAAATAGAGCAATTTGATATAGAACTGCGTTTTGGAGAAGATTTATCAGCTCTCGTATCAGAGCTAGATATTGTGGTGCAACAGCTCGCTAATTTGAATTGGGAAAATATAAATGAAAATTGGCAAGCACTAAAACAGCAACTTACGTGGGACGCTTATTATACTTTTACACAGCAGTTGGAAAATATGTTTGAGGGCTGATTATGAAATTGATGGTTAATCATCAAACGCATTATAGCTATACTGAAACTGCTCGGAACAGCATTCAGTATATTAAAATGATGCCTCAAACATCGCCTCACCAACATGTTATGAATTGGGCAATTAGCGTGCCGGGTGATAAAACAATAAAGAGAGATATATTTAACAATGTATGGATGACGGCTAGTCAGCGTTATCCATATCAACATCTTACATTTATGGCCCAAGGAATTGTTGAGCTTCGAAATGTAGAACTAGGTTGTGTAGATCTCTCTACACCTACAAATTTGTTTTTGCAGATGACAGGTGCAACTCGATGTGATTCGGAAATGTTGGACTTTGCCAAACATATTGTAGTGGTCAAGGATCGACAGCATATTGCGTTATTAAGCGAATATATCTTGCAAAAAATACTTTATCAGCCTGAAAGTACTTCAGTTCAGACAACTGCGATCGAAGCATTTCATGCAGGTCAAGGTGTATGCCAAGATCATGCTCACATTTTAATTGCGATGTGTCGTGCGCTACAATTACCTGCACGTTATGTCTCTGGTTATCTATTTGATCAAAACTATCCGCACCTGGCCAGTCACGCTTGGGCGGAGGTATTTTTAGAAAATCAGTGGTATTGTTTTGATGTAAGCAATCAGTTGTTTACACCCAAACATCATATCTACCTTGCAGTAGGACGTGACTATCTCGATGTAGCACCTATTCGTGGCGTAAGAGAGCAAGGTGGAGTTGAGAACATGATGTCTGTGGTTCAAGTGTTGGCATGTTGAATGTAAAGAGAATGAAATGACCTATTGTTGTGCGCTAAGATTGGAACAAGGTTTAGTGTTTATTAGTGACACAAGAACCAATGCAGGAGTTGACCATATTTCTGTGTTCCGAAAACTGCATACTTTCGGCGTTACCGGAGAACGTTTTATTGCCTTGCAAACTGCAGGTAACTTAGCAACAACGCAAGCTGTTATAGGTCATTTACAAAATGCCCTAACTTTGCAGCAAGAGCCTAATCTATATAGTGTTAATACGATGTTTGAGGCGGCTGAACTAATTGGCAAAACCTTAAAAACTGTTTTAGAGGATATTAGTTCGGACACCCAAGAACAAATGAATTATGCCTGTAGTATTTTGGTGGGTGGACAGATTAAGGGTGGTGACATGCAACTTTATAATGTCTATCCACAAGGCAATTTCATTTGCGCAACTACAGATACACCTTATTTCCAAATAGGTGAAAGTAAATATGGAAAGCCTATTCTGGATCGAGCTTTATATTATGCAATGCCACTAGACGATGCATTACGTTGTAGCCTGATTTCTTTTGATTCGACTTTGCGTTCAAATGTTTCTGTTGGCTTACCACTTGATGCATTGGTTTACATTAAAGATAGCTTTGTTATCCCCATGGGAAAACGAATAACCGAAGATGATCCTTATTTCTCACAGATTAGTAAACAATGGTCAGATACTCTTCGTCGGGGTTTACAGGAAATGCCAAAGCCTACAGATGATTACTGGCGATAAATTTTGAATGTTTAAATAAAAAAAATCCAAGCATGCTTGGATTTTTTTTTATATTTTATTATTTAAGTGCTTTTACGAGTGGGGCGATTACTTAAGCGACAGAGTAATTCATATCCTATCGTTCCGTTTGCATCCGCAACATCATCAACTAAGCGATGTGGACCCCAGAGTTCAACTGGAGTGCCTAATTTTACTTTCATGCCTGTCACGTCGATTGCAATCATATCCATACTCACTCGCCCTACAACCGCACAGGGTTGTTTATCAATAGCGACATAGTTTTGTTTAATATAAGCTCGTGGATAACCATCACCGTAACCTATAGAAACAATCGCGATATCCATTGCTTGCTTTGCACAGAAAGTAGAACCATAACCGACATGTTCATTAGTTTGAATATGGTTGAGTGCAATCACTTCTGCTGAAAAAGTCATTACTGGTTTTAAGTCAAGATCATGAACTGTTTGATCTGCAAAAGGCGAGGCGCCGTAAAGCATGATACCCGGACGAACATAATCAAAATGTAACTCTGGCCATTTATAAATAGCAGCAGAGTTACAGCAAGAAGCTAACACTGGATCACAAGCTTGTTTAACTTGTAGAAATTGTTGTTTTTGTTGCTCGTTAAGTGGATGGTCTACATCTGCATTTGCGAAATGCATCGCAAGTACACAAGTAAATCCTTCAGATTTTAAAGTCTTAATAACTTCAATAATTTCTGGATTTTTAAAACCTAACCGGTTCATCCCACTATTAAGTTTAACCCAGACTTTTAAACCTTGATTGATGTACGCTTGTTTGTGTTTAATCAACCATTCAAACTGTTGTTGATGGTGAATGACACATTCAAATTTTTGTTTAATTGCAATTGGCATTTCATCTTCACAAAATACCCCTTCAATTAAAGTAACGGGTTGTTGGAATCCGTGTTGACGAATTTCTAAACCTTCTTGTAGGCAGGCGACACCAAAGGCATCTGATGCATTTAAGGCTGCTAAACAGTCTTTGATTCCATGTCCATAAGCATTGGCTTTTACCATACTTACAATTTTTGAATTTGTTGCGAGTTGTTTGACACGGTTTAAGTTATATTGAAGTGCATTGCGGTCAATATAAACTGTTGCTTGGCGCACCCTCATTTACTCCTTTGGGCTAGAGATAGAGCTTATTCTTCATCATCATATTGGCTGTAATACTCAGGAGAGAGATTACTAAATCGAGTATATTGACCTTCAAAAGCAAGACGAACTGAACCAATTGGACCGTTACGCTGCTTACCAATAATAATTTCTGCAGTGCCGGCTTCTTTTGACTCTTTGTTATAAACCTCATCACGGTAAATAAACATAATTAAGTCGGCATCCTGCTCGATCGCTCCAGATTCACGTAAGTCGGACATTACAGGGCGTTTATTTGGACGGTTTTCCAGACTTCGGTTAAGCTGGGAAAGTGCGATAACAGGGCATTGCATCTCTTTTGCTAATGCTTTTAAGCTACGAGAAATTTCCGAGATCTCGCCTACACGGTTATCACCCATGCCCGGGACTTTCATGAGCTGCAAGTAATCGACCATGATACAACCGATTTTACCATCATGCATTTTGGCAACACGACGAGCACGGGCACGAAGTTCAGTTGGAGGTAGAGCAGATGAGTCATCAATATACAAATGCATTTGTTGAAGCTGCAAAATTGTGCCAGTCACCTTGGTCCATTCATCTGCATCGAGGTTACCAGAGCGTAAATGACCTTGATGGACTTTACCCATTGCGGAAATAAGACGCATCGCAATCGAGTCCGCTGGCATCTCCATTGAAAAGACAAGAGCAGGTAACTTGTTATATTGCAAAACACTCTCAACCAAATTCATAGCAAAAGTAGTTTTACCCATCGATGGACGTGCAGCAACAATAATTAAGTCACCAGGTTGCATACCAGATGTTTTATTATCAAGTTCTAAGAAGCCAGTCGTTAAACCTGTAATATTTCCATCTAATTTTGAAAGCTCATCAAGCTTACTAATTACGTCTGCGGTAACAGAACTAATAGATTTAGGACCTGCATCTTTTTTATTGTTATTGTGCTGTTCAGCTAAAGAGAAAATACTTGTTTCAGCCAAGTCTAAAATTTCACTAACACCGCGGCCTTTCGTGTCATAAGCATTTTGTAAAATTTCAGTACTAACTTTAATCATGCTACGAAGCGTAGAAAACTCTTTAATTTTAGTGGCATAAGTTTCTAAGTTATAGAAACTTGAAGGTGAGTCAGCCATAAGCTGCATTAAGTATTCTTCGCCACCAATAGCGTCTAGTAAATTTTGTTTTAAGAGCCAGTCACTTACTAAGACAGCATCATAAGGTGAGTTTTCTTGTGCTAATTTCTCGATTGCACGAAAAATATATTTATGGCGAGTCGCGTAAAAATCATTTTCTTTGAGTACATCGTTAACTTGTTCGAAAGATTCGGCAACTGTCATCAGGGCAGCTAAAACAGCTTGTTCAATAGCTAAATTGTGTGGGGGAGTGCGAAACTCTTTAAGTTGGCCTGATTCACTCGTTTTATTTTCTGTTGGAGATGAAAGCGCTAAAGAAGTGGCATTCGCCTGAGACATAATTAGACCTGATGATAAAGAAAGGTGTACACAAAGAGGCTGTAAAGCCGAGAACTATCTTAAAACAAAATTAAATAAACTACCTAATTAAAAAACCAATTAAACTGAAGAACTGATCAGGAATTAATATATCTTATTTTAAAATTTGAAACATAAAAAAAGAGCATGCAAAAGCATGCTCTTTTTTTGATGAGAAATTACTCAGATACGATAGTAACGAGAACTTCTGCAACAACATCATGGTGCAATTGAATTGCGATGTTGAATTCACCAGTGTGACGAAGCGCGCCATTTGGTAAACGAACTTCTGCACGGTCAACTGTAAGACCAGCATTCGTTAATGCGTCAGCGATGTCACGAGTACCGATAGAACCGAACAGTTTACCTTCGTCACCAGCTTTAGCAGTGATAACGATGTTAACTTCGTTCAATTGTTCAGCACGTGCTTGAGCAGCAGCTAAAACTTCAGCTTCTTGCTTCTCAAGTTCAGCACGACGAGCTTCAAAAGCAGCAGTGTTAGCTTCAGTAGCTGCAACTGCTTTACCTTGAGGGATAAGGAAGTTACGGCCGTAACCAGCTTTAACTGATACTTTATCGCCTAATTTACCAAGGTTCTTAATGCGTTGTAATAAGATAACGTCCACAGATCACCTCACTTATGGTTGTCAGTGTACGGAATCAAAGACAAATAGCGAGCTTGTTTGATAGCAAGTGCTAATTGACGTTGATAACGAGCTTTAGTACCAGTGATACGGCTAGGAACAATCTTGCCGTTTTCAGTGATGTACTGTTTTAAAGTGTCGATATCTTTGTAGTCGATGTACGCAACATTCTCAGCTGTAAAGCGGCAGAACTTGCGACGACGGTAAAAACGTGCCATTGATGTTCTCCTTATTCAGCTTCTTGAGCAACTTGCTGTGCTTCTTCGCGTTGAGCTTTACGCGCACGCTTTTCTTCAGCACTCTTAGCAAGCAATGACTCTTCAGTGATTGCGTGTTCACGACGGATGATAAGGTTACGAATGATCGCGTCGTTATAACGGAATAATTCTTCTAACTCATCAAGCGTAGTTTGACCACATTCAACATTCATAAGAATGTAGTGCGCTTTGTGAATTTTGTTAATTGGGTAAGCCAATTGACGACGGCCCCAATCTTCTAAACGGTGAATTTGACCTTCAGCTTCTTTGATCTGAGAGATATAGCGTTCAACCATACCTACAACTTGATCGCTTTGGTCTGGGTGTACCAAAAGTACGATTTCGTAATGACGCATTGTCAGCTCCTTACGGTTTAAACAGCCCCTAATAAAAAAATTAGAAGCAAGGAGTCATAACTTAATAAGTTATGTCGCAAAATTTGCGAAGGCTGAATTATAGGTAAAAGTTCGACTAAAAACAAATCTTTTGATCAGAAAAGTAAAACTTCTTTACTATAAAGAGGAAATCCTCTCTTGTTTAAAAGAGAGGAAGATTTGGAGCAGGGGATTGATAGGTAAAGCTAAAGCTCAAACTTAACAAGGTAATTAATATGACCGAGTAGAGGAAAAAACGTTTAGCCCACAATTGATCATTTTCGGCTTTAAATCCAACAACTGATAAATATAACCAATATGCAGTCAAAGCATTAAAGGTAATTAAAAAGAAGATATTGGTATAGCCAAAACAATATAACCCATTCAAAACAGCTGCAAATAATAGGATATAGATTACACATTCAATTTTCGTACGATAAATAGAACGTGCTACAGGCAAAATTGGAATTCCCGCATTTTTGTAATCATCAAAACGATAAATTGCAATTGCCCAAGAGTGAGGCATTTGCCATAAAGCGTATGCTAAAAACAAAAGCAAGGCTGCCACATCAAATTGATGAGTTACTGCTGTATAACCAATAACAGGAGGGCTCGCTCCGGAGATACTACCAATGACGGTTTGATGGATTGAAGTACGTTTGGTCCACAAGCTATAAAAACCGACATAGACAATAAAACCAATCATTGCAAACAAAAATGCATAACCATTTACACCGAACCATAAAATGCTAAAACCAATTACTCCAAGCACTAATGCATATATCAGCGCAACAGTAGGAGAGATTGTTTTTTTAACAAGTGCGCGGTTTTGGGTACGCTGCATCTTTGTGTCAATATCTTGATCTATAACATTATTAACCACACAACCAGAGGCCACAACTAAAGTTGTTCCAATTAGGGTAAGAAGTAATAATGAGATGTCTATAGAGCCTTGGGCGGCTAAGAAAAAGCCGCCCAAGGTGGTAATGAAATTACCGAAGAGAATTCCTGGTTTAGTCAGGAATAGATATTTTTTCAACATGACAATCAGTTTAGATCATCATATTGTAGTGAAGGTAATTCATAATCCACACAGAACCAATTAAAAGTACAGCGATACAGAGGATTGTGTAGATAAATGCAATCATATTCCAACGTTGTTCAGATGATGTATTCATGTGTAAGAAGTACACAAGTTGTACAAGAACCTGAGCAACCGCAGTGATCGCAATCACAGTAACTAAAAGACCACGACTGAAACCACCCATCATCACCATCCCGAACGGGATGATGGTGAGGATAACAGAAAGGATAAATCCAACAGTGTATTGCTTAAAGTTACCGTGTGACGCACCAGCAGCATTATGCTCATGACTACTCATTAGAGAACTCCCAGTAAGTAAACGACGCTGAATACACAGATCCAAACGATGTCAAGGAAGTGCCAGAACAAGCTTAAGCAAGCAAGACGACGTGTATTCGGTAAAGTCAAACCTTTAGTTTTGATTTGATACATTAATACAAGCATCCATACTAAACCAGAAGTTACGTGGATACCGTGTGTACCAACCAAAGTAAAGAACGATGATAAGAATGCACTGTGAGTTGGACCATGACCTTCTTCTACAAGGTGATGGAATTCATAGAGTTCCATACCGATGAAGGTCGCACCAAAAAGGAATGTAATAAATAACCAAGTGATCACTTGATTTACATTCTTTTTATAAGATGCAAGTACAGCAAAACCGAAAGTTACCGATGAAATCAATAAGGCAAATGTTTCAGTTAACACGTAGCCTAATGACTCATGGAATAGGTCATATGCACTTGGAGTCCCTGCTGGAACATGACTGCTTAATACAGCGAACGCAATGAAGAGTGATCCGAAAAGAATCAAGTCACTCATCAAGTATGTCCAGAAACCAAAAACCGTTAAATCAGTATCATCATGTTCATGATGACCGTCATGGCCGTGGTTGTCGTGATGAAGTACTTCAGCCATTTCCTTAGTCCTTCTTCAAGTGTTTTTCAAGTAAAGCATAGCGTTCGTTTTCAATACGCTCAACTTCAGCAGCTGGAACGTAGTAATCAACATTCTTAGTGAATGAGCTTACGATCAAGCTAACTACAGCCGAAACGAATGAAACAACAACGAGCCACCAAATATGCCAGATGAGTGCAAAGCCAAGAAGCGTAATGAACATTGCAATGACAAAACCAGCAGCACGATCAGTCGGCATGTGGATGTCTTCATATTTAGTGTTACGTGCGTATGCTACACCGTTTTCTTTGTCAGTCCAGAAACGGTCGATGCCGCTTGCATCTGGTTCATGCGCAAAGTTATAGAACGGAGCAGGAGAAGAGGTTGCCCATTCAAGCGTACGAGCATCCCATGGATCGCCTGTAAGGTCCATGTTGTCTTTACGTTGTAAGAAACCAACGATGATTTGCATTAGGAAACATGCAATACCAATTGCAACAAGAACAGCACCAAATAATGCAATTGCGAGGTACGGATCCCACTCTGGGTTATCATATGTATTCAAACGACGAGTCATACCCATGAAACCAAGGATATAAAGTGGCATGAATGCAAAATAGAAACCGAAGAACCAGAACCAGAACGCAGCTTTACCCCATGCTTCATTGAGCTTCCAA